>JGI24707J26582_10003097_pt1 | contig 12184 bp, 10 predicted proteins | sample BioPla1DNA1_FD_26582 | JGI IMG/M metagenome (IMG submission 26582) | reverse complement strand
TTATTAAGTATCACCATTTACCTTGGAATCATGGAAAAGGTAGGTTTTATAAAGGAGATGAGGTTCCTTATACTAGCCATATAATTAACTTTGCTGATACAGTATGTAACCTTATTAAACCGGATATACATATCCTATCACAGATTGAGACCATACTTGATGTTTTAGATACTAGGAGCGGAGATATTTTTGACCCTAAGCTAGTAGAGTTTTTTAGGACCCTATCTAAAAAAGAATATATTTGGCTAGATATAATGTCAAAGAGTCCTGTGGATAATTTAATCAATATAGACAAACTCTTATCCTATCAATTGGACCTTGACGACATAATCGACTTAACTCATATATTTTCATATTTAATAGACTTTAGAAGTGAGTTTACTGCAGTCCACTCTGCTGGAGTTGCTAATGTAGCTAAGAGACTTGCAAAACTTAATAACTTTTCAGAAACAGAATGCAAGATGATGCTTATTGCGGGATACTTACATGACCTTGGTAAGCTAGCTATAGCCTCAGATATTCTTGATAAACCTGGAAAGCTAACTGATGATGAGTTTGATATCATAAGATCCCATACCTACTACACATATCAGTTACTTAGCGCAATTCCTAACTTCCAAACAATAAGTAGCTGGGCAGCCTTTCATCATGAGAAATTAGATGGTACAGGCTATCCCTTCCACCTTGATAGAAGGTCATTATCCGTTGGTTCAAGAATAATGGCTGTAGCAGATATATTTACTGCCATAACTGAAAACAGGCCTTATAGGAAGGGCATGTCTAAAGATGAGACCATAAGGGTACTTAATTCTCTAGTTGAAAATCAGTCAATAGACGGTAATATTGTAAGAATTACTATAGAAAACTATGAAGACCTTTGGTCTATTCGAGAGACAGCTCAAAGTCTTGCAGAGCAAAGATATATTATTTATAAAAATTATTAAATATAATATGCTGTAATAGAACTTAAAAATAGACATTAAGATTAGCCACTGTATTTTATGACCTTATATAATCATAAAATACAGTGGCCTTTAATTAATCCAATATTCTGTGACAGATACAATCTTAGCCCCATCCCCTACTTTAAAAAACTGGTTACTTGAATTTCTCCATCCATTAACAACTTGGATATACCTTTCTCCTGTTGTATACTCCCTATATCCAACCCCAATAACCCAGTGCCATTTTGCTATTCCTGCCGTCAAAAGTATGGCACATGGCCTATTTTTATCTATAGCTTCTTTAATTCCTTTATAAAATGTTACTCTTCGATAATTTAAGTCGTATCCCCTAGATTTAAAATAATTTTTAGTTTTAGCTGCAATTCTTATTACTGGACCATTTCCAATACTCTTGTGAATTTTATAAAAGGTCTCAGACTTACTAGTATTAATCAATAAGCCTATATAACCCTGATAAGCATAAAATAGGGCAATATTAGTAGAGGCAACTGCACCGCAGTGGTTATTTGTATTCTGAATAAACTCTCCAGTAGTTGCCCAGTCACAATCCTCTAATGAAATACATTTTGATGTATAAGTACCATAAGGCATGTTTTTTATGTCTATAAAGCCATAATCTCCTTGAAAGAGTGGTATTTTCACTTTTACTTTTTTCTTAATCTGTTTCACAATTTTATGAATAATCTTTTTGCCCATATCCTCACCCTTTTAATACTTTTACTTATAACTTATCATACAAATGCTAGTGCAAGTATTATTATCTCTGATTCATAATAACTATCTATGCCATAATACATCATACTATATTCTGCATAATAAATACCTAAAATGTTAAGAACTGTAAAAAGACCTAGGAGTATTAAAATAGCTCTAGCTAAGTATCAAAGTTCGGTTAATTTAATTCCGCCTTAAAACTTAACATAGAGCCTATTTTTATACTACTATCCTTGACTTAATTGTCTAAGATTTGAAATTTACACATTCTGGATTAGTACATCTTTCATTCTTATAANTACTGCCACATTCATGACAGTAGCCTATACTTTTTAGGTAGTTTTCTACCTTTTTCTTTACCTCTTCAACTACTTCTAAGGAGTGCTTTGCATCTTCTTCGCTAACCCTAATAAAATTATCTCCAGGATACTTTGCATCATAATAATAGTCTTTTAATATAGCTAAATCTCCTTTTGAAAGTCCTAGGTCTATTCCAGACTCTAGCAAGATACTATTTAGCTTTACCAAACTGTGGGACCTAAGTGCTCGCAAGGCTTCTTTATTATCTATGCAAAAGGTATACACTAGATGTTTTAAGTATTTTTCTACTACTTGTTGGGATTGAACTGCAATATTATTATATAATCCTGAATCCTTAGCAAGTTGCAAGAACAAATAATCATTCTTGGCTAGGAGATAATAGTTGTTTATATTCATCTGTATATTTCCCCCTATTCCATAATATAATTCCATCTCGTCTAATGTCACTATGTAGCTTCTCAGTACTATTTTCATAGTACTCCTTATGAGCAAAAACAATGTCTCCCTTCATATCATCAGGTAAGAATTCTAGGTCGGACCTTATATAACTTACTAAGCGTCTGTCTTCTAAAACCTTATCAGTAACAATAAGTAAATCTATATCACTACCAACATGAAGGTGTAATCTTGCACAACTACCAAATAATATAATTTTAACCAAGTCAGGTATCCGTCTATTTATAATTAAGTTAACAGCTTCAACAATAGCTGATTTATATCTATCAGGTAATTCAGAAATGCTATTGTATATCATAATACAACCTCCAATCATAGGGTATTATTTCTCTAAGTAGCATGAACTATTTATATCATCACCATAATTTTATAGTAAATACAAGTAAATATCAATAGATACAAGGATATCTACTTATTGTGTAAGTAAAAAACTATTCTCCAAACACAAGGCCCCATAACCTACAATTGGATTAGGGTACATAGGTTCAAAGGGAAGTTTCCTAGCTCCTGCTATAAGATAAGCCCTTACTTTTTCCCCATACATATAGGGGTCGTTACCATTTGTGATACCCCATTCCATAAGAAGGGCAACACTACCAGTTACAAAAGGAGTCGCCATAGATGTGCCTGACCTAGTTGAATAACCTCCCCCTGGGGCACAGGAAGTAATATTGACTCCAGGGGCAACAAGGTCTGGTTTTACATAGCCATAGCCTCTTGGATAACCCCTGCCCGAAAAAAACGCAAGACTTCCTAACCTAGGGTCATAAGCTCCAACACTAATAGCCCTAAAGGCTGTAGATGGTATTGTTAATGTAGTTTCTTCAGTCGGCCTGGTAAATCTCGTCTCTGGACTTATTACACCNCCAGATGGAAGCCACATATCATAGTTTCCTACTGTAATATCAATAGGCGTAAGTTCTATCTGCCACAAGCCAGCCTCTACATAGTTAACCCGTGGGATAAATTCAATGAAAATTTGCTGTTGCGGGTTATAGGGAGTTGGGTCTCCGTAGTACAAGTAGATTTCTGTAGGACCAATCCGAAACTGCTGGGTTCCTAAACGACTTGGTATAGGGCCAACCCTAGTTCCGCCAGGAGACACTATTGTAATATCAAACCTGTCATAGAAATTCTTCCAGATTTGCAAATTAAAAGAAAATTGATATTGCCCAACTGCTAGTTCTATTATCTCTATTGTATCACCTATGATTCCACCTACATGTTTTCCTGCTGTTCCTTCGTTCCCAGTACCTATAATAATACTATTCCTACCAAAACTAGAAATATCATTAATGTAACTTTCCAAGATGGAACTACCATTATGAGCACCATAGTTATTACCAAAACTTAAATTAATAGCTATAGGCTTATTGTATCTAATTGCACTTCTAACACAAAAATCTATAGCCTCCATTAAACGAGTAGTAGTAGGAAATGAATTACCTACTGACGAACCTAACTTTACTATAATTAGGTCACTTTCTGATGCAACTCCCCTAAAAAGGCCATTACTTGCCCTACCATTCCCTGCTGCGATTCCAGCAACATGAGTTCCATGTCCGCTCGTATCAACAGAAGGAATGAGCTCCATTCTTTCAACCTGACTAGATAGTTCTAGGGCTTCATTAATTTGATCTCTTGTATATAAACTTCCAAGACTAAATCCGTCTGGTGGGGAGCCAGGAATTGTCTGATCCCATAATTCCAGTATTCTAGTCTGTCCATTTTCTAACCTAAAGTCAGGATGACTATAATCAATTCCCGAATCAATAATAGCAACAATAACTCCTCTTCCAAATAAATTGAACTGAGGTGTTTGAAGAGGATTTATACACGATGCTAGTCTTCCTGTATTGGCTTCATAAAATAGCCTGTTAGGCTTTTCTATGTATTCAATCTGNGGATGGTCTTCTAGCCTTTCAATTAAGAATTCACTAATGGTAACTATAGCGTATCGGTTTAGCAAAAACACCACTGTCATATTTAGTTCCTGTGCTAACTGGCTTATATCTCCACTGTATTTAACAATTAATTCCCACTCCCTAGTCTCAGGGATAAAGCCAACATTTAAGTCTAGGGTCCTATCCCTAACCCCTTCTCCAACTTCAAGGGCAAGATTAAGTTCACTGTCTGTTTTTCCTATTGGCATATATACTCCTTATATGACAGAAAGGAAGGCATAACCCTCCCTATCTTTTTACGTTCTTACACTATATATATGCTAACTTTTTTAATCTTACACTCTTATATACAGAAAAAGATTCCTGGAAAACACCCTGTACCGCCACCACAGCATATATTTAAGAACAGATTTGCAAGACAAAGCCTTGTACAACAGTCCGTACTAGACATGGTAGTTTGGCCATAAGGGCTACGTCTAGCCTGGTACCAAGTTCCACCAGACTCAAGCATATTAAGGAGTTCCCTATAACTTAAATTACTAGGGTCCATTTGAACTGCCCTTTTAGCATGTTCAAGGGCAATACCATTATTACCAACACCATAGTTAGCATAGGCACTTAAATAATACCATCTTGCGTCCCTATCCTTTATTTGGTTTAAAACATTTAAGGCCTCTCTATAATGACCACTATTTATATAATTAGCTGCAGCTTGCATATACCTATCTTTATCACTAGAATAACTCTGCTGCTGGCCTTGGCCATGTCCTTGCTGCCAGTTGCCATAGCCACCAAACCCCCATCCAAAAAAGTCATCAAAATCTCCAAATGGGCTTCCAGTTCCTTGTCCGCCTTGGCCACCATAAGCATTTCTACCCCTTGTACCACCACTTCTCTCATACATAATTTGCTCATAGGCAGCTTGTATTTCTTTAAACTTCTCCTCTGCAGCCTCCTTATTAGGATTATTTACATTTGAATCTGGGTGGTATTTACGACTTAAACGCCTATATGCTTTTTTAATTTCATCATCTGATGCATCTCTTGAAACACCAAGTACTCTATATGGATCAGTCATTTGTCTCTACCTGCTTTTCTTGTCTTTTTTTACGTACGATTTCATAACGATTCCATACTCCAGAATAAAGTATATTCCGTAGTATCTCTAGATTTGAAATTATAGGAAGCAGTTCAAATTCCTTTGAACATTCTGCCATCATAAGGGTAAGTAAGTTAAAGGTTCTTTCCTCAAAGTCTGCTTCCTTATAATTAGCTAAAAAGGGATTATAGTTACCTTTTTCAATATCTTCTTCAATGTCCTCATAAGCATCCATGATATAGATAAATTTTCCTAAATAAAAGCCAATCTTTTCAAGGCTCTTTGTCCACATATCTTCCTTGTAAGCAAAAACTTCGGCCATAACCTTACCAAATATTCCAGCCATAATATCTATATTGTCTTCTTCTTTCTTTTCCCTACCTCTTAATTCCTTTAATAGCTTATGAATAGTATCTACCTTTTTAGGGTACTTTTCTCTAATGTCATTAAATTTTCCTTCTAAAAGCTTAGAATAGGCTAGTTTTATGTGTTTCTTATCATCAGCCCAGTCATCCCTACATTTATAATAAGCCAAAACCATACTCATGTCAGCAGCATAACCTGTTATCCTATTAATTCTTGCTGGCTTTTTCTCAAAGGGGTGCCCTATACATCTAAAGCCCTTTATACCAGTTTTTGGTTCATATAGTCCAGTTAAAAGAACAACTAGAAAAGTCATATCATAAGAGAGGGTACCAAGGCTAATATTACCGTACCTTCTTTTTAACTTTCTACACAGGCCGCAATAATATGTATTGTAAAGGTCGTATTCCTTTATTTTTAGCTCATCCTTATTAACAGTAATGTATCCAAACATTTTTATTTACTCCTTTAGCTTTTTCGAATGAACTTAGTTCGACACTTTGGGCAGGTTATTTCTATTTTACCCTTTCCTTTTGGTACCCTAATCTTTTGTTTACAGGATGGACATTTAAAAATACGATGAGTCTTTCTTTCTGCAAACCTTCTTTTATATACATTTAATGAACGTTTTATTATACTTGCATAATGGAGATACTTTTGATTTTCTTGATAGCGTTTACTAATATTCTTTGAGAACATACGAAAATAAGCATATATAACCATTAATAATCCTAGGGAATTTAATAGGAGTCCTCCAAAAAAATTTGAAATAATCATCAAAATGATACCACCATAAGTTAAAAATTTCGAAAACTGGTCAACACCGTATCTTCCTTGCATAAACTGATAAAATCTGTCTCTTAACCTCATAAATTACATCTCCTAACATCTTTTAGTTACTTTAAGTCTATATATAAAGTAATTAATGATTATAATCGTACAAGTTATAAGGATTTAAGTCAATAGATTAACAAATGAACAAATTATAAATTTTATAAAGAAATATATTTATTTTCGATATGGCACCTAGGTAAATTTGTTTTTACCAAAACATTGCATTTATTTTGATTAAATTTTATAATCTATTTATAATAATTTTATTTTTATTTCAAAATTAACTATTACACAAAAAGGAGCTTGCATTCATGATTTCAAACTTATTTATTATTATAGCAATACTACTTGTGCCACGCCTTATGGTATTACTATCAGCAAGATATAAGGTATTTGATTTGCTAGGCCCTGTCTTTTTATGTTATTTGCTCGGATTTTTATTTAGTTTTATTATTAAGGACACATCTATAGCAATGTCTATTTCAGAAATTCTTGTCCCTATTTCTATACCGCTAATTCTATTTAGTGCAGACTTAAAGTCATACAAAAAACTTGCTAAGCCAGTAACAAAGTCCTTTTTATTTCTAATTATATGTGTGCTTATTATATCTTCTTTAGGCTTTCTTATATTCAGGGCTTATGTACCAGAAGCCAATAAGTTTAGTGGAATGATGGCTGGCCTATATACAGGTGGTACCCCTAATCTTATAGCAATAGCTATGGCCCTAGGCGTAGATGAAACACAAATTGTAATTGCTAATACTGCTGACTTAATAGTAGGTGGAGTTTATTTCTTTTTACTCTTGTCAGTCGTACCACGAATTGCCCATAAATTCTTACCTAAAAATAATTACATAGATCCTTTGGATAGGTCCCTTCTTAAGGAACTTGAAAGCGAATTCTTACCAGGTAAGAGTTTCTTTTCCATAAAAGGAATCTTACAAAGAATGCCCTTACTTCTACTTTCCATTCTTTGTACTGGAGTATCAGTTTTATTCTCTTTACTACTAACAGACTCATTAGACGTTCTTATAATAATTCTAATGGTTACTATTTTTGGTATTGGTTTTTCTTTTAATAAAAAGATTAGAGCAGTACCTAATTCATTTAATACTGGTCAGTATTTAATTTATATGTTTTCGTTTGCTATTGGCTTATCTTTTTCACTAGAACATGTTAACCTGCAAATACTGCCCTTATTGTCTTTTTTTGCCTTTGTTCAATATACTTCATTAATTTTGCATTTTATCCTATGTAAGATTGCTAACATTGATGGTAACATATCAGTTATTACATCAACTGTAGGTATTTATGGCCCTGCCTTTGTAATTCCTGTTGCAAATGCCCTAAAAGATAAGAATGTAATCCTTCCAGGAATTATATGCGGTATAGTAGGTTATGCAATAGGCAATTTCTTAGGCATAGGCCTAGCTCTCTTTTTAGGACTGTTATAAAATACATTATCAAATATTAGAAAGAGGTCTTTTATGAAGTTAATTCAAGTTAATCCCCAAGATAAGCAAATACTTAAAGAATTTATTAGGCTTCCATATGAAATATACAAAAAGAGTCCATATTGGGTCCCTCCTCTAGAAAGGACTTTATCCCAAACTATCTCAAAGGGTACTTCAATGCAACTAAGTAGTGGTCCATACACCTTATTGATGGTCGAAGAAAAGGGTAAATATATGGGTAGAATTTTAGTTGGCGTTAATAGGGAGAAGAACTTGCAAAAGAATCAGAATGAGGGCTATTTTTCACTATTTGAATGTGTAAACAATATCGAAATAGCAAGGCTACTTTTTGAAGGTGCCTTTAACTGGCTTGATAAGTATAAGGTTGATATGGTCACAGGCCCAGTATCTCCTACTAATGGAGATGACTTTCGTGGCATATTACTAACAGGTTTTGATGAAATGCCTACTGTTAATACAACATATACCATGGATTACTATAAGGACTTGTTTGACCAACTAGGTTTCGAAAAATACTTAGATTTCTATGCTTTTAAGATGAATTTCACTGAAGTAGAAACCACTCTTAGTAGAATTAAGAAACTAGTAGAATACGGAAAGAAGAAAACTAACCTATCAATAGACCCCCTAAATATGAAACATTTAGATATGGATGTAAGAGATGCTTATGAGATATTTATAGGGGCCCAGCAAACCTTTTGGGACCACCTAGAAGTTCCAACCTATGATAAATTCTACGATGAGTTTATAAGCATTAAACCCTTACTTGACCCTAATTTAATACATATTGCTAGAATAAATGGTGTGCCTGCCGGTTTTATAGCTGGCCTACCAGATTATAATCAGGTTTTATACCATTTGAAGGGTAAATTAAATCCTAGGTCCCTTATTAAATTTTTGTATTATAAGAAAAAGATTACAAGAGCAAGGATGTTTATGCAGTTTGTCATCCCCAAACATCAAAAGTCTGTTGTAACACCAGGCCTATATGCCTCCTTCTATGAAGGCTTTAAAAGTGGTGGCTATAAGGATATTGAAGCATCTACTATTGCAGAATTTAATATAGACTCTCTTAACTCTGCTAAAGGAGTCGGTTTTGAGACATCAAGAATTTACCGAATATATCAGAAAAAACTAGTGTAACTAAATTTAGTAAGACCATAAATAAGAGCTGGTTAAATTAGCTTTGTAGCTTTTAATATCTTTCTATTAATCAAAAAAGTGTATGTCACCCAAGGCAATAATCACCTTTGGTGGCATACACTTTAATTTTACTAAAAACTTCTAGTCCTGGCTTGAATCTTTAGTTTCTGAACCTGTATCTATAGTAATATAGGTACGTCCATTACTTTCTTCTTTCCCATTATCCTTGTAAATCTTGTACTTATTAGCCGCATCATCTGAATTACCATCATCATATGATTCGTATTCTACATCAGAATCGTTATACCATGTGTCATGGTCATCTTCTTTTGTATATTTTCTTGTCTTTTGCTTTATTACTTCACTTATATCTTCAAAGACTTCTTTGCTTGATTCTACGAAGTCATCCACAACCTCCACTGAGTCTTCTGCAATTTTACTAGTAGCCTTTTTAATCTTTTGTCCTAACTCCTTGCCGCTAGCAACGACTTTCTCTTTTTCCTCAGGCTTGTCATCTATTTTTTCTGCTATTGTCCCAACAAGGTCAGCCCCAAGTTCAACTCCAACCTTAGCAATAGTACCACCGACCTTTATTGTCTTCTTAACTATATCACTAACTTTCAAACCTAACACCTCTTTCATGTATTATTGTATTCTTATATAGTTACTTCAGTATTAATAGTATAATTTATATTTTAAATATTATCTACCAGTTTTCTTTCTTTCACTTAATACTATAATAATAAAGCAAGCAAGGCTAAATGCTGAAACTCCTATCCCAACTCTTAAGCCTTGGGGTGTATACGATAAGTCTATAGTATGGTCCCCAGCAGTTAATGGTATAGCAATTAAGGCTTCTTTAAAGGCTACTGGCTCTACCTTTTTGCCATCAACCATAACGGTCCATCCTTTGTCAAAAGGAATAGAGGTATACATTAGGCCATCTTCATTAGTAGTTATACTTCCCCTTATATATGAATCCTCTAAAATCTCAATGTCAAATGTATGACTATTTAATGTATGGTATAGTTCTACAAAAACATCCTCATTAAAGTTATAGGCGTAAAGGTTTAAATCCTGTGAACTTTCAGGTGAAGAAATATGAATATAATTACCTAGTTCTAGTTTTCCTAAATTGAGAATATGTTCTCTCTTATAGTCATCATACGTCCTAGTCTCTAATTCAATCCCATTTACATCAGTAATCTGGAAGCTAAGGCTTTCAACATCACTAGTTTTCACAAATATATAAATATCCTTGTAATCTTCCGCCTTAAGAGTTACAGAAGTTCCATTATTAATTACAGGTACTTCTGTGAATATATCTTCTCCTACTAGGTTACTAGCAAAATCATTTTGCACCCTAAAGGGATTAGATGAGAAAGTATCCCACCTTGAATCAAAGTCCATTGGCAACATGAAACCAAGGGGTAGGGTATAGTTATTTCTATAGAGTTCTTCTCCTTCAGATACATGAATAAGGGATGTAAGCCTTGAATCTGTAAAAGGTGAATCGGTCCCTTCCTTGCCTAACATGTATTTAACCGAAAACAAGGATGCCGTTAAAGGAGTTTGTCCATAGAAGGAAGAAGCATTCATTGAATTCTCAAATCCAAGGATATCGAGGTAATCATTAAGCTTTTCACTTGATGTAGATGAGAATATTGACGCCCCCTTATAACCATGCCAAGCGGCATCATTTTTGGTTCTTCTTTTATATTTTTCTATTCTATAAAAGGAATCATCATCTTCTTCTACTATTTCAAGTAGATTACCTATATTCTCGTTATCATCAAGATAGTAGGTTCTTGATGTAACACTAAGTCCAGTAGTTCCAAAGTTAATAAGAACCTCTGCAGTTGCAATAATTATAAACAAAATAGCTACAATAGTTTTCTTAAATACTACATAATCGTATTCTTGGGTATAATATATAATTTTATTTTTCAACTCAATGACTGCTACTTCTTCTAACCCATTAGTTTCTTCTATTAAAGCTCTATTTTTTAATCTTAGAAGATTATCTTCTTCCTCTTGTATTCCCCTGTATACTTGTAAAAACACCAAATATATAGCTAAAAACAAGATACTAATATAGACAACCTCATATTCAAATGTTATCCCGACCAAAAAGTGTTCATAGGATAAAAATAGTAAAAGAACACAAGCAAAAACCCCATATATTTGCTTTTTCTTAAAGTCTTTTAGATTTATTAAGGCTTCATAAGCCATCGTTAAAAGTAAAAAAATGAATATAAAAGACTGACGAGCTGGTAGGCTGTTAGGAAAATGAAAGCCATGCCAAATATAATTAAGGATATTAAAATTGAAACTTATCAGGAAAAATACAGCTAATAAGGTCTTTCCTACCTTTTCTTTGGTATTCTTACTTGGTCTTATCATATATAGGGGTAAAAGAATATAAATAAGGATTGTACTATATATGTTAGGATCATTTGCTGTTGTCTCAGATACTTCAACATTCATTAGGCACCTTGATAAAATCTCATATATTGAAAAGTACTTGTTTATGGTATCTGGGAAGTTAATATCACCTGAGGCAGATGCCTTTAGGGCGAAATACTCAGGTATAATCAAAAATGCCGCAAACATTCCTGCAAGTAAAGAAAATCCTGCGAATCTGATTAGTCTAGACTTAAAGTAGGTTAAGTCCTTTTCACAATTATTAGTAAATAACAATACTAAAAAGTAAAAAACAAGATATATGCAAATCATATATGCTATATAATAATTAGATACAATTGCTATTCCAAGNGCTATACAATATAAGTAGCCCTTCCCTTCCTTTACTAATCTTTCTAGTCCTAGGACTATTAAAGGAAGTAGCATAACACAGTCTAACCACATTATATTCCAAGCAAATGCTGCAATATATGACGAAAGGGCATA
>JGI24707J26582_10003095_pt1 | contig 12197 bp, 13 predicted proteins | sample BioPla1DNA1_FD_26582 | JGI IMG/M metagenome (IMG submission 26582) | reverse complement strand
CTACCATCTACCATGGTCAATGGAGTAAAGATTTATGGAACAGATAAATTCTTAAAGCCCAGTGAACAGGGTATCGGATATAGTGACTGGGGATATTACGAGCTTGATTTACCAGAATTAGAATATATGACACGAAAATACATTAATGAAAGACCATACTTGGATGATATGTATAGCTCGTACATTGCCTTTGGTCATGGGGGAACATTAGATGCATAGCATAATTTATATCAAGATAACTTTATATATTACTTATAGATAGCAAAAGCATACAATTAGGGGANCTGTATAAAGGTGACAGCTCCCCTTAATACTAGAAAAAATAAAATAATCTTTCTTCAATCAATACAATAATAATTACTTAGACTATTCCCAATATGCGAACAATACTGGTAACTATAAAACATACTAATAATCCCATAAGAGTTGGTACAAGGAAGGAAACCAAAGTCCATTTAAAGCTTTGAGTTTCTTTCTTTATAGTCCAGCAAGTTGTACCGCAGGGCCAGTGCATAAGAGTAAAGAGCATAACACATACCGCGGTAAGCCAGGTCCACCCATTGGCAACCAGCAATTCTCGAAGTTGAGCTAAACTATCTAGCTCCATCAGGCTTCCAGTAGCCATGTAACTCATAATTATTATGGGTATAACAATTTCATTGGCTGGGAAACCCAGAATAAAGGCCATTAATATATAACCATCTAATCCAAATAACCTAGCGAAGGGATTTAAAAATTCCCCGCATTTGGTTAATAAACTTAAGTCCCCTATATAGATGTTAGCCATAATCCAAAGTAGTAGACCAGCCGGTGCTGCTACTGCCACTGCCCTGCCCAGTACAAATAAGGTTCTATCAAATATCGAACGGACTATAACCCTTCCTATTTGGGGCTTCCTATAAGGGGGAAGCTCTAGGGTAAATGATGATGGAAGCCCCTTTAAAATGGTTTTCGAAAGTATTTTTGACATAAGTAAAGTCATAATTATACCTAAAATAATAACTGCCGTTAGTATTAAAGTAGAAATAATCGATTGAAAAGGTCCCACAAAAATTCCTGCAAAGAACATGGTGATAATAGCTATTATTGTTGGAAAGCGACCGTTACAGGGAACAAAATTATTGGTGATAATAGCAATCAATCTTTCCCTTGGAGAATTAATAATTCTACAGCCTATTATGCCTGCTGCATTACAGCCAAATCCCATGCACATAGTTAATGCCTGTTTACCATGGGCACAGGCTCTTTTAAAATAATTGTCAAGATTAAAGGCCACCCTCGGTAGATATCCCAGATCTTCCAACAATGTAAATAGGGGAAAGAAGATGGCCATGGGCGGTAACATAACTGACACTACCCAGGTCAAGGTACGATATATTCCTGTAACCAAAACTCCATGGACCCACTGGGGCGCACCAATCCATTGAAATAAATTGGTCAGATGGTCTTCTATCCAAAAAAAGAAAGATGATAACATTTGTGAAGGGACATTGGCTCCTACTATGGTTATCCAGAAAACCACTCCCAGAAGCCCAATCATTATAGGTATACCAAATATCCTAGAGGTTATTATGCTGTCAATTTTTCTGTCAGTAGAATCATATTTTTTATCTTCTAAGGTAACAACTTTATTACAGATTTCCTCTGCTGTGGCTACTATATTAGAGACAATTCTATCCCTTAAATAATCCTTTGCTACGTTTGCCTGACTTAGTATCTCCCGGGCTTCATTTAGTTTATTAGTAATTTCAATATTTTCACTTAAATCAAAACCTAGGTATCTTTGTAATGATTTTAATAGAGTAGCATCTCCATCTAAAAGCTTTAAGGCTACCCATCTACTGTTTAACTTCCCAGATAAAAGTTCCTTAATAGACGGTTCTAGTAGACCAATCGCTTGCTCAATCCCATCATCATAGTGTACTTTAAGTGGATTCCTTAATGTTTTTTTATTGGTCACATCATATACCGCATCCATCAATTCATTTAGACCGATACCATTTCGTGCACTGGTCCCTATAACAGGCACTCCCAGTTCTTTTGAGAGCTCTTCTAGATTAATACTTATCTTTTTCCTCTTAGCTTCATCCAAAAGATTAACACAGACCACCACATCGGATGTAATCTCTAGAGTCTGAATAACTAAGTTAAGATTTCTTTCTAAGCATGTTGCATCTGTTACAATAACAGTAGCATCAGGATTACCAAAACAGATAAAATCCCTGGCTATCTCCTCTTCTACAGAGTTTGCCATTAATGAATAGGTTCCAGGTACATCCACCATGATATAGTTTTTATCTTTATGCTTATACCTTCCTTGGGCATTAGTGACAGTTTTACCAGGCCAGTTACCAGTATGTTGGTTAAGACCAGTTAAGCTATTAAATACAGTGCTTTTACCTACATTGGGATTCCCGGCCAGTGCAATTACCTTATCTTCACTGCAGACACGCTCTATTCTAAACTCTCTCTCTAATATACTTGCCCCTGTTGATTGACTCGTAAGACCCATATAATTTAACCTCCCTATCCCCGATATTCTAGGGTTTCAACCAATATAGTTGAAGACTCCTCAGAACGCAGAGCTATCACTGCTCCGCGTATGTGATATGCAATAGGATCACCAGAAGGGCTTTTTTGCAAAGCTTCCACTTCTGTGCCTACCACTAAACCCAAATCCAGCATTCTTCTTCGAACTTCTCCTTCACAAGTAAGCGCTTTTACCTTAGCTTTACTTCCCAGTGGTAACATATTCAACGGAATACCATTATCATTCATTAATTTAGTCCTCCATTAATAAAGAGTTAAACTTTTCCCTACACTAACATATGAAATATAAAAATAATGTGTTACGCATATAGATATAATAATTAAAATAATATTTACAATTTAAGGTTGTGATTGATATGATTAATAAGGGTTTCCATACAGTCCGTGGCTACCAGCTTATGGAACAGGATCATAGACTTCTTACATCAGCTATGGAAGATTATCTTGAGATGATTTATAGAAATAGTTTACAAGAAGGATCTATTCGGATTAATAAGATAGCAGCATTACTTAATGTGAAGACTCCTTCAGCATCAAAAATGGTCCAAAAACTTGAGGAACTAGGTATGTTAAAATATGAAAGATACGGAATTGTAACCCTTACTGATAAAGGTAGAAAAATGGGAGAAGCTCTTTTAGAAAGGCATAAAGTCATAGAAACTTTGCTTAAACTTATAGGATGCTCCGAGGATGTACTGTCCCAAACGGAACTGATTGAGCATAATATCAATAATAGCACCTTGGAAAATATTAAGATATTAATTAACTTTTTTGAAAATAATCAGGATATTAAAGATTTGTACATAAAATACAGAAGGTCCCTTATTAATAAGAAATGAATATCTAAAATCAACGGTGTTATACTAATTTATAAATATAGATAATTGATAAACTCTATAGTTAGTACATTCATATATACAGGATAGAATAATTTCTTCACTCCGTAGAGTTTTCTACGCAAACTAGGCTCAGGAACTGTATATGTTGTATGTAAAGTTACCACAATATAAAAGTTATCCAATTATCTATATAAATCAAGAAAAAGGAAGTGACCTATGAGCAAGCAATCAAATCAAAGATATCGTAAAGAGGTAGAGCCCGAAATTAATGAAAACCCTGATAACAGAGCTAATAATTTATTTGAAACAATTAATGATATGCCCAGCAGGGAAGGTTATGGGGATGGTAACCCTGACGGATCATCAGACAATAATACTAAATCTGATATAAGAAATAAAACATTTATATAAGTAACTTATATAAAATATTTTAAGCAAATTCTTAAGAGAGGCTGCTTCCTTATACTATCTTTTCTTCAAATAATGTCATAATCCTTCAATTTAATCTTACAGCCTCTCTTAAGCAAATTTATTATGCATTTTTAAAATTAAATTTACTCCAAACATCCTGCAAGCAAATCATCATCAAGGATTTTAAAACTTCTACCATAGTAATCTATCATTCCCTCATCTTTCATTCGACTTAATTCTCTACACATAGAAGTTCTTGATACATTCAGATAATCTGCTAATTCAGTGCGATTTAGCATTACTTGAAAAGTGTTACTGCCTCTTTCCCTTTGTTCATTTAGAAGAAAACCAGCTAATTTTTCTCTCATTCCTTTAAAAGATAAAAGCTCCAACTTCTTATTTAAATTAACATTCTTTTCTCCTAGCACTATCATCATATTGCGGATAAGTCCTATATGATGAGCACAGCTTCTACCACAGGATCTAATAACCCGTTCATAGGGTATTGATAATATTTTGGCATCTTCTTTAATCTTGACTGTTACCGGAGATATTCTACTTTTGGTACATACAATCCCTTCTGCAAACATATCTGACGGCCCAAGGAATGCCACTATATGCTTATTGCCAGCTAGGTTCTCTTTCATCACTTCAACAATCCCAGTTAATACGATACTAATGTAATTAACTTCATCCCCAGCCATAAACACATAGTCCTCTGCTTTATATTTTTTAACTTGGGCATTCAAGCAGGCTATTAGATTCCTAAACTCATACTCACTAGTCTCCCTAAACAAGGCACATTTCATCAAAATTGGGATATATTCTTCCATAACAACCTCCTTCATTATAATCCTCTATATCATCACATCACTATTAAATTCATATTTCATATACAAAATCCAATAATTTAAAATAATTTTCGAAATGTAGCTATAGCTACATATTTTTTGCTTTTTCTGTATTATACTCAACTCATCAACAGGAAGTCAATTGAAAATATTATAAATTATTAATAAATAAGGAGAGGTAAGAATGGATAATAAAATGTTTTGTTATCAATGTCAAGAAACAGCAGGTTGCACAGGGTGTACCAAGTTCGGTGTATGTGGTAAATCACCTGAATTAGCCAATATTCAAGATTTATTAATCTATACTACAAAAGGACTTAGTTCAGTTACAACAGCACTTAGAGCACAAGGTGAAGAAATCAGCAATATAATTGATAACTTTATTGTAATCAATTTATTTACAACAATCACCAATGCTAACTTTAACGATGAGATTTTTTATGAAAGAGTATTTGAAACCTTAAGAATTAAAAATGAATTATTAGAAAAAGTTCAAGATAAATCCTCATTAAATGAAGCGGCATATTGGACTGCAACCACTAGAGAAGAATTAGATAGTAAATCAACTGAGGTTGGTGTACTGGCTACTGAAAATGAAGACATAAGAAGTCTTAGAGAGTTAATTACCTATGGACTAAAAGGCTTAGCTGCTTACATGAAGCATGCCAATGAGTTAGATTATGATAATACTGAAGTAAATGCCTTTATGCAAAGAGCATTAGCTGCAACCTTAGATGATAGTTTAACCGTAGATGAATTAATCGCCCTTACAATGGAAACAGGTAAATTCGGTGTAGACGGTATGGCTCTTTTAGACTCTGCCAATACAGGAAGCTATGGTAATCCTGAGATTACAAAAGTCAATATCGGTGTAGGAAACAGACCTGGTATATTAGTTTCTGGTCACGATTTAAGAGATCTAGAGCAATTATTAGAGCAGACTGAAGGCACTGGAGTAGATGTTTATACCCACTCTGAGATGCTTCCTGCACACTACTACCCTGCATTTAAGAAATATAGCCACTTTGTAGGTAACTATGGTAATGCATGGTGGAAACAAAAAGAAGAGTTTGAGAGCTTCAATGGTCCTATTCTAATGACTACTAACTGTGTTGTTCCTCCTAAGGAATCTTATAAAGATAGATTATTTACAACTGGAGCCACTGGAGTTGCTGGATGTGTTCATATTGAAAGAGATGAAAACGGACATAAGGACTTCTCACAAATAATTGAATTAGCTAAAACATGCCAGCCTCCTGTAGAAATTGAAAAGGGCGAAATCATCGGTGGTTTTGCTCATAATCAAGTGTTTGCTTTAGCTGATCAAGTAGTTGATGCTGTTAAATCTGGTGCTATCAAGAAATTCTTTGTAATGGCAGGTTGTGATGGCCGTCAAAAGTCAAGAAACTACTATACTGAGTTTGCAAAAGCACTACCTAAGGATACAGTTATCTTAACTGCTGGATGTGCTAAATACAAATACAACAAACTTAACTTAGGTGATATCAATGGTATTCCTAGAGTACTTGATGCTGGACAATGTAATGACTCTTATTCATTAGCACTGATTGCTCTTAAGTTAAAAGAAGTATTTGAATTAGATGATGTTAATGAACTTCCTATTGCTTATAACATTGCATGGTATGAGCAAAAAGCTGTTATTGTTCTTCTTGCTTTACTATACCTAGGTGTTAAGAATATTCACTTAGGACCTACATTACCAGCCTTCCTATCCCCTAATGTTGCTAAAGTATTAGTTGATAACTTTGGTATCGCAGGAATTGGAACAGTAGAAGATGATATCAAATTCTTTACAGCATAATTAATAATTAAATTCTTATATAATATTACAAATATAATAATCTAATTTAAAGGTACAAAAAAATAAGAGGCTTTTGTAATTGCTAGTTCCCCCCTTCTCTAATGCTTGCTTTTACAAAAGCCCTTAATATATAGAAAGGACATTATTAAATGAGCGCATTTTTAGGACCCATCCATTATTGGCTTTATAATAAAATTAGTCTACAGCAAGCTATTGTTGATAAATTATATACTTTAGGGAAAGAATATTCCTTAACATTGGAAGATGATTGCAATAATTTGTATGGCACCTTTGCCAACAAACCTTTAGAAGAAATGATTGACCACGGTAATATCCATGGCTGGCTTCAAGATAGGGTATCACAGGTGGAATATAAGTATGCCTACTCTGTCACAAAATTAATAGCTAAAAGTCCAGAAGCACTGAAAGAAATAAAAAATATTCTCTTTGAAGCTGGTAAAGAAATCGGCTCCTCTATAGATAATAATACTGCTTCCATGGCAGATATATATAAATTAATTACAGATAACCTTTTAGACGGCATGCCCTGTGACCATGCTAATTCTGTGATAGAACAAAAAGACCAGGAGATAATCTGGAAGAGAAATATATGTGTTCATAAAAACTATTGGGATGAAGTCAGTGGAGATATTAATATCTATTATGCATTAAGAGATGCTTGGCTAGAAGGATTTGTAGCTGCCAGCAGTCTAACTTATAATAGGCTTGATCCAATAACCTATTCCATCAGTAAAGGAGAATAAGATGAATAGTATAGAACTTATGATAGCCGAACACAGTAATATAAGTAGAATGTTAACTGTTGTTCGCAAAGCCTGCTATGGTATCTTAAATGGGGATCCAATCAATTATGATGACTTTGATCAAATGATTGACTTTATTAAAAATTATGCTGATATCCATCACCATGGCAAAGAAGAAAAGTTTCTTTTTAAGGAAATGGTTGATAATCTTGGACCACTGGGCAATAAACTGGTTACCCATGGCATGCTTGTAGAGCATGATTTTGGTAGATTATTTATTTCAGAATTGACTAATGCTTTACAAAAGGTTAAGGCTGGAGATGATATTAGCAAAATAGATGTAATAGCCAATGCAGTAGGTTATGCCAACCATTTGCAAAGACATATTGATAAGGAAAATACAGTAGTATTTCCTTTTGCACAGAAGAAGCTGTCTAAGGAAATTATGGATAAGGTTGAGCAAGATTCCATTAACTTTGAAAATGAAGCCAAAGAAAAAGGTATTCAAGAACACTACATCCAATTATTAGAAGCCTTAGAAGTTAAGTATAATGCTTAATAAATGATATTAACACTTCGCTCTATGTCAAATAGTGTAAGGCCTTCACAATAGTGCCAGCAGAGGATACAGGTAGTATCCTCTATTGACTATTAAAAAAGCCCCATATCATACCAGTAACCCTAAAATTCTTGTGAAGGTTACTGGTTTTTTATTGTGAATACCTTGATACGAAAATTTGTTCACTTTTAAGGTTGGACCTTTTTCAAATTCATGCTATAATAAATACAATAGCAGATTGTTGCTTTCAAGCTCTTAATCTGATAGTATCTTTTTATGTACACAATATTGATGGAGAAGTTTTATGACTATAGAAAAAGAAAATTTAATTAAGCAAATTGTTGATACCCATATGAGGCAATTTGTTGATGGCCTAAAATCTAGATATGCTTTGGAAGTCAATGATCCCTTAGGTGTAATAAATGCAAAGAAAAATAATGCCTTTATTTCTCAGTTAGGAGAGGAGTTTATGTTCTACTCTGCTTTTGTTCGCTCCTTCGATAGTTCCTTTGGGAAGGTACTGGAGAATATGGGTAATGCTATAGCCAAGATTTCCTACACGGTCAGGGGAAGAATTGAATCCTACTTACTTCCACAGCAGACGCAACATATAGATTATCTAATGACCGCATATGAAAAAAGGGATGCCAGACCCCAGGTGTCAGACTATGTTAATTTTAACTGTTTAAGACCTTCTAATATAACCAGTTTTATAAAATCCCATGAAACAGATAATTATTTTTATGATGAAGAGAAAGGTTGCCATTATCTAATTGAGCTAAAGGCTGGTGGGGATTTAGATAATAAAAAAGCAAAATCTGAAAAGATAGCTCTTTTAAATGAATTTTTTATATTGAAAAACTCTTTGCAAAATGATGAAGAAATAAAAATATTTTTTGCAACAGCGTATAATAAATTCGGAGAAGGTGCCCCTTGGCATCAAGAACGGGTACAAACATTTTTCGCCCAAGATGAATTATTAATAGGAAAAGATTATTGGAACTTTGTATGTAATGACCCTGAGGGTTTTAGGGTTATCTTTGAACAATACCAAATAAGTTCTCAGTATATGAAGGAAGCTTTAGATGACATAAAACAGCTATACTTTAATTAAGTGCCAACCTACATATACTACATTGATACAGTTACTTTATTATTATGCCCTTGAGAGGAGTCTTACCCCTTATGATAGATGTTAATTCCATAGACAGTTACCATTTAATACACGGCGATTGCATGGAGAAGTTAAAGGATATACCCGATGGAAGTATCGACCTTATTCTCTGTGACCCGCCTTATAATCTTGCCAAATACTCTACTGGCAATATGAAATTCGATTGGCGCAGTGAGATTAATAATGATGTAGCCAAGTGGGACCTAATAGAATTGGCTCCTACAGATTTTATTGATGAGTTTAAGAGGGTTCTCTCCCCAACCGGCAATATTTTTGTTTTTACCAGTTATAACTTAATTGGGAAATGGCATGAAGCCTTTGATAGCGAGTTTGATACCTTTCAGTTTATGGTATGGCATAAAACTAACCCCATTCCCAATATACGAAAATCGTCCTTTTTAAATAGCTGTGAATTAATTGTATGTATGTGGAATAAAGGCCATACATGGAACTTCACTAAGCAGAATGAAATGCACAACTTTATTGAGAGCCCTATCTGTATGGGAAGTGAACGACTAAAATCACCAAAACATCCAACCCAGAAACCTCTTAAGGTATTAAAACATATTATTAACATTGCTAGTAATGAAAATGATCTAGTACTTGATATGTTTATGGGTGTTGCCTCTACTGGTGTTGCTGCCAGAGAATTAGGCCGCAGATTTATCGGAATTGAAATAGATGATGAATATTTTAAGGCTTGTGAAAAACGTATGAGAGAAACCGAAGAGGCCCTTAAAAATAAGAAACCTTAAAAATTGAGCNTGGGTTTGCCATAATTAACCTTTCTGTTTTTGGCAAGCCCAAGCTCATATTATTAAATTTTAAAAGACTTATATATTGATACTTACTTCCCTATAAGCTCATGCTTCTTAATGTTCTGTTAATGATGTTCTATTACCCACTGATGTTCCCTGATATGATATTTAATCTTTATCATTTGCATACAATCTCCCCGCAGAATATTACAGCAAAAAAGCAAAACTGGTATCCCTGCATATTTTTCTTCCTTGGTAAATACAACGTTTTCTATTTTGTAGGTATGCAGAGTGTGATTCTCATCTTCTAAACGAATATAATTCGGTTTAATCTTACCCTCCACATTAAATGTTGCAATAACATCTACAGGCATATAATACATCTTTAAATCCTTTCTTAATAGTTTGGTTTTCGTTTCTCAGGTGAAATACCTCCAGCCATATGGTATATAGGGCTCTTTAGAAATACTGCACGCATAATGGAATCTGAGCCATACCTTTCTCTAACCACATCCACTGCCGTATCCATCTTAGCCATCTTCTCATAGCAATTCATATCAAATAGATTCATCTGCCTAACTTGATTATTGCTGACAATTTTACTGGTATGAATCCCTAGCTTCCGTATTGGTGTGCCGTCCCATAATTCATCAAAAAGCTGACAGGCCTTTTGATGGATTTCATTGGTTATATCTGTAGCTGTAAGTAAAGTCATCTGGTGGGAGACATGGTGAAACTCATAATCCACAATACTGACAGCCGCCACCGTAGCCATTACCTTATCCGCCCTTAGTCTGGAGCAAACGGTTTCTGCCAAAGACAGCAGGACTATCTTTGCCACATTAGGGTCTTCTACATCAAAGGCTATGGTTGTGGAGTTGCCATAACCTTTATTGGGCGGCACCTCATCAGATACAGGGGAGAGATCTATCCCATTGGCAAAGGCATAAATAACTTCACCATGTTTTTTAAAATGGGCCCTTAGAATATCTAGATCAGTTCTAGCCAGCTCTCCTATGGTATGAATGCCCAGAGTATGGAGCTTTCTCTTGGTTGCACTACCCACATAAAATAACTCCTCCACTGGCAATCTCCACATCTTTCTCTCTATCTCTTCGGGAAATAGTGTATGGACCATATTGGGTTTCTTAAAGTCTGAAGCCATCTTGGCCAATAATTTATTATTAGACACACCGATATTAACAGTGAAACCCAATTCCCCATAAACCTTATCCTTAATTAAATTAGCTGCCACCACTGCAGAACCATACAGTTCTATGGTTCCAGTCATATCACAGTAGGCCTCATCCACTGAGTACTGCTCCACCTTGGGTGAAAACTCCCTTAATATCTCCATTAAGGCCTTAGAATTAATATCATACAGATCATAATGGGGTGGGACTAGCACTAATTCGGGACAGCGTTTTATAGCATCACTAATGGTATCACCGGTTCTAATTCCGTATTTCTTAGCAGGGATAGACTTAGCTAGAATAATCCCGTGGCGTTTATTGATATCTCCACCTACGGCTGAGGGTATCTCCCTAAGGTCTGTGGTCTCACCACGGATGCGAAGTCTGTAAACGGCCTCCCAACTAAGGAAAGCCGAATTAACGTCAATATGAAAAACTATATTATCCATACATATGTTCACCCCTTGCATCAATTATATCAGAACTTATGTTCGATGTAAAGAGTGATTGATATATTGCTTGTGAATTAATAGAGATAATAAATTTGTATTACTAAAATATTCATTTAAAGTATTTCTGTAAAAGGTATATACTAATTAAAATATCAAGGCTATAAATATTCTCAATGTAATAAAGGCATTATTCGAAAATCTCACTTCTGGTGTATATTTCTATGTTCCTATTCCTTACAGAAATCGTTCAACAGATTTAAACGGTGTTATTATAGTTTACATTCTAACATCCATTATCTTAATGTATGAGCTTATGCAACAACAAATTTTATTAAAACAAAATCCATATTATTCTATTTATTGACATATTAGTTATTATATATTAGAATATGATTATAGCCTACATCTGGTAATATTTTGAAGCGTGTATTTCACTTAAAATTATAAGTTAGAAAGAAAGGAATAATATAACATGAACGAGCTTCATAATAATGAAAGAAAAAAAATTCTAAGCATTACCAACAACAACATATTAAGAACATGGCCAGAAGATTGCTTTTTAATTTCAATTATTCAAAACAATCCTAAATCTTATGATTGGATTATGAACTCATTTGTTCAAATATGTACTTACAAATCTACTCATGATAATAATTCATTTCGTATTAATTTTCTGCCTTCTGGTAAACACCATTATCCTATAAATTTATATGATTATTGTCCATTTATAGATAAACCTGAATTATTCACGGTGATATAAAACTAAAGGTTTACTCACCATATTGTTGCAAACAGTTCATTTTTGTGGATTAATCATTATAATC
>JGI24707J26582_10003094_pt1 | contig 12197 bp, 11 predicted proteins | sample BioPla1DNA1_FD_26582 | JGI IMG/M metagenome (IMG submission 26582) | reverse complement strand
GGTACTTATGGTATTCACAATAACAAGCAAATATCTAACATATATTTAAAGAGATTTTGCTTTATTAGCTTCCATAATTTATCTTCAGCTTAGCAAACATGTCCTCTAATATAAAGCGACTGTCTATATCATGATAAACCCTTATTTGACGACCATTGCCATCAAAATGATACTTCATATCTTCATCTATTAAAGGAGCTTCTCTCATAGTCCATGCATAATCGTGAGGATCTAACATCAAACCAATTACTGCAGAATCCCCTAGTGTCCAACTTTCACCATGAGGCCACCCCTCATAATGGCCAACTATGGCCGTATTGAACTCTACCATCTGTTCGAACAAGTATTTCCCAACTTTACCGCAGGGATATACCTTGTCTTGTAGTTCTGCAAGGCTTGTAACTATCCGGCTAAATGCGTTTGTAGGCACCTGCCACAATTCAATGTCAGATTTCATGATAATTCTAGCAGCTTCAATATCATTGCTTAAATTGAATTCAGACCCTCCTTCAGGATATGGAGCCCCTCCGATCCAGATTGCAGTAAGCTTGCCTGCAATTTCTGGGTTGTGTAGGTAGGCGCAGGCCAGATTGGTAATAGGTCCTAGAAAAACTACAAATAGCTTAGAAGGATCATCAGATAATGCTTCATCCACTATCCTTCTTGCACCTTCGGAAAACTCATATTCTCTTTCGCTAACAATTGCTTCTTTAGCACCTCTAAGTACATCAACCTTCCCCGTCGGTTCCATCAAATCAAGAAGTTTAACACACTCTTCATAGCTCTCTTCCATAGATGTCCTGGTTCGTCTCGTACCAAAATGGGATGCGACTATTCCTTTGATATTGAATTTGGGTGTAAGTAGTGCATGTACGATGGCATATTGATCATCTGCTTCATTTTTGGCATCTGTATCAACGATTACACGTACTTGTTTTTCTTTTGGAACATTAAATTTATACATAATATACCTCCAAAGATAATTGTATTTATTAACCCTATTTCATAAAATCTTCCAAAGTCTTTATTCCTGGCCTAATGAAAAAAGGATGCCAACCGGAATACCAATACCAAAAAATAGGACAATTAGGTCTATATATGAATTGCTTAGATAAAATCCACTTAATATAAAAATCAGCTAATGTTTAAATATAAATCGTACAATCTTTCTATGTATATCTATCGCTAATAATTATACACTGCTCGTTCAAACAATTCAATGAAGTAGGGAATAAGCAATTCAATAAGGCAGAATTCTATAATATGTTTGAAGATATGCAAAAGACTGCCAAAATATATTATCTGGCAGTCGTGTTATGTTAAGACATTCTCTGTTATACTGCAAGGAGCTGGTTGGTACTTTGAGCCTTGCATAGCTGACTATAAAGTCCGCCGGCCTCCAATAGCTGATCATGCTTACCTTGTTCTACTATCTCTCCTTCTTCTAGGACAATAATCTGATCGGCCTTCTGTATGGTAGACAGGCGATGGGCAATTACTATAGTGGTTTTGGTCTCCATCAATCTATCCAGGGATTCTTGAATAAGCCTTTCAGTCTGAGTATCCACTGCCGATGTTGCCTCATCAAGTATTAAAATAGGTGCATCTTTTAGTATAGCACGGGCTATGGATATTCTTTGTTTTTGCCCACCAGAAAGCTTTACTCCTCTCTCCCCTACCCTGGTGTCATATCCGTCAATAAGTTCTAGTATAAATTCATGGGCATTGGCAGCTTTGGCAGCGGCAATGACCTCATCATCACTTGCGTCCATTCTTCCATATAATATATTATCTCTTATGGTGCCATTAAATAGGAATATATCTTGGGATACGAAACTGATCTGCTGACGAAGGCAGGAGAGTTTGATATTTTGTATACCCATGCCATCCATTAGTATTTCCCCAGATATTGGATCATAGAACCTGGGTACCAGATTAGCCAAGGTGGTTTTTCCTACACCTGTAGGCCCTACTAGGGCAAGACTTTCTCCTGGCCTAACCTTAAAGGAAACATCCTTAAGAACAGGAATATCCTTTTCATAATGAAAGTTTACATTTCTGAACTCGATATCTCCTTTAGCACGATCTACTTCTATTGCATTGGGGGAATCTTGAATTTCGGGCTCCTCATCTAAAATCTCTACCACCCTCTCTGCGCTAGCCAGGGCCTGCTGCAGTCCCTCATTTATTCGTCCCAAAGCAGTGATGGGCTGATAGAAGGATCCTAGATAGAGCAAAAAAGCTACTAGATCCTCTATCGGTAGATCATTGGCCAGGGCCATTCTACCACCGAAGAAGATCAATATAACCGTACCTATACTAGACACCAGCTCCACACTTGGGTGAAAGGCATTAGATAGTCTGAGAGCTTGTAGTATTGCCTTGGTATATGCGGATAAACGCTGGCCTGTTCTCCCCTTTTCATACTTTTCTTTGGTAAAGGCTTTGATCTCCTTGATACCGGTAAAGTTGTCTTGAAGTATGGAGTTTACTTCTGCTATTCTATCCTGGGCCTGCCTAAACATTGGACGGGATATCTTGCTGAATTTTAATACCATCCAGGCCAATAATGGAATGGGAATCAGGGTATAAAGGGCCAAGGTGGCATTCATGGTAAAGAGAATTGCTGTAACACTGATTAACATAAGCCCATTAACTACAATGGTTGGTATAGCATGGGCTAATAACTGTTCAAAATTGTTAGTATCGTTTATAACCCTGGACATAAGCTCGCCTGTTTGTCTGTCCTGGTAATATTTTAAGGATAGCCTTTGCATATGTCCATAGAGATGGGACCTAATGTCGTCCAACATACTCCATGCTGCATGGTGAGATATATAATCCGCTCCAAACTGAGACACAGCTCTTATTATGTATACAAGTAGTGCAGCCAAAGCTAAACCAGTTATCTGGTCAATGCTTATTTGGTGTTGTGATGCCTCAGTTACTATCCTGATAAAATACCTTATTAGCCAAGGTGCAAGCATGTTCATAGCTGTAACTCCTATCATGCTTAAAGTAGCAAGTACTATTAGCCATTTGTAGGGCTTGGCAAAAGGGGATAATGCCTTTAATTCCTTCATTTTGTTCTACCTCGCTTCCCTCTCTAGTAATTTGTCTAGGATTTCTGCTAGTGTAAGCAGTTCCTGCTCACTTAAGATGCCCATGTATTCCTTTATATTTTTGTGATGCANGGGAATAAGTTTATTTCTAAAATCTTCACCCTCTTGGGTTANTTTTATTATCCATATCCTACGGTCGTCCTCGGACTGTTGTCTATAGACCCAATTGTTTTCTTCCATCCTATCTATGATGCCTGTCATATTGCTTGCATTGCAGTTGAGCTTTTCAGCCAGCTTCTTAGTAGTGATTCCATCTTCCTCTCCTATATGGTAGAGGGCATGGAATTGGGGCCAGGTAATCCCTTCCTGGGCTAACTTATTGCGTACTTCCTTCTTGGTTTTATAATGGACATGTCTTAATTTCCTATAGACAATCCAAGACAGAGATTCTTCCACCTATATCCCTCCTTTATATATTAATTGTTTAAGTATGAATAGTTCATGTATAAATTATATATCCTTGTATAAGTTTGTCAACAGGATAATAAAAGGGAATGGATATTTTCCATTCCCTTTACTAGATTTTAGATTGACTGCTATTTAAGTTACTTGGCTACACCCGACTCCCTGGCTGCCCTTGCTACAGCTTTAGCAACAGCCTGAGTCACTCTCTCATCAAAAGCCGCTGGAATTATATACTCTTCCCTTAATTCCTCAGGCCCTATAAGATCAGCAATAGCCTGAGCTGCCGCTATTTTCATTTCATCATTTATATCGCTAGATCTAATATCAAGGGCACCTCTAAATACCCCGGGGAAAGCCAGGACATTGTTTATTTGATTTGCAAAATCCGATCTTCCTGTCCCTACTACCCTGGCTCCTGCCTCTTTGGCCAGGTCAGGCATTATTTCAGGAACTGGGTTGGCCATAGCAAATATAATGGGATCCTTAGCCATGGTTCTAATCATATCCTGAGTTAATACATTTGGCGCAGATACACCTATGAATAAGTCTGCACCAACTATTACATCCTTTAGCATACCCTTTTTCTTTTCTGGATTAGTAATCTTTGCCATAGCTTCTTTCTCTGGATCCAAGCCTTCCATGCCCTCATAGATGGCACCTTCAATATCGCAGGCTATAACATTCTTTAAGCCCGTACTCATAAGCAGCCTGGTGATAGCTGTCCCTGCTGCACCCAAACCATTTACTACAACTTTTATATCCTTTATATCCTTGCCCACTATTTTAAGGGCATTTATCACAGCTGCTAAAACCACAATGGCTGTCCCGTGTTGATCATCATGAAATATGGGTATATCGCATTCCTCTTTCAGCCTTCTCTCTATCTCAAAGCATCTAGGTGCTGATATATCTTCAAGGTTTATACCACCAAAGCTTCCTGATAAGAGTTTTATGGTGTTGACTATTTCATCAACATCCTTTGACCTTATACATAGAGGAATGGCATCAACATCGGCAAATGCCTTAAACAAGACACATTTACCTTCCATTACCGGCATTCCGGCTTCAGGCCCAATATCTCCCAGACCTAGTACTGCACTTCCATCGGTTACAACAGCTACTGTATTCCATCTTCTAGTATATTCATAGGATAGACTTATATCCTTTTTAATTGCTATGCAAGGCTCTGCTACGCCCGGAGTATAGGCTAGAGAGAGATCCTTGCTGTCTCTTATCTCTACTCTACTCTTAACTTCAATTTTTCCTCTCCATTTACGGTGTAAGTCCAAGGCCTCTTTTTTTATGCTCATCTTAGTCTCCACTCCCATACCATTTAATTAAAATTCATAACCTTCTAGCCCTAGCTCATCCCTCATAGCAATAAGATCCTTTAATAGTTCTTGATTTACTGGAACTCCTTTGTCTTTTCTATAAAGCCAAGTATCATATTCTTTTTCGCCTGGTGTATAAATCCTATCCTGTCCTTTTGCCTTTTTAGAATTTCGCAAGGTTCTTAAGATATCGCCTGTAGTATTTTTAAAGTCATCCAGCTCGGTAAAAGCCGAAATATCAATAGCTATAAAAAAGTGTCCAAGTCGGTAAGGCACCTTCTTACCATTTTCAAAGCCTAGTAGCATCTTTAGGAAGCTTCCGCCCTGAAGGGCTGCCGAGAGTATTTCCACTACTGTTGCGTATCCATATCCCTTATAGCCGCCCAACTCTTCACCGGCCCCTCCTAAGGGCGTTAATGCAGCAGTTCCCTTTACTAGATCTTGCAATACTTTATGTGGATCGGTCTGGTAGTTCCCCTCTTCATCTATCACCCATCCCTCAGGCATTTCTTTACCTATCTTGTCATATACCTCAATCTTTCCCCGCTGGGTAATGGATGTAGCACAATCCAACATAAAGGGAAAGTCTTCGTCAGTTGGCATCCCAAAAGTAAGAGGATTAGTGCCCAGCATATTTTCAACACCAAAGGTGGGGGCTATGGAAGGCCTGGCATTGGTGCCAGTAATACCGATCATACCAGCATCTACAGCCATCTTGGCGTAATATCCGGCAATACCATAATGGGTAGAATTTCTTACAGCTACCATACCCATACCATACTTCTTGGCTTTTTCTATGGCCATCTCCATTGATCTTTTGGAGATTACCATACCCATGCCATTGTGTCCATCTACAACAGCAGTAGTAGGCCCTTCCTTGACTATCTCGAAATTTGTTTTGGCAAACTGAATGCCATCATTGATCCTATCATAGTATATAGGTTTTAGCCTATTAGTGCCATGAGAATCAATACCCTGCTTGTCAGCCTCTATAAGCACATCGGCGCAAATCTTTGCCTCTTCCTCGGGAACTCCTACCCCTTTGAAAACATCGATCATAAATCTTTCCATAGTATTAAAATCAATCCATTTTACATCCTTTTCCACAATTATCACCCTTTATATTTTTTGTATTATGCTCTTAGGTTTTACAAAAGTTATAGAAGCTAAAAGATTAAGCAACCTTTGCTAGCCTAAAAAATAAAAAAGCCGCACTAAAAACAGAGCATTCTTCTGCTCTTTTTTAGCACGACTCTTAATCTCCGCATAACTTATATTCTATTAATTAAATAATATCATAAAATCCACTCATAAACAAGGTGGTTTTTACGAATTTTTTAGCATAAAAACCCCTAGCTTCAACACTTAAAGCTAGGGGATATTCTTATCTTTTTATTTCCTTAGGCACCCATGAACATCTCGATATCTTCGTCTACTTCACCAATTCCCCCGATCCCAAATTGTTCCACTAAAACATTAGCTACGTTTGGAGATAAGAAGCCGGGAAGGGTTGGCCCTAGATGAATATTCTTTACACCCAGATATAGTAGAGCAAGCAACACAATAACGGCTTTTTGCTCATACCAAGCAATGTTATATGCTATAGGTAGTTCATTGATATCATCTAGTTGGAAAATCTCCTTTAGTTTGAGAGCTATTAGTGCAAGGGAGTAGGAATCATTACATTGACCTGCATCCAATACCCTTGGTATACCCCCGATATCTCCAAGATTCAACTTATTGTATCTATACTTGGCACATCCAGCAGTAAGGATTACGGTATCCTGAGGCAGATTCTTAGCAAATTCTGTATAATAGTCTCTGGATTTCATCCTTCCATCACATCCTGCCATTACAAAGAACTTTTTGATGGCTCCTGTCTTTACTGCCTCTACCACCTTATCAGCCAATGCAAAGACTTGATTATGGGCAAATCCACCTACAATTGTACCCTGTTCTATCTCAATAGGTGCATTTAGCTTCTTAGCCAGTTCTATAATCTGAGAGAAATCCTTCTTGCCATCCTCATCGGCTTCTATATGGACACATCCTGGATATCCGGTTGCNCCTGTGGTAAAGATTCTCTTCCTTACCTCTTCACTTCTAGGAGGAACTATGCAGTTGGTGGTGAATAAAATTGGACCATTGAAGGACTCAAACTCTCCTACTTGTTTCCACCAAGCATTTCCATAGTTACCTACAAAATTATCATATTTCTTGAAGGCTGGATAATAATGAGCAGGCAACATCTCGCCATGAGTATATACATCAACGCCAGTACCTTGAGTCTGCTCAAGTAGCTGTTCCAAATCTGTCAGGTCGTGTCCCGATATCAAGATAGCGGGATTATTTCTTACACCAATATCAACCTCGGTAATCTCCGGATTCCCATATTTCGAGGTGTTAGCTTCATCAAGCAGGGCCATAGCTGCCACACCTTGTTCACCGGTCTTTAATGTTAGGGCGACTAAATCATCTACCGTCAAGCTGTCATTTACGGTAGCTGCCATAGCTTCGTAAATAAAAACATATAGGTCATAGTTTTCCTTACCAATATTGAGGGCATGGTCGGTATAGGCGGCTAATCCTTTTATACCGTAGGTAATCATTTCCCTTAAGGATCTAATGTCCTCATTTTCTGTAGACAGTATACCTGAAGTTTTGGCCTTCTCCAACATATCTTCCCTAGAGTTGACCTCAAATGTAGCACTATCATGTAGGTTATCAACATCTATTTTTTCTCTTAGGCTATCTCTCAGGCTTAGCATTAGATTAATTTCTTCTTCAATTGCATCATCATCAAAGTTAGCATTGGTGATTGTGATAAAAAGACTATTTAACACTTGATGGTTAATATCGCCTAATTCCTTGACATCCAACTTTCCCTTTACTACTATTTCCGAAATTCCTTTTACAGTATAGATTAGTAAATCTTGTAGGTTTGATACCTCAGATGTTTTACCACAGACTCCCCTAACCGTACAACCAGTACCTCTTGCTGTTTCCTGACATTGATAACAAAACATGTTCATGTGTGTACCTCCTGTTTTTCTAATGATTTTCTTAGATTTGCTTCTTTAAGAAGACTGGAAGATTTCTACCTTCTTCATTCTTTTCATTTCTTTTCCTGCTCTTTCAATAATAGTATAACATGCGAGCTTTACATTGTGTATTATAAAGAAAATGGACTATAAGGTATGTAACGTATGTTACATACCTTCGAGAAATGTATAATTTTTTTGTAATTCCCTATAAAATTCTATTGCTTTCAATAATAACATATAGAGGATATTACTAATCCCCTATATGTTTTACAATTCTATATTTGCATTATTTGTCATATAGAAAGGTTGGTTTCCAATTCATCTAATAGATTTAGATAGTTATTTTGAACATTTTCTTCTCTGGCCCTGTTTTCAAAGATAGTACATTCGTAGTTTATCTTATCCAAGGTATCTTTTTCTAGATTCTTTCTAGCAAACTCGTAGACCACCCTATCTTCTTTATCAATATGTCTATGGAGTAGATCTGCATATGCCATAGCATTTCCAATAAGGTCTAGTTTTGCCTCTTCATCTCCATCTAAAACCTTTGTTAGCGCATCTTCCAACTGCTTGGTATAAAGTCTCCCTAAATCATGTTCTACCAACATTCCATGGGTTACAAGCTTTTGGGCTGCTGGTCCCAGTTCGTCTACCATTCTATTAAATAGCAGCTCTTCTTCCTTACCATGGTGGTGGTCATCGGCATAGCTTCTTATAAAATCAATCATTTTATAAAAGTCTTCATATTGAACATCTTCGTCTTTCAATATTTTATAGCAGTACTCTCGTATAATCTTAAGCATCCGCTTTATGTTTCTATGCTCCTCCACCATAAGATTTATACTATCCATAAATCTATACCGCCTGGTTTAGTTTTTCTAGAAGATCATCTAACTTGATACCATGAACCATAGCAGCCTCTGCCAGGGTCTCACCCTGGGCTGAAGGGCATCCAACACATCCCATATTGAATTCAAAAAGAGCCTCGACGGTTTGAGGATAGGTCCTTATTAGTTCTCCTATGGTCATATTAGCATTTATTTTCATAATGGCATACCTCCAATTATTAATATACTTTCGTTTTATATTACCCATATTTGACTTCATTGAATCAGTAATTACACTTTTGCTCTAAGATTTATCACCTCTTCTTTATATCTCCCCAACCTGATAGCATCTATTGATGGTTTCTTTCTATATTAATTATCATTCTCTAACTGATTAATTTTATCATCAGTGCGCTATCCAAATATATACTACAAAGTTCTTACTAATAAAGCTGTGATGCAGGTCACATTTTCAAAAAATATGACAAGAAAAAAGAATCGGTATAAGAAAACTCCGACTCTTTTATAAAACTTTGATAATAGCCACATCTTGCTATTAACTTCTAGAGTAGAATTCCACAATAAGGGACATATCTACGTTTATTGGTATTTCATCAGCATCCGGTATACTTACCAGACGGCCTGTCAACGTATCTAGATCCTTTACCAGGTAGCTAAGGGTTAGGGATATGGATTGAAAATTCTCACGAAAAAGATCTTTGTTTTTGGCTCTTTCACTTAAGCTAATTTCATCTCCTACCTTTAGTTGATAGGAAGGTATATCAACTTTTTGGCCATTTACTCGAATATGGCCATGTCCTACAATTTGCCTAGCTTGTCGCAGTGTAGAGCCATATCCCAGTCGATATACAATGTTGTCTAACCTTGTCTCAAGCTTCTGAATCAGCACTATTCCCGGATTCTCCCTTGCCTTTAAAGCCTCACTCACATAACGCCGGAATTGACGTTCCATAACCCCGTAATATGCTTTAAGTTTTTGCTTTTCCAATAACTGCTTACCATATTCCGATTGTTTTCTGTGAGGTTTGACTCCTCTCTTAAGTGCCTTAGGGTGATTATAGACATTCTCCCCTAGATGCCTAGCTACCTTAAATCTAGGCTTCTTTGGCTTTGCCAAAACCATTCCTCCTTCTATATCTTTTTGCGGTTCTTTACAATCAAGTCCAAAACCACCACTTCATGTTTTATTGGACCTGTTAATTTTATGGATATCTTCATTAAATATTGGTCTTAACTATTAGCTACCCATATTATATCCTGTAAAACAGATATGATTAAACTTTTATTAATTTGTTTCATATTGACTTATTAGTACCACATTATCAGCTATTCTAAAACATTGACTAAAATTTCATATAAGTAACTGAACAAAAAGTCCATATATGCATTTTCCATGCACATATGGACTTGTATCAATCAATGCAAAATCCAAGATACCGTTGCTTCTATTTTGACACCTATCTCTCGATAGGTGGGTGTTCTCATAAATGCTTCTATCTTCCCCTGCCCTACGGGTCTCACAATAGGCTTGATATCCATCATTTAATATTGAACTCCCTTATGCACAATGTAGGTTCAAAACAAAAGCTTCACGAATATCCCAGAAATTATTCAATTGATTTCCTAAAATCATTATACCATTTTAAACTCTAAGGTCAATAGGAAAACTTTGCTTTAGATTGTCCGATGGCAATTTGGTACTAGCTTTATCAGTATTTATTTTGAAACAAAATTCGAATAGATGCGTCTGCATAAGTATAGAAATCTTTTAGGAGGTATTATAATGAAGACATGGTTAAGCTTTTTCCTATCTTTATCCATAATCATAGGATTATTCCTAGGTTGTTCCTCTAGTTCCTTGCCCTATGATAAGCCCGATAAGCAGGGCAATTCTAAAGACCAGGTGCTACCTAGTTCACAACTAATTAGTACTCTTTATGACAAGAGTAAAATCGGACCAGAGCTTGTTAAAAGAAATAGCGACTTTGCTTTCCATATTTTTAAGCAATTAAATAAAGAAGATAGAGAGAAAAATATCTTTATATCTCCCCTAAGTATATCAACTGCTCTGGCTATGACCTATCAAGGGGCTCAAGGCACTACCAAGGAAGCTATGGCAAAAGCTTTAAGGTATTCTGATATAGATATTCAAGTTCTAAATGAAAGCTATAAAAATTTGCTGCCACATTTGATGAAACTTGATCATAAAATTGAACTAAACATAGCCAACTCTATTTGGATTAGAGATGGCGTCCCCATCCAAGAGCCTTTTTTGTCTATAAACAAGGAAGTTTTTAATGCCCTTGTATCTACACTGGACTTTTCCAAGGAAGATGCAGCCAATAAGATAAACCAATGGATATCCGACGCTACCAATGAGAAAATAAGCCAGATGATTGAACCTCCAATAGCACCTGATACCATTATGTATCTAATAAATGCTGTCTACTTCAAAGGAAATTGGGCAGATGAATTTAATAAGGAACATACTCTTAATAGCCTCTTTTATAGAGAAGACGGCCGTAGCGAAGAAGTAATGATGATGAGTCGAAATGGATCCGTTGAATATGGACAGAAAGATGACTTCAAAGTTGTGAGGCTTCCCTATGAAAATGGCAAGACTGCAATGTACTGTATCCTGCCGGAAGAAGGAAAATCCACCAATGAATTTATAGAAGATCTCGATAGTGAAAAATGGAAGATTGTCAAGGATAGCATATCCCACACCGATGATCTTATACTACAAATACCCCGATTCCAACTTGAATATGGAATTAAGAGCTTGAAGGGCAGTTTGATAAACCTAGGTATGGAAGACGCTTTTTCAGATGATGCCGATTTTTCTGGAATTGGAGACAATCTATGCATCAATGAGGTTTTCCACAAAGCTGTAATTGATGTCAATGAAGAGGGTAGCGAAGCTGCTGCCGCAACTGTAGTAGAGATGAGGGTAACAAGTGCAGTCGAGCCCATTGAATTTATTGCAAACCGTCCCTTTATTTTTATCATAGCCGATGATGAAACCGATTCTATTCTCTTTATGGGTAAAGTATATAATATCTAAAAAGATAAAAAGAAATTGACCAAGAGCCATCGGTCAATTTCTTTTTTAAATTATCCTGCGTAGTGCCTATTGGTACTATCAGTTTATTATCAGTGGATGGATAGCTAAAGAGGACTTTTTCTCTCTTATTTACAAGTTTATTCTTCATATTCTAGATCATTTGGTTCCATTACCGTAGGTCCTATATTCAAGATTATAACACTACCGGCTGCTGTTTGGGTATTGGCGCGCAGGGATTGTTTATAGATCTTTCCTTCGTAACCCTCTACATATTCCATATCCTCTTCAAATCTTATATCCAAGATTTTGTTATGGCTGCTTCCTAAAATATCTTCCTTTNTCATTCCAATAAAGTTAGGTACCGTAACCTTCGTATTGGCAGG
>JGI24707J26582_10003093_pt1 | contig 12197 bp, 10 predicted proteins | sample BioPla1DNA1_FD_26582 | JGI IMG/M metagenome (IMG submission 26582) | reverse complement strand
TTTTATATTATTCTATCGTTAAAAGTTATAAAAGTCAACACATATTTATAAGTATTTATAAGATTTTAACAACTGTTATTTACCTTCTTGTAAGATATCTAGGAAATAATTCGCCCCATCAGACAATGGTATATCCCTGTTATAGGCAGCTATCAATAGTCTAGACGGTATCTCTTCAGTAGTAGTAATTTCAGCTAATCCTTCTCTTTCCTGTATACAGAAATCTGGAATAAATGCTATTCCTAAACCGATTTGAGCTAAATCAATTAAAAGGTCATTACTGCTAAGTTCTATCTCAGGAACCAGGTCTAAAGAATGTTCTAAAAAGAGATTATGCAAAAATATGCTAGTAGTAGATTTTTTGTCTAACATTAATATAGGATATTCTTGAAGTTCCTTTAAAGTAATTGGGCGATCAGTTAAAGGAAAGGCTTTTTCATTGGCAATGAAAATATCACGGAATTCCTTCACAGGAATGTGATGCATGGTATCGTTAATGGCAGGGTTAGGTGAATTGGATACAATTATATCCACTTCATTTCTCTCAAGCATCTTGGCGCATTGAACAGAGGTACCGTTGGTAACCTTAATGTGAATATTAGGATATTTTTTATGAAACATATCGATATAAGGAACTAAAACATAACGGCAGATAGTATCGCTGGCACCTATTCTTAATTGTACCCCGCTCTTTGGATCAGCGCAAAGCTGATTCTCGCCTCGGGTAATTAGGTTGATGGCAGGCTCTATATGCTTTAATAGAAGCTCACCTTCTTTAGTTAAAGCTACCCGTTTTGTACTTCTAATGAACAGGGTTTGATTTAGCCTGTTTTCCAATGTTTTTATAGATTGGCTGACTGCAGACTGGGATATAAATAAATCTTCGGCAGCTTCTGAAAAGCTTAAACTTTTTGCTACATGATAGAATACTTTATACAATTCATAATTAATATCCATATTAACCTCATTCCTGTGCTTATTTTATCATATGGTTGTAAATAGTGAATTTAATTACATTATTTGCAAAATATATTAGGGTGACTAATAAACTCATTAATTTATATTAATTATGATTATAAATTATCTTATGATATAATTCAAGTATTCTAAAAAGTAACATTATGGTGCTGCTAGATAATAACTATAAATGCTAGGTATAATAATAGGTAACTGGTGTTTCTCAAATAGTAAGGAGAGCTGATATGAGTAATGTAAGAAGGATATATGTGGAAAAGAAAGAACCATATGCGATTAAAGCAAAGGAACTAAAGGAAGAATTAAAAAGTTATCTTGATATAAAAAAACTAGATAAAGTAAGGGTACTAGTTCGTTATGATATTGAAAATATCAGTCAGGAAACGTATGAAAAATCTTTAGGGGCTATATTTTCAGAACCCCAGGTTGACATTATATATCATGATACGATTGACATTACTGAAGGAGATAGGATGTTTTCAGTAGAATACCTCCCTGGGCAATTTGATCAAAGGGCAGATTCTGCAGTACAATGTGTTAAATTACTCAATGGTAGTGAAAATCCTGTGATACATTCTGCTACTACTTATATCTTATCTGGTGATATTTCCGATGAGGATTTTATGAAGATTAAGGACTATTGTATTAATCCGGTAGATTCTAGAGAAACCACTGAGGTTATACCAGATACCTTAATTGCAGAATTTGAGGAGCCAGAGGATGTTGCTATAATAAATGGTTTTATAGATATGCAGAAAGAGCAGTTACAGGAACTTTTTGCTTCCCTAAATCTGGCTATGACTTTTAAGGATTTCTTGCATATACACAGTTATTATAAAAATGAAGAACTTAGGAATCCTACCATGACAGAAATTAGAGTACTTGATACTTATTGGTCTGATCATTGTAGGCATACAACATTTTTAACAGAATTAAAGGAAATTGAGTTTGAAAAAGGATATTATACAGAACCAATAAAAGCAGCTTACAGAGGCTATTTAGCTGAAAGAGATAAGCTGTATGTTGGTAGAGATGATAAATATATATCACTGATGGATCTGGCAATCCTTGGTATGAAAAAATTAAAGGCTGAAGGTAAGCTAGATGATATGGAAGAGTCCGATGAGATTAATGCCTGCTCTATTATTGTTCCAGTGGAGATCGATGGTCAGACAGAGGAGTGGTTAATCTTCTTTAAAAATGAAACCCATAACCATCCCACAGAGATCGAGCCTTTTGGTGGTGCAGCCACTTGCTTAGGTGGTGCAATCAGAGATCCACTGTCAGGAAGAGGATATGTATATCAGGCTATGAGGGTAACCGGTGCAGCAGATCCTACAGTGTCTATTAAGGATACAATGGAAGGTAAACTTCCTCAAAGAAAAATATGTACCCAGGCAGCGGAAGGTTATAGTTCCTATGGTAATCAGATAGGTCTTGCAACAGGATTAGTTGATGAATTATATCATCCTAATTATGTGGCTAAGAGAATGGAGATTGGAGCTGTTCTTGGGGCAGCCCCTCGTAAGAATGTAATCCGTGGCAATTCTGATCCTGGAGATGTAATTATACTACTAGGGGGCAGAACAGGCCGCGATGGTTGCGGTGGAGCTACAGGTTCATCTAAAAGCCATACTACAGAATCTATTAATACCTGTGGAGCTGAGGTACAAAAGGGTAATGCACCAACAGAAAGAAAACTACAGCGTTTGTTCCGTAGAGAAGAGGTTAGTAGATTAATAAAGAAATGTAATGACTTTGGAGCTGGGGGAGTATCCGTAGCCATAGGAGAGTTAGCTGATGGCTTGATAATTGATTTAGACAAGGTACCGAAGAAGTATGCAGGGCTAGATGGTACTGAACTGGCTATCTCTGAATCCCAGGAGAGAATGGCAGTAGTAGCGGACCCTAATAATGTAGAGAAATTGTTAGCTTATGCAGATGAAGAAAACTTAGAAGCTGTAGTAGTAGCTGAAGTCACAGCAAATCCAAGACTTATTATGAACTGGAGAGGCAAGGAGATTGTAAATATCTCTAGGGCATTTTTAGATACCAATGGAGCCCATCAGGAAGCAACGGCCTTTGTAACCATGCCTAATCAAAATGATAATTACTTTAAGGCTGAGAGATTTAACACAGCATCCAAAGACTTAAAAGAACTGTGGCTACAAGTTCTTTCTGATCTGAATGTATGCTCCAAAAAAGGTCTAATGGAGATGTTTGATAGCTCCATAGGAGCTAGTACAGCAGTTATGCCCTTTGGAGGTAAGTATCAGCTTTCTCCAATACAGACTATGATTGCCAAACTGCCAGTGCTGGAAGGAAAATGCGATACTGTAACTATGATGAGTTATGGTTTTGATCCTTATTTGTCTAGCTGGTCCCCATTCCATGGATCAGTCTATGCTGTCCTATCTTCTGTTGCTAAGATTGTTGCAGCTGGCGGAGATTATAGCAAGATACGCTTTACCTTCCAGGAATATTTCCGTAGGCTAGGTAATGATCCTAAGCGCTGGGGTGAACCTTTGGCTGCGCTACTGGGAGCATTTGATGCTCAGATTGAATTAGGATTACCATCAATTGGTGGTAAAGATAGTATGTCAGGAACTTTCAATGATATAGATGTTCCTCCTACCCTAGTTTCTTTTGCTGTTAACACAGCTAAGGCTAAGGATGTAGTAACAAGTGAACTAAAGAAAGTTGGTAATAAGTTAGTATGCTTTGATATCAAGAAAGACTCATTTGATCTGCCAGTTTATGCTCAGGTAAGAAGCTTATATGACAAGATAGGCAGATTAAGGGCTGAGGATAAGATAGTTTCAGCTTTCGCCATTGGCTTTGGCGGTATTATTGAAGCTGTAAGTAAGATGGCCTTTGGTAATAAACTGGGTGTAAATCTTGAAACTGCTGTGGATGAGAAATATCTATCCCTTCCTAATTATGGTTCAATCTTAGTAGAGATGGCACCAGAAGATATAGAGAAGCTAGAAGAACTAGGTTTTGAAAGTTCAGATTATACTTTAATCGGTGAGATAATTAATGAGAGAGAATTCCGTCTAGGTACTGTTATAATACCTATGGAGGAGGCCATAACTGCTTGGACTTCTAAATTAGAAAAAGTCTATCCAACTACCTACAGCGATGCTGATAAAACAAGACTAGCTAAGGTAAGTCTTGATACAAAATTATATGATGCTAAGGAAAATAAGAACTTCTACGTTAGCAAGAACAAGATTGCTAAGCCTAGAGTATTTATACCAGTATTTCCTGGAACCAACTGTGAATACGATAATCAGAAAGCCTTTGAAGAGGCAGGAGCTATTGTTGAGACAGTAGTATTTCGTAACTTAGATGAGACTCAAATTATGGAATCGGTAGAAGTATTTGTGAAAGCTATTAGGCAAGCCCAGATCTTAATGTTCCCAGGTGGCTTTTCAGCAGGGGATGAACCCAATGGCTCTGGCAAGTTTATAGCTACAGCCTTCCGTAATGAAAAAATCAAAGAAGCAGTAAATGATCTACTGAATGTAAGAGATGGTTTGGTACTGGGAATATGTAATGGCTTCCAAGCATTGATTAAATTAGGCTTAGTGCCATTTGGGGAAATAGTATCACAAAAGGAAGATACTCCAACCCTTACTACCAATTTAATTGGTAAGCATGTATCCAAGATGGTTCATACTAAGGTTGTAAGTAATAAGTCTCCTTGGTTGAGATTGGCAGAGTTAGGTGGAGTATACACCATTCCTACATCCCATGGAGAAGGACGTTTTGTAGCCAGTGAAGCATGGATTAAGAAATTATTTGGCAATGGTCAAGTGGCTGCACAGTATGTTGATTTATCAGGAAATCCTACTATGGATGCGGAGTTTAATCCCAATGGTTCATATTATGCTATCGAGGCTATTACCAGCCCAGATGGTAGGATATTAGGTAAGATGACTCATTCAGAACGTAAAGGTGACTATGTTGCCATGAATATAACAGGAAATCAGGACCAAAGAATATTTGAATCTGGTGTATCCTACTTTAAATAATGAGTATATAATGTGCAAAAAAACAGGTTCCTAGGCTGTGATTATATATGAGCAGTAGTGCTTTTAAACTCACAGTTGCGGTACCTGTTTTTTATGCTCCTAGTGTGTTTTCCCATACTCTAAATGTTTAAGCTTTAATGTAGTGGTATGGTTAGGAGTTATTAAATGAATGTAAGGTCTTTAGATAACACACTCTTGCGGGCTTTTATCATCACGAAAGCCTTTAAATACAGGTTGTCTTAAAATTCCCTTATCATTGGGCATAAATTGGACTACACATACTAGATTTGGTTTTAGCCATATGGCATTTTCATTTCCAGCAGGTATATTAGCAATAGGGGAATAGGGCAGGGTTTCATATTTTTCTAAATCCCTTGATCGAACACCGAAGGTGACATGGCCCTGATAGATTAGCTGATTGTTATGATATTTGCCTAATACTAAGCTGGTGACGCCCTTTTCTTTACGAATATAACCGCATACAACGAAATCTTCATCTTGTAGAACCTTAAATTTAATCCAGTCCTTAGTTCGTTTATCAAAATAGTATTTACTATCTTTCTTTTTAGCAATAACCCCCTCAAGATTCTGCTGTTTTGCCACCGAGAACATCTCAATGCCCTGCTCATAGACATAACGGCTGATAGCCAATTGGGGATCTTCAATTATTACCTCTTCTAAGATTTTTTTACGCTCTATTAATGGTAGATCTGTCAATTGCTGATCTTTTACATAAAGAATATCATAGGCAACATATGAAGCCGGATATTTCTCAGAGGATAATTGGATTTTAAATTTATTAGTAGTTAAAGCCCGCTTTTGTATTTCATAGAAATCTGGAACACCGTTTTTTAGTATAATTAGCTCCCCGTCTAGGATACAGCGCTCTTTAACGTTTTTATAGATATTGCTAAGCTCTGGTACCTTTGGCAGAAGCCTATCATTTCTTTTATTCCTTAGCTCCGTTTCCCCCCCAAGATAGGCTATGCAACGGATGCCATCAAATTTTAGTTCATAAATCCAGTCAGGATCATTGAAGGGGTCTTTTAGCTCAGAAATCAACATCGGTTTAATATTTTTTAAATCAAATAAATCCATTAGGCAATCCCACTCATATTCATATCTTTATTCTTAGACATATCCAAGGTTTTCTGCAAGGCCTCCATAAGATCAATAACATTGCTAGGCCCAGAAGTGTCCACAGCGACGATATCTTGTCCATGTATTTTCTTAAGTATAGCATCCCGTAGTCTCTCTTGATATTCATCTCTGTATTTTTCAGCCACAAAGGGACTGGTCATACTATTGATTAAAGTTTTAGCCATGGTAACTTCCCCTTCAGATAATTCTACCTGGGGTATTTGTTTGGGTACTGGAACAATCTCATCATGGAAGAAAAGGGTTTTAGCAATAAGCCCTTTTTCTCTTGGATACAAGACTATAAGGTTTTCTTTGGTACCTAGTATGTTAATAGGAGAAGAAAATTATTATAATTATTGTATAGAAGGTAGGAGAATTTCTTAATCTATTGTGTTTAGTATTTTCCTGTAATATAATAATTTTAAATTACTTAAATTTAATTTTCTAATTATCTAAATATTATATTTTGATTATTGAATTATTTTATTAGATATTTATATCCCTACATCTTTAGATTATGTGATTACTAAATACTAGAATATTTCATAATTGGAATACCAATATAAATTAATTAATATTAAATGATTTATGTTTTATGGTGGCTTAATTAATAATCACGAAAGGAAAGGTAAGTAAATTATGGAGACTATGAATTATATAATTAATACAATAGAAACCCTGGTCAATATACCCAGTCCTTCTGGATATACTAGGGAAGTTATGGAGTTTGTAAAGTCTGAAGCAGAAGGTTATGGTTATACTTGTACTATGACCAATAAGGGAGGACTTTTAATATCAGTCCCTGGAAAAGGTAAGGAGACTTTAGGTTTGTCTGCCCATGTAGATACTTTAGGAGCTATGGTACGCTCCATTGATGCTGATGGAAACCTTAGGTTTACTTTGGTTGGTGGCTATACCATGCACAGCGTGGAAGGGGCATATTGTAAGATAAATACTAGGGATGGAAGGACTTATACAGGGACAATTCTTATTAGGAGTTCCTCGGTCCACAGTTACGATGACGCCAGGACATTGGAACGTAGTGAGAAGAATATGGTAATTAGAATTGATGAAATCGTAAAGAGCAAAGAAGATGTGCTAAACCTTGGGATAAACAGTGGTGACTATATAAGCTTTGATCCTAATTTCCAATATACCGATAAGGGTTTTATTAAATCAAGACACCTGGATGATAAGGCCTCGGTGGCAGTTTTACTAGGCTTATTAAAGGATATGTCTGAAAATAATTTGCTTCCGGAGAAAAATATAATTATACTAATAAGTAATTATGAAGAAACAGGGTTTGGAGCTAGCTGGATACCAGAAGAAATCACTGAATTTATAGCTGTAGACATGGGGGTTATCGGTGATGATTTAAATGGCAATGAATTTTCAGTTTCTATCTGTGCCAAAGATTCATCTGGTCCCTATGATTATGATATGACCAATCGATTAATTGCTTTGGCAAGAGAAAATAATATAGATTATGTGGTAGACATATTTCCCCATTATGCTTCTGATGTCTCCTCAGCTTTACGGGGCGGCAATAATATCCGGGGGGCTTTGATTGGTCAAGGTGTTCACGCATCCCATGGAATGGAGAGAACCCATAAGGACGGTCTTGAAAATACCTTGAAGTTATTAAAAGCTTGGTGCTTATAAACTCCTCACCTTTTCACATGTTTTTCATAATATAATACATGAATTATTATGTGAAAGGGGTAAACACCTTGAATAAGGACGATATTAGAAGTTGCCAGGATGAAGATGTAAATCAAGATGTACCGAAAGTAAATAGTCAGCAATTTACACCAGGAGGATTTCCAAGGCAGCCACCTAGGAGTGATGGTCAAAGACCAGTTCCACCCCGTCAGGGGCAGCAACCAATGAGAGGTATGCCAACTTCTCCACCCCCATCCTTTACACCACAACTTAGAGATGGTGATGGTATGGAAAGGGGCTTTGGTATAGATGGGCGAGATGGTAGGGACGGTAGAGATGGCCGCAGAAGAAGAGATCCAGAAAGAGAGCTTAGACGCTGTCTATTTCGCTTTACCTATGTCTGGCTAGTTAATGGTAATGGTTTTTGGTTTTTCCCTATATCAGTAGATAGACAGTCTGTACAGGGTTTCCGTTGGAGGCAGCCTGGATGGAGATATGACAGGATTAATCTTAGACGGATATTTGATGTACAGTGTTTCTAATTCTTTAGAGTATTGCTGAATGATGACTATAGATAATCACTTCAATTAATAATTGGTTTTTTAAAAACTGTCCTAATATTTAATTTAAAATTTTAGGATAGTTTTTAATTTAAACCTTACATTAATTGACACTGTATCAATAATATAGTAAATTATAATTATAGATATTAATTAATCTAGTCTCATTAAAGGAGGATGGTTCAGTGAAATTAATATATGCAATTGTTCGAAACAATGATAGTAGTCAGGTTATAAACAGTTTAAATAAAAAGGGCTTCTATATCACAAAGATGGCATCTACTGGTGGTTTTCTAAGACAGGGAAATACTACTTTGCTAATCGGAACTGATGAAGATAAAGTAGATGAAGTAATTGATATTGTAAAAAGGGAATGTGGCCCTAGGCAAAATATTTTCAACTATCCTATGGGCACTGGTGAATATTCAGCAATGAACACTATGGTTAATGTTGGTGGCGCTACTATTTTTGTTACTGATGTAGAGCGCTATGAGAAAATATAATACAGTTAGGTATTCCTAGCAAAAAACAAAATATATAAAGTTACATCATAAGATAAAATATGTAAAAGCCGTGGGAGATTATTATGACAACGACAAGAACTATATGTTTCTGTAATAACAAAGGAGGCAGTGGAAAAACTACAACCTGTGGAAATCTAGGTTATGGACTGGCCAAATTGGGTAAGAAGGTTTTACTAATTGATGGAGATATGCAGTTAAATTTATCTCTCTCATACTTTGGTGAAGAAGAGGTGCTTAGTTTTTCCGATGGCAATAAGAATCTTTACTCCTGTATTATGGAGCATAAGGATTTATCTGTGGGTATTGTCCAGACACCATTTCAGGGAATTGATATGATACCATCATCCATGAGAATGAGTAATATTGAAAAAGAGCTATGTACCACCCATGGGGGAGATGCTCTTTTACCTAAATTGATGGAAAAGATACAAAAAAGTGGATACTATGACTATATATTAATTGATTCTCCACCCACATTAGGTACTTGGGTAATGAATCTTGTCTGTTCTTCGGATCGTTTGATTATCCCGGTGGAAGCAAGCCCCTGGGGACTGTTTGGTTTGGCTAATATGCTAGAATTTCTAAGGTTAGCTAAGGAAACAAAGGAGAATATAGAACTTATGGGCATAGTCATAACTAAGGTAGATGATAGAAAGAAGTATCTAAAAGCAGTAATGGATACTCTTAAAGAATATGATAATGTGCCTGTATTTTCATCACAAATACATATTGACAGCACAGTAGAATGGGCACAGGATGAAAGCCTACCTGTATGTGAATTTAAGGCATCATCCCGGAGTGCAAAAGAATATTTTAAATTAGCACAGGAGGTTAATGATACGTGGCAGTAGGAAAAGCAAGTTTACAAAGGGCAGCAGAATTAAATTCAAAGGATGATAATTCAAAACTTATAACTGAAACACTTGATGGGAATGGGGCAGTTAAAGAGGAGATCATTACTTCAGATAAAGATAAGTCCCAGTCTAAAATTGATAAAAAAACAAGTGTAAAGAAAAAGGGGACTTCAAAGGAGACACAATCAACCAGTAAGAAAGTAACTACTAGTAAGACAACTAGCTCAAAAAAAAGCAGTAAGACAAAGGAAAGTACAGCTAAAGGTAAGGTTAATGACCAAATGCAGGATGACAGGCAGATATCTAAGATACACTCAGATCTACCAGTTCATTTGCTATAATAAGCTTAATAAGAAATATCATAACAAATATAGGGGGTGTCGTTGAATACGATAGCCCCCTTAATATTTATATAGGAAATTAGTTAGAAGTCATTTTACTTTATAAGCTAGATTTAGATCATCTCATTACATAGATTCTACTAAGCCAGGATATTGTTTACGTGGTATATAATGGAGCAAGAAGAAAATACAGGATGTAAAAGGAAGTTTTACACACACAAAAGAAAAATGTCTTATTGAAAAATGTTAATATAGTAGTATAATGTACTTAGTTACGAAAATTATCAAAAAAGCGCAATAAAAGTTTTAGAATGGAGAAGATTATGCGTGAGTTTAATATTGAAGAGACTTTAAAACAGCAGGTGGGCGATATAATGAATGAAAAAGATACTAAAACTAATAAGAAAACTGATAATAGATCAGGAAAAGCAGGCAATAGAAAGGGAAGAAAGAAGAAAAGGAATATATTCCTTAGGACACTGCTTATTATAATGGGATTATTGTTGTCGGTTACTTTCTTGCTCATAGGAACAAAGAGTGGGCGAAGTAATATCTATAGAGTGGCAGGTAATTTTATTTATAGCAATGTAAGCAACGATGAACAGACCAAGGAAGATAAGGGAGCTAAAAATGAGCGACCAGTGGCGGAAGATGTAAGATGGGAGGACCATGTAACCAACTATTTAATTATAGGTTTGGAAGAGATAAAGGGAGCTAAAAATACTGATACTATAATGATTGCAACTATTAATACTAAGTCTAAATCCCTTAAGTTAACATCTTTGCTTCGAGATACCTATGTGGAAATTCCAGGGTATAAACCCAATAAACTTAACTCTGCCTATGCCAAGGGTGGAGCAAAGCTCTTAATTGAAACCATAGAATTAAATTATAAAATTAGGATAGATGGCTATGCTTCTGTTAATTTTGAATCCTTTGAAAAGATTGTTGATTTAGTAGGAGGAGCAACTATTGAGTTAGGGGAAAAAGAAGCAAAATATCTTAATAGAACCAACTATATTTCTAAAAAAGAGAATCGTAATGTAAAGGCTGGTGTAAATAAGCTAAATGGTAATCAGCTACTTGGATACTGCCGAGTTCGTAAAGTAGCAACCCTAGGAGGGGCAAATAATGATTATGGTAGGGTTGTACGTCAGCAACGNGCAGTTAAGGCGTTATTTAAAAGTTATATGTCATTAGGACCCATAAAAATGTTNAATGTCACTAAAGAGGCCCTAGGCTATATTAAAACGGATTTAACCGCAGCTCAAATTGAAACAGCCATAGCAGATGTTTTAGAAAATAAACTTATGGATATTGAAACATTCCGTATCCCAGTAGATGGATACTTTGAAGCACCAAAGAAATACAATGGTATAGGATATCCATTGGTTTTAGATTGGGATGCCAATAGGGAAAAGCTAGAAAAGTTCATTTTTGATGATTTAGTTGAGGATGGGAAGTAAATACGATTTTATTTATAATTTAGGTGTTAAAAAGTAAAAAGGTCACTGAGATTAGCAAGGCTAGGTCTCAGTGCTTTTTTATTGTATAAGAAAATCCCTATGCCTAGCTCATCACAAGGAGCATCAAAGAATACTTGATAATTGGAGTAGATAAAGGGTTAAAGGACTTATATTTGCCTCCCTAGACTGAATCATGTATAATTGGGTTGCTATTAAAACAAAAGCAAATGAGAAAATACTATTTGGATATACATATGGAGGTTATTATGCAGAACTTATATCATGGAGCGGCCTTTTATCCAGAACTTTGGGATGAAGAGATCATAGAGCAGGATATTAAACTTATGAAAGAAACAGGGATAAATGTAGCCAGAATAGGAGAATTTGCCTGGGCTAAGATGGAACCTGAGGAAGATAGCATAGATATTAGCTTTTTTAAAAATATAATAGAAAGACTATATGAGAATGGGATATATTCAGTTATGTGTACACCTACAGTTACTCCACCAATTTGGATGACCCATGGACATCCAGAACGGATGTATAAAAATGCCGATGGAGTAGTTATGGGCCATGGATCAAGACAACATGCCTGTACTAATAACTATTACTATAGGGAAAGATGTAGAATTATAATT
>JGI24707J26582_10003087_pt1 | contig 12207 bp, 9 predicted proteins | sample BioPla1DNA1_FD_26582 | JGI IMG/M metagenome (IMG submission 26582) | reverse complement strand
AATAATTGGCGTTCGCAATTCGAGAACATACTATTGGTAGCTTAGAAGGAATATCTTAGCATACTTGTTATCTAATTGTGCATAAGCAATCATAAGCTGAATGCCCATTGTCACATTCATTTCTGCTGACAAATCTGTATCAACCAGTCTATTTGTATATCGCAGTGCCAGATAATAGTCTCCTAAATCAGACCAGTTCTTTTGGGATTTTAAATTCTTAATTGATTCACAAAGTAATTCATCAGTATCTGAAATAAATCCTTGCTTCTTACCTTCCACCTCAGGTGACACATTTTTTATTTCTCTGGATAACTCTATCATATCAATTTTATTTGAGAGAAATTTATTCTGAAGTTTTAGCATTTCTTTTTCATCGAATAACTGCGACCACCATAAAAAAATACTCCACACAAGATTAGCAATAGCCTCTGGTGCTTCAGTCTCATTAGTTGCCTGTGCAAAAAGTTCTGCCACATCCGTGATATATACAAGTGCTGCGTTTTTAGATAATAACAACATAACAGATAGCTCCGCAAGGACTTTTAAATTAAAGGGACAGGACATAGCCCTTAAGCGTTGGGCGGATACTAGCATAATAAAATCTAATTCTGTCCTAAAAAACTTGCTTATAGAAAATGGCGGAAATACAGTCTCTGGCTGGTATAACGAAAGTTATGAAGGTATTATAGTTGTAACCAGGGTATATGTCTTAGAGCTGGAAAATTTAACAACAAACTATACACAAGTGCATCCCTACCTTTCGTACAACCTTACAGAAAGAAACGCTCTTGCCCGTAATCTGCAGTTTGTGCCAGATAATAAATTTACTTTAATCCCAGCTGGACAATTTGGAATCGGTTTAGAAGTGCGCTTCCCACAAATAAATTTAGGCGGACAAAAACACCAAGTAATTTTAAATGCACCTGCATATCCATTCGACATTAGAGGGTCCGTTTACGACACAAAATAAAAACTTAAGAGCTCCCGATTTAACTCGGGGGCTTTTTTTTGAATGCTTCCTAAAAAGTAATATGTTAAATATTTAAATAACATGTTATAATAAATCTGTGAAATGAGTGGATAATCGAGCCGCAAGGTGCGGTTGCCACGAAAATGATTAACTAAAGCCCTTGCAATAGCAGGGGCGATTTTTTTATGTATCCCAATAATAAAACAATTACAGCATAAGGGTTTTAGATGTTTTTACTTTTATATCTAATGTTTCAACATCCCACTGTATAGTTTTATAATTCAGCCTGTTAGCTACTTTTATAGTATCAGAATTATACTCACCATAGGGGGGTCTGAATAGGATTGTGCTCTCCCCTGTTATTTCCGCAAGAACCTGGGTGCATAGGAGGATTTCCTCTTCAATTTTGTTCTCTGGTATTTTTGACATATGTGCATGAGAATATCCATGATTTGCAATTTCATGGCCTCTGTCATATATAAGCTTTACAGTTTCAGGATATTTTTNGGCCCAAAGGCCTACTATAAAGAATGTGCCCTTTGCATTATATTTATCTAATGTATCCAGTATTGTCGGAATATCATCGGCTCCCCAGGCACAATCAAAGGTTATTGCACATTTTTTACCTTCACATTCAACTGAATAAATTGGAATATCATCACGATACTGGCTTGAGACTGGAGCAACGAATTCTTTTATTTTAAGTCCATTAAGTATTACTAAGATAATGATGCTTATAAGAAAAAGTAATGGCAGATATTTTTTCATAGAAAGGCTGATAATCTTCATAAAATCCACCTAATAAACAGGTTTCTGTTATGAATTCTATGCCTGTTACGATATCTTATGAATTTTTTTTAATTCTTTTAATCATGTTTCTACTTATTAGTCGATTATAACAGGATTGCTATGTTATGAGCATGAACTTTCCGTTTATGCTCCTTTTAATTAACCCCTTAAGCTCCAAATCCAGCAGAATTTCAAATAATTCTGTAAGCTTTATTGAGGCTCTATCAGATAATTCCTCGTCGTAAAGATCTTCTATTTTCAGGATGCTGATTATCTTTCTTTCCTTCTGCGAAAGCTGATTATTCTTTATCCTTCTGCTCTTCCTTTTCTTTTCTAACGGGGCTATGCCGAAATTTAGCTCTTCTAATACATCCTCCACATCAGTCACCATCTTCGCGCCGTCTTTTATAAGCTTATTAGTACCCGCACTATTGATACAGTTAATGTTCCCGGGAATGGCGAAAACCTCTCTTCCCTGCTCCAGCGCACAGCCGGCGGTGATTAACGAGCCGCTTTTAATTCCAGCCTCCACCACCAGTGTACCTAATGACATTCCGCTTATAATCCTGTTTCTACATGGAAAATTCTTTGTTGAAGGAGGCGTCCCGGGAGGATACTCAGATATTACCGCTCCTGATTTAGTAATCCTTTTCATTAGATCCTTATTTTCCGGAGGATATATCACATCTAACCCGCTCCCTAAGACAGCAACAGTCTTTCCACCGGCTTCAAGGGCACCGTTGTGTGCAGCTGTGTCTATTCCTCTTGCCATGCCGCTTACAATTGTGATATCAGAACAGACAAGATTAAATGCCATTTTCGATGCTGTCTCTGTTCCATAGCCCGATGCCTTTCTCGAACCTACTATTGCGATACAATTAGTTTTCGGGATAGTCCCCAGAACATATACTAGGATTGGAGGATCAGGAATATATTTTAGCATCTCTGGATATTCCTCATCTATAATTCTCAGGATTTTAATTTTTTCTTTAGAGCACCTGTCTATTATGCCTTTAGCTTCCATCTTTAGATTCTCACTATAATAGGTATTATAGTTTTCTTTGCTAAAGCCGGCACGGATTAAGATTTCCTTGCTCGCCCCGTATACCTTTATAGCGTCACCTAANGCAGTAATAAGGTCAATTTTAATAGTATTCTTTACTCCTTCAAGACAGCTTAATCTCAGCCAATACTCAAGATCCTTCGTCATCATATTATCCCTCTCCTGATTTTTTGATTATCAACCTCTGATAGTTCTGTCCAGAGTCCTGTATTGAATAGCCTCTGATATATAGCGTGAATGAATGATTTCACTTTCCTCAAGATCAGCAATTGTTCTCGCCACCTTTAATATGCGATCATGAGCTCTGGCACTTAAATTGAGCTTATCAAATGATGCCCTTAATAGCTTTTTTGAATCCTTATCCAATTTACAGAATTCACGTAGCATGGGGCCGCTCAGATGAGCATTGCAATAAATCCCTACCTTTTTATATCTTTCATGTTGAATCTTCCTCGCCTTATTAACTCTCTTTTTTATTTCTTCCGAGCTTTCTTCTTTTCTATCATTTTCCAGATCATCATATTTAACTGCCGGAACCCGAATTTGTATATCAATTCTATCCATCAAAGGCCCCGACAACCTTGCCAAATAGTTCTCAGCATCTCTGAAGGTGCAATTGCACACGCGGGTAGGATCACCGTAGTATCCGCATTTACATGGATTGGCTGCTGCCACAAGCATAAAACGGCATGGATATGTGACCGTTGCATTTATTCTGGATATGTTGGCTATACCGTCCTCTATAGGCTGGCGCAATACATCTAGGTTCCTCCGTGGAAACTCGGGGATTTCATCAAGAAACAAGACTCCGTGATGTGCTAGGCTAACCTCACCAGGTTTTGGATTGCTTCCACCACCTACCAGGCTGACTGAACTTACCGTATGATGAGGCGCACGAAAGGGCCTTTCAGTAATTATAGGAGAATCCTTAGGCATAAGTCCTAATACACTGTATATTTTAGTAACCTCCAGGGATTCATCAAAGGTCAGGTCGGGAAGAATTGAGGGTAATCTTTTTGCCAGCATTGTTTTGCCTGATCCCGGGCTTCCTATCATAATTAAATTATGCCCTCCACTAGCCGCAACCTCTAATGCCCTCTTTGCATTTTTCTGCCCCTTAACATCAGCAAAATCATACTGATATACATTCCTTTGTGATATTGAAATTTCTTTAGGAGGCAAAACCTCTATAGGATTATTTCCTCTAAAATGGTTTACAGCATCGCTAAGCTTTCCGACAGGATATATTTCAAGCTCTTTTACCACAGATACCTCGCTGCTGTTATCAAAAGGAACCATCAGCTTTTTAAAGCCTAGCTCCCTTGCGGCAATTGCCTTACAAAGCAAACCCGAACAACGCCTGATGCTGCCATCAAGAGCAAGCTCGCCAATGACCATATATTCATCCAGAGAATTCTGAGGTATCTCCCCTGCAGAGATTAATACCCCCAGAGCTACGGGCAGATCAAAGCCTGAGCCGTCCTTTCTGGTATCAGCAGGAGCGAGGTTTATGGTAATTCGCCTCATTGGAAACCTATATCCAGAATTGTTTATAGCGGCTTTAACCCTTTCTCTTGCCTCTTTTACAGGAGTCCCGGCCAATCCGACAATGTCAAACGCAGGTATACCATTTGATATATCGGCCTCAACCTGAACAAGATATCCATCCAGGCCATTTAATGCACAGGTAAAAACTTTACTGAACATAAAACCTCCGTACAGATATTTCTGATGTAGTCAATATTATCATAACTTACATTAATTTACAATATGAATTATTTCTTCTTTCCCTGCATTAATAATACAATCATGTGTTGGTACTTATGAATGGATCATGATATGGGTAAATAAGTCCGAAGACGCAAAAAAGGACACCCTAAGGTGTCCTTTTAGGAAATGCTAAATAATTAATCAAGAGATGGTCTTTTGGTATAGTTCATTACCCTGCAAAATACAGCCGCTACCTCTGACCTCTTAAGTGTATCTTTAGGGTTGAAGTTTCCATCAGCATCGCCTACTAATAATCCGTTTGAATAAGCTTTGAGCACAGCATCCCTGTTTCTGTAAGAAATTTCGTAGAAATCAGGAATCTTTTCTTCGATTCCTTCTTTAATTTCTAGCTCTTCCCCATTTATTAGAGCAACATCTACAAGAATTAAGGCCATATCTTCCCTGCTTATACCTGCATTTAAGGCCTCTACAGTTCCTTCAAAAAATCCATGAAAGATTAAGCCACTTCTAACGGCTGCCTCATAATGTTTAGTTGCCCAGCTTGGTGCATTGGGTATTTCCTCTATATACTCAGGAGTTACTAGCCTTGTGGCTATTGCAATGAACTGTCCAAAGGATACTGTTATTTCTGGTCCATATTCGCTAACACCGTCAACAGCTTCTTTTACTCCAGAGATAATTCCTCTGCGTGTAAGCTCCATTACATCATTGTAGTACCAATTAGTTTCAGATATATCGGAAAAAGTTAATTGGCTTGTGACAGGATCCGAGGGTTGAGGTGTAGCTGGAGATTCAGAGCCATCTGCCACCTCGATAAAGAACTCTGTATTTTGTACATCTTCTCCAGCTTTCGCTAATGTGTTTAAAATATCCCAGTAATAAGTATTCCCGGTAACCTTATCCGCATTGTGATTAACAATACTAAGTTCTGTTGTGATTGAAAAACTAATCCTTCCACCCAACTGTTGAAATTGTGAGAATAAAAGATCTCCGCCTCCTGAATCTTGTCCTTCTGTTTTATTAGGATATATGCTCAGTTTCTTGTTACCATTAGGTAGCTGGGTAGATTTAAAGGCCAAACCATCATTTTCACCTTTATTAGCCTCACTTAATGATTTGAAAAATGTATCATATTGGTCAAAATCAGCAGTTATTTTTTTGCCTATATATGTTATTCCGCTTTCCTGATACTCAACATCTTTTTGAGTAAATTCCACGTCTTCAATCTCTGAAAATACTTCGATCTCGCCCGAAAGGTCAATTGCAGAAAAATTCTCTTGTTCTGGTGTTGCCACAACTAAATCAAATGTTCCAGAGCCACTTTGGTCTATTGTGACATCAATATCATAATGTATACAACCGGTGAGCGAGCTGGCGACTAGTGCAACAACCAGTAACAATAATACTTTTTTTGCTTTCATATAATACTTCGTGCAATAATTAATATACACTTCCTCCATTCCCAAATATTTCTCAATTTGCATTATAACAATAATATAGAAAAAAAACAACAGATTAGAATACGACTAAAGCCTAGAGTAGGTTTTTAGACTTATATTTATGATTTAAGAGCATACCATAATTGCCTGCTATTTTAAATCCTAGCTTAACATAAATTCGGCCTGCTTCGGCATTGCTATAGAATAGATTAGGAATCTTATTATCCTTTAATATGTCTTCACATATTTTAGATACTACTAAGGATGCAAGGCCCTGTTTTCTATACTCTTCTCTTGTAATTACTCCACCAATTGTGGCATATTTTGATGACTCTATAGTTGTATATGCTTGAGAAATAATTACATTATCTCGTTTTATGATGAAGTACCTACTCATCCCCATTTCGATTCTTCGTCTTATTCCCCTTTCGATTTCCTTTGAAGAATTGTAGAAACGGCCAAACTCAGGAATGCTGAAAACCAATTGTGCCATTTGCTTGCAATCCTCTATTCTAGCTTTTATTACCNGGGAGCAGGAGACTAGCTTTGAATTATCCACTAAACACATATGCACCGAGGGCTCAACAAACATATCCTTCAGGTAAATTGAAAGATCACTTAAAACATCTAGCTTTCCCATTATGATTTCAGGACCAGTAAAGATAACAAAGCTCGCAAGCTCCTCTACAGCAAAAAAAGAACCTTGGTTGTAAATATAAAGAATGTTAAAATGTCTCATAATTACAGCTAGAGGTTCTTCAAAATTATATGTACAAAGCCAGATATCCTGAAAATCCTTTTCAAATCCATACTTTTCTATATTGGCCAAAAGGGTGGTATTCATACTCCCCTCATGATTCAGGAATTCAACCACCCTTTTATAATCTTCCTTACCAGCCCGTTTTATCATTTTTTCCTCATTATTCAATAAAACTCTTGTTAATCTTCCTTATATCGACCCCTACCTTATCAAGATACATCATCATCTTGTCAGATTCAATATTTCTTTTAATACTCATCTTGGTGGTTTTGGCGAGCTCCTCGTATGTCAGAAGAAAATAACGCAGAATTTTGTACTTTGGTATGCCCTCGTTCATCCTACGAATTGCAGCTTCAATCTCATCACCAATTTGCTTATCTGAATAGCCCTTTTGCTCAAAAAAATCTTTGTCCAACACTATTTTGGCACAAACCTGAATAGCTCCATCAGAGGCCTTGTTGCCCCATACGAAGGATTCCTTTACACCCGGTATAATATTTAATTGAACCTCATACTCCTCTGGAAAGGCCTTCTTGCCATTAGTAAAGACTATCATGGTTTTAGCTCTGCCGGTTATTCTTAAATAACATCTGTCGTCAATGATTCCTAAATCCCCTGTCCTGAGCCATCCCTCCTCCAGCATTACCTCTTTTGTCTCTTCAGGATTTTCATAATAGCCCAGCATAACATTCTGGCCTCTTACAAGAATCTCCCCCATTCCATTTTCATCGGGATTATCTATTGTTACCTCTACATCCTTTACAGGTATTCCAATAGTTCCGGGAGCATTATGATAGAAGCTTGTTACGCTTATCACAGGTGATGTCTCAGTTAATCCATAGCCTTGAAGGAATGTAATGCCAAAGCTTTCAAAGCCGTTTAGAATATCAACACTTAATGGAGCAGCTCCCGAAACAAAAAGCCTTAAATCTGGTCCCAGCTTATCCATGACTGGCCTGAAAAGCCTTCTCCGAATATCAATCCCCAGTTTTAGCAAAAAGCCCGATATACTTCGCATAGTATTTATCAACTTTGTCTTGCCCTGCTTTTCAATTCCATCCATTACTCGTGAATAAATTGCTTCAAAAATTGCTGGTACACCAACAAGAATGGTTACATTAAACTCTTTGATATTCTGTGCCAGATGCCTAATCCCTTCCGAATAGCATATTGTGACACCCGACAATATCATGAACATCAGGCCGATTGTATTTTCAAAAGTGTGATGTAATGGCAGAATTGAAAGGTGTGTATCGGTGGGATAAACCTCAAGTAATGCAGATACAGATGACACATTGCTTACAATGTTTTTATGAGAGAGCATAACACCCTTTGACATTTTTGTAGTGCCCGAGGTAAATAAAAGAATGGACATTTTCTCCTTGTCTATCTGAGCAGCTGCAAAGCTTTTATCTCCATCATTCAATAATGCTTTTCCACGTTCTGTTAATGTGGACATCTTTACAAAGCGCTTGTCCGACAAAGGTAATTCTATTTCGTCCATACAAATAAAGTAACGGATAGTGTTTTCTTTTTTACTGAAGCTGAGCATCATTTCGTGGTATGCACCACTATAAAATATTGCCTCCACCCTGCCTCTTGAAACAAGGTTTTCTACCTCATTTTCAGGAAGATACTTATCTAAAGGTACTGCCACTCCGGTTCCGTTAACAATGGAAAAGTAGGCAACTCCCCACTCGTATCGATTTTCAGACAGAATTGATATATATCCATCCTTAAGCCCCAAATTGTGAAGCGCCGTTCCTAACGCGTCCACATCATTGTCAAGATCGATATAGGTTTTTTCAATTATTAATCCATCCCTTTTGAATTTATAAGCTGTCTTAGATCCGTATTTTTCTCTGCTTTTCTTTACAAGATCGCGAATATCTGATACATGGGTTGCCGGGTAATTCCCCAGTCCCTTTACTATCTTTCTTCCCTTTTCGTAACTAAGTTCATATCCTTGATTCATATATAACCCCCTAGTTATAGGATTTACTCGCTTTCTTCCAAACGAGTGTCATCAGCCTGCTATATTATTAGCTGATTTTATTATTTAATATTATTACCTAGTCATAATTGTATATGATTATGATCTAAGTATCAAGATGTATATAGTATATCCTGATACTTTTTTTATTAGCATTTTTCATTTATTGTGATTTATTATGTTCTTGGGCTTAATCTCTGTGGTCACTTTTTCCCAATATAAAGATATGATAAGATAGTAATTAATAATATGTACGGTCGAGACCGAAAAAAGTAAAAATACTTTATACTAACAGGTGAAATTATGGCAAAGCTTTACTTCAGATACGCGGTAATGAACGCAGGTAAATCTACTCAGCTACTTCAAATAGCATATGATTATGAAAGGTATAATAATCGTAAGACCCTATGCTTAAAACCAAAGAAAGATACAAAGGAAGGAGACTATATCATAAGTCGCCTTGAAAACGGAGAAATCAAAAGAAAATGTGATTTTCTTATCCTCCGGGATAAGGGCTGGCTCTATGATAAGCTTTCGGCCAATATTGACAAGTCCATTGAAAACAATAATCCTATTTCAATTATTCTTATAGATGAGGCGCAATTCCTTTCTAGAGAAAATGTCTGGGAGCTGGCTAGGATAGCCACAGAGAAAAATGTACCAGTAATCTGTTTTGGAATTAAGGTAGATGCTCTGGGTAATCCCTTTGAAGGAAGCACCCATCTTTTTGCCCTGGCCCAGAGTATTGAAGAGGTTACTACCAGAGCCATATGCAGAATCAGTGAAACACCTAAAAAGGCAACCATGAATTTAAGATTAGTAAATGGAAAGCCTGTTTTTGATGGCAGCCAGGTTGCCATTGAAAACAATGATGATATTAAATACTTGCCGGTTTGTCTGGATGTTTATATGAAGCTAAGGGACGGAAAGATGGAACTGCCGGAGAAATTCAGAAAATAGATTATCAAAAACTGAAGAAAGAGGTTGGATCAAATCCAACCTCTTGCTTTTTAAAAAGGATTTAGTTTGAATGATTGCTATATTCTCGTATAGCCGCCCTGCATAATTATTGCATCAAGCTTGCGGCCACTCTTGCACATTTCACATTCATCTGGACTAAACATCTTATAGTCAGGGAAATCTTCACTCGTAAATAGAGAATTAATCCTATGTTCAGAAGTTTCAGGGAAGGCGTTGAATAATGCTGAAATTCCTACAGCATTCCCATTATAATAGGAGAGGCATTCTAAAGCACTTTTGATAGTAATACCACTGGATACAGAAGAAACTAACAAAAGTATGTTCTTTTCATCAATTAACTCTTCAGTATTACTTTTGAATATCAATTGTTTATTCACATTATTAAGTGGAGTTACCACATGTATCTCTCTACCTGCATTTAAGACCGATGTACCTTGTCTCGAAAGCTCTTCAGCCAAATATGCACCAATCACTTCAGTGCCTTCCATACACACTATTGTATCAATTAGTGTTGATGATAAATAGGGTAAGGATAGTTCTGCAGCAACCTCTCTGGCACGCATAGAATTAGTTTTCAGATCGTCTAAGTCAAGATAATGTGTCAAGTGAAAATGGCTGGTAGTAAAATGTCCTGGGATTACATTTACTACAATACCCGGGTTTTTCTCCAACGAAACTGTAAACGCTTTTCTCTTCATAATTCTTCTCCTTTCCATGACTAAGTAATATAGTTGTCTTTAAGAACAAATCTGCGATAATACTATTTTGGGTATTAAATACCACACCTTATTCCCGCTAATTAAAATAAAATCTTATTCATGTGTTAGCGTCAACAGATNATCAAAAAGCAACAAACAGATGAAAGATATGAAATCAGCATTATTAAACTGTACATTTGGGATTAATATCTACACTATATTTATACCACAAACCTGAGGCATATACAATGATAGTGAAAATAATAACTAACAGTTCCGACGTATTCTAATAGCCAATGGAAAACCAATATCCATCCCACATAGTATCATAATATTGGGCATCGTAATTGTATTCAATAGACAAGAATGGATAGTTTATTTCCCATTCTTCCAGATAACTATCATATGCTACAGTATCGCTATCAATCATATTAGTATCAAAATCGCTGGGATAATTATCTACATAATCATAATACACAAGCTTTAAATTTGCATCCCGCTGATAATAGTCTGATAGCTCCACGACTATATCAAGCATGTAATCCTTAACAGTTTCCTTATCTTTATAGACCATTTCAGTAAATGAANGTAGAGAATAATAATTAAAAAGGAGAGTTGCACTTAATGTACCATTTAATTCCTCAACCGAAACTATATCAATAAACACATGCTCGTTGTTTAAGAATATTGCCCCATATGTTTCTAATAAGTACGTTTCATATTCTTCAAAGTCCATGGTATATAAAGGAGACTCTAAATATATCCATTTGACGTCGGAGGGTAAAGACTCCATATCATTCTTGACTGCAGTAACAGCAAAGTAGTAAGTCCCCGCATTTTCTACATTGAAGGATTGGCCTTCATCACAATAATACCATTCATTATCACCATATTGATTATAAACTTCATAGATAAGCGAATCTAATGAATAACCATAATATATCTTATAATAATAAGCTCCGGGAACCTCGGACCAATATATATTAAAACTATTTGGGTATTCCTTGTCACGAGTCAATACCAAAGTTTCAGGTCTAAAATCCTTTCTTATGCTGTCATAGAACTCAGAAAGGCTGTAATTATGTATCTGAGGCAGCTCAACATATTTATTTATTGGTATTGCAAAGCCTAAATTTTCTCCCCCTGGGATACCTGCNTTAGTAATACCTATTGCTTCTCCTTTTGTATTAACAAGCACTCCTCCGCTGCTTCCCGGGCTTATGGGAGCTGTTATTTGAAAGCCAATATCCCTGATGGAGCTTACAATTCCTTCGGACAATGTATTTTTAAGCCCTACGGGGCTCCCTATAGTATATATTCTTTCTCCAAGCCTTACCTTATCTGAATCTCCAATTTCAATGTATAAATCCACCTTCCTGTTAATATCTAATACAGCAATGTCATCTTCTTCACTATATGCCAATACCCTGACTTCGCCAGAATATTCTTCATTATTATCATGGACTATTGTTAAGCTTTCTGCTCCCACAATAACATGATAATTGGTTATTAGTTTGCCATCCTCTGATACATAAAAACCACTACCGGTCCATATTCCACCATCATATCCATATGCCTCAATCATAACAACTGCAGCTGCCAATTCGCCTATTTCTATGCTGTTTAGCTCACTCTTATCATCAGGAGTTGGTGTAGGCGTAGGAGTTGGAGTTGGCGTTGGCGTCTCTGTTGGAGGTGGCGTTGGTGTGGGTGTTGTTTCCTTTTTGGGCTCTGCTCGCTGTGAGGGATCTATAAGTCTAAGAATAGTGCTGCAGGCCTGAGC
>JGI24707J26582_10003078_pt1 | contig 12230 bp, 9 predicted proteins | sample BioPla1DNA1_FD_26582 | JGI IMG/M metagenome (IMG submission 26582) | reverse complement strand
TAGTATTGGATGAAGTGATTGTTCCCTTGAGNGGTGAGTTGAGGTAGAATGGTTTTAGAGGTTAAAATTAGTAAGAGCGAAAATTGAATACACATTATAACAGCGAAAGTCAGTCATCAAAAGAGAAGTTCTTAAAAGAACTTTATTGAGGTTGGCTTTTTGTATATTCGCTCATTAATAATAATTAGAAAAACCTAATGTACATCATTTATTTTGGCTGAATTTAGTTGGGGAGAAATAAACTCCTTTGTATTAGTTTACAGAAAACTAATTTATAGAGGGAGGTTAAATACTATCAAAAAGTTAGATTATTTATATAGAACAGGTCAAGGTCAATACTTTCAACATATGGATCGTTATAGACAAGAAATAAATTTGATTATACCAATGGAGCCAAGAAGTAAGAATAGTATAAATGAGAATGAAAAAAGGATTTTTCAAAATCATGTTCATGAACAAATGAGTAAATTAAAACGTAGAGCTTTTCAAGGTCCAGTAATTCTTGAAATACAATTTTACTCAGCAGCTAGTAATCCTCCGCATATTCATACATTAGCAAAGAATTATTTGGATTTGTTATCTGAACCGATAGATAAGATAAATATAAAGAGGAAAAATTTACTTTACCAAGATGACAGACAAGTTAAGACTTTGATAGTTAATCATCATATTGAAGAACCGCATGAAAACCCTAAAATTACAATCAAAATTGCTCGACTATCTAACTTTATAAAAGATTTAAAATTAATCCGACAAATAGAAAATAATGATTTCGATTGTGAGGCTAGGAACCCTTATAAGAAAATAGATGAATTACTAGACTTAAGAAATAGTAGTTTCAGAAGTGATTTCTCTAATGAATTGGATTTTTATGAAGAAATAAAATCTACTCATAGTCTCTTTGATTCCGACGAAATAAAAAGGGATTTGGAAGAATCGGCTTTATACAGATTGCAGAAATCCTTCTTAGAAGAACTGGTTTTTAACATTTTAGATTTAGTAAGATTATACTTAGAAGTAGAAACTAATTTTACAAAAGGTGTGTTAAGTGACATTAGTTATTTTGCTAATTTGAACTACAGAAAAAAATTCTTTTTATTTAATGAAGAGAATCGAATTACCATAGAAGGTTTACCAAGTAAGAAAGGAGAGGGAAAAGAATTTAGAAATAGAATAAGGCAGACAGTAAATGAGATTGCAGACAAGTTTTCATTTTTAAATTCATTATTAGTGAATTTATCACTATTGATATTGTATATCCCCCCAGCAAACAGAAACAGATTTAGATAATTTGGTTAGAAAAATTATACCTGTTATTAATGATATATTAGAACCATATGGGAAATGGTTTTATAACAGTGAAAAAAAGGAAGGTTTTACACCCAAAACAGTAACAGAGACAAAAAGATGATCCTATTAAAGGAGCTATAAAGATTTTTTTAGTACCTAAGTCTCCATTTAGTGACATTTGGAATGAAGCTCAAATGTTAATAACTGATTGGTATGATTATTTGAATTAGCTTTTAAAGCCATAGTATTACTATCTATTTTTTAGTTCAAAATATATACTTTAATCGTAAATTATGTAATTTGCGGAAGTTATATTTCGCTTAATTCTAAAAAAACATAAAGGACGTAGATTCATATGACAGTTTGGCTATTTCGCGCAGGAAAACAAGGAGAATTTGAAAATAAGTTTTTAGAGGATGAAAGAGTCTATCTTACTTGGGATGACCTTAATGTGGATTTAAAAGAAATTGAATCAAGGGAAGCTCTCTATAAAGAATTAATCGATCACTATGATTTAGATAAAGAAAAAAGAGCGATAAATTGGGCTTCTCAAATTTGGCCAATTGTACATGCGATGGAACAAGGTGATTTAATCATCTTACCTTCAAAACTCAATCGTACAATACACATAGGAGAGATCAGAGGTGATTATGTGTTTGACGAATCACTTGGAAGTCCTTACTATCATTATCGCAAAGTAAATTGGATCGCAACAGACATACCAAGGGATCGTTTTGATCAAGATATATTATATTCATTTGGTGCTTCTATGACAGTTTGTAGAATCCAGAGAAATAATGCAGAAGAACGTATAAGAAAAATGCGAAACAATAATTGGTATGTGCCAAAAAATAAAAATGTTAAGGAACTAGTTGAGGAAAATGAAGAAACTGTTTCGATTGACTTAGAGGAATATATTTATGATCAAATCTCCGATAGGATTATTCAACGATTTAAGGGACATAGGATGGAGAATTTAGTAGAGGAAATCCTTAAAGCAAAAGGATTCACTACTTTTAGAAGTCCAGAGGGAGCAGATCAAGGTGTAGATATTCTTGCAGCATCAGATACGCTGGGTTTTGGTGATCCGAAAATCTGTGTTCAAGTAAAAACATCAGACGCCCCACTTGATAGACCAACTCTAGACCAGCTAATAGGAACGATGAGCAATTATAGTGCGGATTTCGGCTTGTTAGTTTCTTGGAGTGGTTTTAAATCATCTGTTACGAAAGAAATTCCTAAGCAATTCTTTAAAGTTCGTTTATGGGATTCAAAAACAGTTATTCAAGAAATCTTTAAGAACTATGAGAAGCTGAGTGATGATATTAAAAAGGAGATTCCTATTAAGAGGGTTTGGATGTTGGATAATGAGGTTGAGGGCAATATGTAACTGCTGAACTAAAGTAAATGGTTTACCATACAAATCAAAGTTTTAAAAGAATAATTTTTCCCATACGGAGCTGTAAGAGATTATGAATACTAAATTTAAAAATTTTTTTATGGTTGCAATAATGCTGCTTTTGTTAATATTAATAGGTTGTAATAATAAGAATGGCGCAGGAGTCGATGATGTAATTAAGGTTTCATACACTGGATTTGGAGCCATGGAAACTGTAGGAGGTTCATTACACAAGCTTAGTGTTGGAACAGAAAATTATGTAATTGATGTTGGCTCATTTTATGGTGACGAAGGAAGTAACTATCCACTTCCATCTGAATTAGATGTAAAAGCTATTGATGCTATTTTTATTACGCATGCACATGCTGATCATATAGGAAGACTCCCACTTTTACTTGAGAATGGATACGAGGGGCCGATTTATATGACATCTGTTACAAAGGATATCGCGATCATAAGTACATTGTCTAATCTCATATACAGTGATTTAGGAATAGAAAGATTTTATTATTCAAGGAATAATAACAGTGATGCCAAACCAGTTTATATAGATGGGTTTAATTATGGAGAATTTCAAGTTGAAGATCATAATAAAATGTATATAAATACAAAGAGAAGCGAATTAAATCAAAAAGGATTCTATCTTTCCGGATCTACTGTTGATTTTTTGAAAATGGAAATGCGTGATAGATTAGAAGATCAAATAGTGGTAGTTGACTATGAAGAGTCAATTAATTTGAGTGAAGAAGTTGCAGTTGAATTTTTCTACACGTCTCATTTGCCGGGTAGCTCAATGATCTATTTTACAATTGGGGATAAAAATATTCTATTTTCTGGCGATATAGGAAGTAATAATAACCCATTATTGTTGAGAAATTCAAGATTTAATCATCCGATAGATTATCTGTTTGTGGAAGGGACCTACGGAACAAATGTAAATGAATATGATACTAATGTAGAAAGACAGCAGCTTATAGAATATATGGGGAGTGCAATTGAAAATAATGAACGGATAATTATTCCTGCTTTTGCTGTTGATAGGTCTCAGCAAATTTTATATGAAATTAGAAATGGCATGATGCAGAGTATAATTCCAGAAGATACAAACGTCAAGGTGTATAGCCCAACGATAGAAGAATTTATTAATTTATACACTAGCTATTCATTAGATAAAGAGAATTATACTAGTTATTTTAGTGATAATATGTTTACAGACATTTTCAAGATTAATAATCTCATAGTTAACCCTAGGCAAACTGGTAATTCAGCATATGATCTTAATGTTGCACACGGGGAGATAGCGATCATGACATCGGGGATGTTTTCATCAGGATTCTCTAAAGAAATCCTTAAAAATTATATTAATGATGATAACACTAATTTAATTTCAGTCAGCTATCAAGATCCGGATGAGGTCGGTGGTTTGGTGTTTGGCGGTGATGAGGTTGTAACAATCGATAATGTAGAATACCAAATGCAAGCAAAAATATTCTCTTCTCCAGCATTCAGTGGACACGCAAATGTCGAACAAATAATTGATATTTTTAAAGAGCATTCACCAGAACAAATTATGATTGTTCATTTAAATGATCGCGACAAGGACAGCCTTATTGATTATTACTCTGAACAATTTCAGTCTTCAAAAATCATAGTTCCAGAGCTTAAGAAGCAATATTCGTTATATGAGTATTAGTATGTATGCACTGTAATACTAGACATTACCTTTCCTTTACTTATTTTTACGCTCATTTCAATTATAATAGGATGTGAATTATATGGAAACTCAATATATCGATCGAGAAGAGATCAATAAAATATTTAAAAGGAGTAACACCATTTATCGCAAAATGTCCATAGCCCATAAAGAAGTTAAACAAATAAATGAACAAGCAAAAAAGGAATTATATAACGTAAAAAAAGAAATTGCTAAAGCAGAATTAGATGAGGAAAAGGAACAGATTCATTGGATCTTGACATCTGAGACTGAGAGAAATGCGAACGTAAAAGAGATTATAAATCAAACCGATATACGTTTGACTCCAGGTTCAAGACAAAGCCAGAAAGCTATTTTAAAAGAATTATATTTGGAACATAATTGTGGAGAACTAATGAAAAAAATAAAGGATACATCATTAATAACAAGATATCAATCTGCTCGTAATAAGTATCCGAGGACAAATATACTTTGGAACTTAGCTTGGAAGTTTTACGGAGAAAGAAAAAAACAAGATTTGCTTCAATCAATTGAAAGAGTTAAGTTACTGAATAATGAATTTGATCAGCTTGAAATAGACATATCACTTCAATTCAACCCCTTGTTAAACATGCCTGAAAATGAATTGTGGGTTGATTTTGAAGAAAACAAGCACAATTATTATGAAAAACTAAAAGAAGTCCACGGTGTAAGTATAGCAAGAATATCCAAAGAAGATTTCGAAGAAAATGAAAAAAAGTATGAGAAATTAGTTGAATTTAAAACACAAGCTGAAGTAGTATTTCAGAAAAGCAATGAGTCTGTAAGCAATATTAAAAGATTAATAAGTGAAGTGAATAAACAACAAGTAGATAATGAACTTCAAGATACTAGCATAGATGAATTTAGAAAATTGTATCCTGATTCTAGTCTTCGGTTACACCTACTAGCTCAAAAAGGAATAAGTACTGTTAGTGAAATGAATCAATACAGGTCATTCATGATGATTGATGGAATTGGACACAAAACTAACAATCTTCTTTATGAAGTTTTAGAACACTATAAGAGTGAAGTGGAAAAATCAATTGGTTTAAAATTTGATCCAGCTAATAAAACAAATAATCAGACAGAGATATTAAAAAAATTATACATAAAAGTAAATCACAAAGAGTTAGACAAAGAAATCAATAAAATAAAATTACAATATTATCAATTACCATTCAACTTTTTATTGGATAATACTTTTGTGCGCTCAGAGTGGGCAATGCAGCAATTAGCCAAAAATGAAGTATTATTTGAAGAGCATTTAAACAAACAACGTAAATTAAATGATTTTGTAAACAGATATACCTCCACAGTTGTTGAGTACTCAAATAAGTTAGAAGTAGCTATGAAATTAAAGAAAGAATCAATATGGTCGAATTTCAATGCTAATGCTGCAGAGTATTATGCAATTTTAGAAAGAGAATTTGGTATAGGATCAGCAAATGTTGAGGATACGATTAAAAGGTCTGGATTATCTGAAGAGATTATTGAAAGAATAAAGAATACTGAATTAAATGAGGATGGTTTAAATGCAACCCTAAGAAGTTGGCAGGACTTTGGTGCGAAGTATTTACTTATTCAGAAAAAAGTCCTAATAGGTGATGAAATGGGTCTAGGAAAGACATTGATTTCGATCGCTACTATGGTTCATCTAACAGGTAAAGATAACAAGAACAAATTTTTAGTTATTTGTCCAGCAAGTATCATGGCAAATTGGGAGAGGGAGCTGAATAAATTTTCTAAATTAAATGTGTATAGAGCACACGGTCCTAAACGTGATTATATTCTAGATGAATGGCAACACACTGGTGGTGTAGCAATTACCACATATAGTACAGCTTCAGCATTAAATTTTGATCGTATAGATGAAATTGACATGATTACAGTTGATGAAGCACACTATGTTAAAAATCCAAATGCAAGGCGTACTAAAGAAATTAGAGAATTAACTGGAAAGAGCAAGTATGCCCTTTATTTAACGGGTACTCCACTAGAAAATAAAGTTGAAGAAATGACTCAAATAATCAAACCTCTTGCTCCAGCTATTGCTCAAGATGTTAGTAATCCACGAATGAGAATTAATGCAAATCAATACCGTAAAAAAATTGCACCAGTATATTTACGAAGAACTAAAAATGATGTTTCTCTTGAGTTACCTCCATTAAATCAAGTTGAAGAGTGGTTAGAGTTTGGTGATGAAGAGTTTGAAGAATACAAAGAAGCTGTTGTTAATGGACAATTTATGAAAATGCGTAGAGCAGCTTGGACAGGGGGTAGTCCAGCTCAAAGTCCCAAAATAAACCGATTATTAGAACTTGCTAATGAGGCTGTTGAAAATGGTAATAAAATCATAGTATTTAGCTTCTTCAGAGATGTGATTAAAACAGTTGAAGAGTCTCTAGGCAATGTAGTTGTTGGCTCTATTCATGGAGATGTATCAATAGGGCAACGTCAAGAGATTATTGATGAATTTCGTGATTCGAAAACAAAAAACGTATTGGTAGCCCAAATTAATACAGCTGCATATGGGTTGAATATTCAATTTGCGAACACAATTATTTTTTGTGAGCCTCAGATTAAACCATCGTTAGAAAGTCAAGCTGTTGCAAGAGCATACCGAATGGGACAAGTAGATAATGTTTTTGTTTATCGCCTGTTAACCGTGAATAGTGTAGATGAACTGATGATGGATATGCTTGGTAACAAACAAGCTTTGTTTGATCAGTTTGCGGATCGTTCTCATTTACAAGAAGAACTAAAGGGTATAGAGGAAACTGAAGATAAAGAAATGAAAAAAACCCAGTCTAAAATTATTGATTTGGAAAGTGCTCGTTTAAATATTAAGAGAGAAAGACAATCTGGTAGCGAAATTGATGAGAACAAAGATTTTGAAGAAGGTGAATCCATATGACAAACATTCAAGTAGTAGATGATGAAAAGGAAAACTTGAGGCTAACAATGCCAAACAAGAATGACTTTTAGTTTACCTGATTAAATTCTTGCTGTTTATTATATAATTTATAGGAATCTAAGAAAAGTTAGGCGGTGCGAATGTGCTAAATAAAGTTAACTCTGATAACGTTTTTCCATATACCACCATAATAGCTTGCAAAAGATTAAGGTTATTTTAGCGGGAAGAAAATAAAGCTGCTTTAAATCATGATAGAATGCTGTGGGAAGATGATGTGTTCTTGAAAAATAGGGATAAGGTTAAGCAAATAAAAATTCAGAATAATTTTGGTGTCTATGAATTAGAATATCTTGATTACAGATGGTTTTTTATTATAGATTTTACAAAGTGGAATAATTGAGTAAGAGTTTTCTTTGTAAATATTTTAAAATCAAACACTTTTTATGAACGACATAAAAATGAATCAATTATGAAATATAAATATAAGACTAATTCCTATGTAGAAGACTATGTAAATGTTAATAGTAGAAGGTATAATGCTATACACGTTGGAAATGCATTTAATGGATATATAAGGTTGGCAAACTCAAAAACAAATGTTACGGAGTCTATGTTTTGGAAAGATGTAAAAGAGTTTTATAAGGGTGAGAAAAGTGATTTTCAATATACTTCGAGTTTAATTGGTGATTTTATGATTGTTCATTCGATCTCTGAGAGAAGATAGATAGCTTTATATGGAAATTAGAGAAAGGATATAACAAGAAGCTTTAGTAGAAACATCGATAACACGTTGATTCATTCTAATTTGCATTTCCATAATGAAAGAGTCTAACTATAAACGTTAAAAGTTAGATAAAAACTTCTGACAAATCTTTTTCAATATCATGAGAGCTGAACTTTGGCGATTTAGTGTGTAAGTATGTAAAAGGTATATCTAGAAATTACTGTTCATCACCCTCGCTTGTATTTGGCCAGTCGTATACATTTTTAAATGTCATTTCATTCATTTTTCTTTCCAACTAAATTAAACGGACTGTTTAAATAAAAAATTAGTCAAGTAATATACAGGTTAGTTTCAATAAATTTATTCAAAAACCGACAAACCCCATCAATAAGTGAAAAGAATCCCTATAATTAGTTAAAATAACAGTTATAAAGTGCTATGATAAGAATAGACAAGTATGTACTATATTATGGTCCTTTGGAGGGGGTAAAAACAATGAAACTAAATGTAGAGCAAAGGAAGATTATTGAATTAGAACCTGTTGGGCATTCTTTGATTAAAGGGGTTGCTGGTTCGGGTAAAACGACTGTTGCTATTAGACGCATTACTTTTTTAAAGAATCATTATTGCCCTGAGGATGATGATAATGTTCTGCTGGTGACATTTAATAAAACCTTACTAGAATATATTAAGTTTCAATATGGGAGTCAAAGTGATTTGGAAGAAGGGTTACTGCAGAACTTCTTTGAATCTAATAGTGATACAGAGATTAAGAATATTGATAGCATGATGTATTCATATTTTATGAGTTATCAACGGCGGCATAATGTTTCTTATCAAATTGCACATGCGCCATTACAACGAAAGATCTTACAACGAGCGATTCTTCAATTACAAGAAAAATATGCCGATGTTAAATTGTTTTCGCCGAAGAATAGTAGCTTTCTATTGGATGAGATTGAGTGGATCAAGGCTTGTGATATTCCTGATTTAGGTGTGTATCAAGAGATCGATCGAATCGGACGAGCGAATGAAAATGATAATGGTCCGCAAAAACTATTTAAAAATTCTAAGACGAGAGAGGCCATTTATGAATTGATGGAGCTGTATGATAAGCTTTTACTCAAAGAGGGTCGCGTTGATTTTAAGACGATGAACCAATTAGCGTTAAAAGAAGCAGCTCAATTTACGCGTAAAAAGTATACTCATATTATCATCGATGAAAGTCAGGATTTATCGAAGGTTCAATTGAAGTTTTTAAAGCTTTTGCATCAAGAGAAGAAATATTCTTCAATTATGTTTGTTGTTGATAATACGCAGAGCATCTACTCCCAGTCCTGGTTAGGTAAGGGTAGGCCGTATACGACGATCGGCTACGATATGAGTGGGCGATCTAAAACGCTATCGAAAAATTACCGAACAACGACTGAAATATCAAAGGCTGCTTATAGTTTGATTGATTCAGATGAAGTGATACAAAATAATATTGATTTTGTGAAGCCTGCTTTAATTGATCGTCATGGGCATGCGCCTATCTATCGATTCTTTCCAAATGATAAGCAACATGTTGATTTTTTAATTAACGAAATTAAGTCGCTGAAAAATGATTATCAGTTAAGGGATATTTGTATCGTCGCAAAAGAGCGTCGTTTGATCGATAGTGTTGCAACAACGTTAAACAAGGAAGGAATTGCGTGTGAAGTTTTAAGCGGGAAGGGTTCAAAATTCGAAACGGACTCTGTCAAGCTGGTTACAATGCATTCGATTAAGGGGCTTGAATTTAAAGTTGTTTTCTTGGTTCACTTAGATCAAGATGTGATTCCAAATGATGTGTATGGAACGAGTGATGCGGCTATTTACAGTGAAGAGCGCAAATTGATGTATGTTGGCATGACAAGAGCGAATGATTTACTTTATATGACCTCTGTTAAAAACAGATCGCCTTTTATTAGGGATTTAAACCACGATTTTCTGCGCATGATGAGAGACTCGAAAGTTAGACCATTTCAACCTATTTCGATTCAGGAGTACATACTGACAGATCAGTTGGTTGATTTAAATGCAAAAGAGGAAGTTGTGAGACAGTGGCTACTAGTCCAATTGACAAAGACGTTTGGATATCCAAGGAAAATGATTACTTTAGAATATCCAGTCCAACACTTTTCTAAAACAGGCTATGTTGATATTGCTGTTTCGATTGAGGTTAATGGCAAGCGCATGCCATATATTTTTGCAGAGGTTAAGGCGTTTGGAAGTGGAATTGATCTTGCATTTGAACAGTTGAAGTCATATATGAGGGCTAATCAAGAAGTCAGATATGGTATTGTTACAGATGGTATTGAGCTGAAGATTATCGACCGAAATGAAGAGATTGTGAGTGATGTGCCACCATGTCAACCGCAATTTTTGCCAGATACAAAACAGACAAGAAAGTATCGAGATTTCCGTCATAATAAAACATATCATTATCTTCAGGATAAAGAAGATCATCAGCATATCGAAGTGATCGATCCTGAAACAAACATGACTCTAGATGCAAATGTGGATGTGAAGATCCCACTGATTGGTGATGTCGCGGCTGGTATAGCGACAACAGCTATTCAAAACTATGAAGAAATGGTTCCGCTTATAGATCGCTGGGTCATTCAACAGAAAGATACCTTTGCATTAAGAGTAACAGGAGATAGCATGATTAACGCCGGTATTGATATTGGTGATATTGTCATTGTTCATCGTCAAGAAACAGTTGAGAATGGCGATATTTCAATTGTGTTGATTGGAGAAGAGGCCACGATGAAGGAAGTTATGTTTATGGGGAATGATATTTTGTTAATCTCTAAAAATACTAAATATGAGCCGATTCAGATGAGTCCAGAGGATATCATGATCAATGGTAAAGTGATCGGTGTATTGAAGAAGTAAATTGAATCGTTGATATTATTGTAATTTCTATATTCGCTATAATCCGCTTGGGATAAGTACTTATTTTGAAAGGCAGCACTTGTTTTTACACAGGTACTGCCTTGTTTTTTGGTGTTTGGTTATTCATTCTTTCTCATGCTGAATATGTCGTTGATCGTGTCTTAGTTTATAAATCACTTACCGTTGCACCATGATGAATGCCAAAACAATACTGAACATACTGACTTCTGTTAATATCTAAATGAAATCCCTGTTTCTCAAATTCCTTTAGAATATAGCGATCAATTCCATAAGGACTTTGGTGTTCCTCAACAAATGCCTTATCTAAAACAGTCTGATAATCACCCATTGTAATTTGGAAATCATCGTTTGTGATCTCTAGTGTAAGCTCTTCTTCTTCAAACTCTCTTCTTAAGGCATTAAAAACGACATTCATAAATTCCACAGCACTCATGTTTTTTGCCATATAGCCTCTAATATATCCACTCGTATTCATGTTTTCACCTCCTAAATTTATTTTAAAAAGCAAAAAAACTTCCCATCAAAAGATAAGAAGTTTAGTCATCGTGATTATTGCACCTCCTTATCGATATTTTAGCTGGACCACCTTACATATTTGCAGGTTGGTGTAGGGTCATAGAGCTAAATCTCTACCCTAACTCTTGATATATTGGTGTTGCGTTNTTCAAGTAAATTATAGCATATGGCAAATCGATGNCTTCTTGAATTCTCTCTTCTGCGGTTGAAGCATCGACTTGTTGTTGCTCGCTTTTTTGATCCGACATGGTCCTCACCTCGATTAATTTTGTTGTTAGTTGTACTATACCAGAATGGCAAGAGAGTTTTTCAGAAAAAAATAGCCAATGAAGATTGCGAGTTCTATTTTCGTCAAATTTTCATGAAAGCTTGATATATTAGATCTGAGTATTGTATTTGATCTCTGCTAGAGGGTATTATGAAAAAATCATCGAGGGGTGTCGTAATGGAGCAGTCGAAGCGGTTAACGATTTTACAGATGAATGATAGTCATGCTTACTTGGAGTTGCATCCTGAAGTGTTTATTGAACAGGGGGTTGAGACGTATCGTCATGTCGGAGGCTATGCTCGGATTGCGACGATTTTTAATCAGGCTCGCGAGGAGAATCCTGGTGGTGTGCTTGCTTTAGATAATGGTGATACGTTTCATGGAACGTATCCTGCGGTGGCATCAAAAGGTGAGGCGCTAGTGCCGATTCTGAATGGCCTT
>JGI24707J26582_10003076_pt1 | contig 12234 bp, 10 predicted proteins | sample BioPla1DNA1_FD_26582 | JGI IMG/M metagenome (IMG submission 26582) | reverse complement strand
GGGTTGAAATATCACGATTAACCTGCGTGACGGAAATATATTGCGCATAGCATCTAAAGTAGCGCGAATTTCTCTTGGATGATGTCCATAGTCATCGTAGAAATATATGTCGTTACTTACGCCCAGACACTGCAATCTTCTTTTGGTCCCCTTAAAATTGTAAAGTGCTTTTTGGATCGTACCAAAGTCTATGTTTAACAAATCTCCAACAGCGCAAGCAGCCAAGGCATTAAGGACGTTATGTTCGCCCGAAACTCTAAGCTTGACGTTACCCATTTCATTGCCTTCTTTTACAGCAGTAAACAAAACGCCCCCACCTGGTCGATGTTTTATATCAATAGCGCCCCAATCCCATCGTCTACCCCAACCATAGGTAACGCAAAAAGGAGAAAAAAGCTTTGACACAGCTTGGCATCCAATATCTTCCGCGCATATCACAATTTTCCCGTCACTTTTTCGGTTCGATAAAAAGCGAATAAAGGCGTCTTGAACGGATTGAAAAGTGGGATAGAAATTGACATGATCCCAGTCTATATTTGTAATTACCGGTATATGACAGGCAAACAATTCAAAGGAACCATCGCTTTCATCCAATTCTGATACCATATATGCTCCTTGGCCCAACCTCGCATTGCCTCCTATGTCAGACACTTCTCCTCCTATCGCCACAGTCGGATCAAGACCTGCTACATCCAGAATGGTAGCAATCATGGATGAGGTAGTGGTTTTGCCATGAGCCCCTGCTACACCAATGCCTTTTAACTGATTAAACAAAGCGCTTAAAATGTCGCCCCTTCTGGCTATGCATACGCCAGCTTTTCTTGCGTAATCAAGCTCAATATTGTTCCACGCAATCGCACTGCTGTAAATTAACAAATCTGGCTTAAAAATATCAATGTGAGATGCACAGTGGCCGCTTAATACTTTTATGCCAAGCTTCTCTAAATTAGATACATAATTCGTCCTTGCAACATCACAACCAGATACTTCATAGCCCAGCCCTTTAAGCAAGTGAGCCAGTCCGCTCATGCCGGCGCCTCCAACCCCCATCAAATGAAGAGATCTTGTATTGTCCCCAAAAATCATCGATTTCCTAAGCACATTCAATAGAGCCCTCTCCTTTCGTAGAAAAAGACAATATCGCATTCCAGAAACGGGCACATATATCGTTTCTTTTAACGTCACAACCACCATCATTACAGGACTTGCGCATATCGGATACCTCTAAAAGAGCAGCTTCCAAAAGCTCGATATTTTCGCTCTCGCGCCATATTCTACCCTTTCCTGAGCGCAAGAAGAGCTTGGCGTTCGCTAGCTGGTGATCGTCAGAAGCTCCTTCCCAAGGTATCAATACACCCGGTACATCATAGCAGATAAGTTCCGATAGTGTCGATGCCCCGCACCTCGTAACGGCATAGTGAGCCAACGAAAAATGAGCCGATAAATCCCATGAGGGAGGCATAGTTACGACGTTGCTCGAAAGCCATTGCATGCCACTCTTTTCGTTAGTTCCAACTAGCATAAAGATGTGATCTTTTAAAGAATTGCACTCTGCAACTTCAGTAATGATTTGCATTAGCGGTTTGCCCCCAATTGAGCCTCCCATCACCAACACAAATATCTTAGACGGAACTACACCCTTGCCTCCAAGCAATTCCCAGGCTTTTTGTCTGGCCGTAAGATTTATTCTTCGCACGGGAACACCAACGGGCATAAAACTTTTTTTATCTAAATAAAGACATTCATCCCAACCCGTCACGATTGGAATTCTTCGTCTCGAGCACAATCGCGTAGCTTTTCCAGCAATGGCATTTTGCTCATGTGCGATCATGGGGACATTTAGAAAGAACAACAAAGCAAAGGGAACCGATAAGTAACCGCCAAAAAGAACGATTACACTGGGTTTGATCTCCTTGATTAGCTTATGTGCTTTTACCAAAGAAGAGATAAATTCTTTCCAACGCAAAATAGAGCGTACCCCCTTTACTCCAAAGGGAGAACCTGATAAGGGCAACATTACAGGATCCACATGCAAAGCTTTGTAAATTTTGCGCTCTAGTTCTCTGCTTCCGCAAAGATAACCAACTTCGGCAGGTAAATTATTTTCCCTTATCCAATCGCCGAATGAGACGGCTGGCAATATGTGTCCTCCCGTACCACCAGCAACAAACAAAATTTTCAATTTATTGTTATTGCTCATTTATCCAAAAGCGCTCCTTGATTATTATTACTACTTAGCATCGGCTGAGCAACGCAATAACAAACCGATCTTCACCCATGTTGCAGAAAGAGCACTACCACCATAACTCATGAAGGGTATGGCCTTGCCCGTAAGAGGAATCAGGGTGGTTACTCCGCCAACATTGATAAAGAAGGGTATCAGAATAGAAAGCCAAAGACCTAGGACCAAAAATCTTAAATATTCCTCATCCGCATCGCGCCAAAGAAGATAAATCCTCCTTGTCATTATGCCAAAACCGCCAATAACCAGTAGCGAGCCTATGACACCAAGCTCCTCAGCACATATGGCAAAAATGAAATCGGTGTGAGCAGCCGGTAAATATTGAAGTTTTTGCAAGCTCCTCCCAAGTCCAACCCCCCAGAAGCCACCGTTCGCGAAGGCAATTAATCCCTGGATGATCTGAAATCCTTCGTTTAAGGGGTCTTGCCAAGGATCAAGCCATGCCTTTAAACGTCTTAATCTATAGGCGGCACTAAATGTTAAAACAATTATCGGTACTGCAGCTATAAAAGCCAAAAACAAAGGGTATTTCCATCCATACTTCGCTATAAAAATCCCGATTCCCAAAACAAGAAGGATTAAGGCAGAACCTACATCGGGCTGAAGAAGAAGCGGAATAGTGCTTATCACTAAAATTCCGATTGTACGGGCAAATGCTTTTCCAGAACTAACCCCTTCCCGAGAAATGATATCCGATAGATGAATGACTACTGAAAATATCAACATCTCCGAGGGTTGAAACGAAAAAGAACCCAACCTTATCCACCTGGATGATCCACTTACCGACATGCCCAAAAAAGGAATTATCGTGGCAAATGTGAGAGCTATAGCGATAATCCACAAAAGGCCGGAACAGCTCCTCCACAGTTTAGTTGGGATAGAGTACGTTATTGCCATGCCAACTAAAGAAATTAGCAACCACTTTGTTTGCTTTATTCCATATGTCCAAGGCGATCCAAAGAATTTTATCGAAAAGTAACCTGAGGCAGAAATGATCATTATGATCCCAAATATCGATAAAACCAGTGGGACTACTAGCAACCACATATCAAAAGAGCACGTATTTTCACATCTTGGAGTTTCAGTTACTCTCTCGTTCATTTTTTACTACACAAGCCCCAATTAAATTTTTTACGATTTCTTGGAAATCTTTTCCCCTCTCTTGATAACTTTTATACATATCCCAACTAGTGCAGGCCGGTGAAAGCAGGACTATGTCCCCTGGGCAAGCCATTTCAAAGGCTTTATAGACAGCCTCTTTCATTGAATCCGCCAAACAAAAATTGCTAAAGCCCGCGCTTCTCAAGCTTTCTGCTATGACCTTCTTTTCTTCACCCAACAATACTGCTGCCCGTACATGTTTTTTTATCGCCTCGGCAAGTTCGTCGTATTTTTCACCCTTACCCCTGCCTCCCAGAATCACAACTTTGACACCTGGAATCGAAGCAATGGCAGTGACACTGGATGCCACGTTTGTCCCTTTTGAGTCATCTATAAATACTATGCCATCTTTTTCGCCTACCTTTTCGCAACGATGAGGAAGGTTCTTAAAATCTGGGAGAAATTCGCGCGCGCGCGCTACTTCGCACCCGAGATAATATATTGCAGCCATGGCCATGGCGGCGTTTTCGACGTTATGGTGCCCAAATAAAGATAACCACCTGAGTGGGAAAAGTCTTATATGCCTATCGTCTGTTCTTAAAAGAGCTTCTGAATCGTTTAAGATGACCTCATCTCGAACTTTTTCTGCACTATTCATGCATTTTTCGAAAGACCAATACACACGGGCTCCCCTGCCCTCTCGGACTTGTAGGATTTCTTCATCTCGCGCTTTGCAAATGAAACACCCTTTGGGAGAAAGAAGCTCCATTATGCGTCTTTTAGCACTAATGTAGGCTTCAAAACTGCCATGCCAGTCGAGGTGGTCCGGATAGATATTGGTAATAATCGCAACATCACAACTAAAACGCTTTGCCCAGTGAAGTTGGAAACTACTTAACTCAACTACAATAAAATCGAAGGGTTTCTTGGCGAAATTGGCCAATGGGATGCCAAAATTGCCAGCGAGAGCGACGTTATATCCCATTTTTGACAGTAAATGTTTTAACAAAGCCGCTGTAGTGCTCTTGCCATTAGTGCCGGTAACACCTACGATTTTGCCTGACAAGTAGGGAAAAATAAAATCCAGCTCGCCTTGCAGTGGCGTACCTGCTTTGCGGGCCATTTGTACCGGAAGAGCTTTATCCGATATCCCAGAGCTTAATACTACTAAGTCACAGTCGAGCAATGCCTTTGTGTGTCCACCCTCTTCCCATTGGATGTCCTTTTCGCGAAACAAGGCTTTAGTGCTTTCATCTAGCTTTCCCTGCTCCGTTACAAATACATCAAAATTTGCGGTCTTTGCCATCAATGCCAAGGATTTCCCGCTAATGCCGCTTCCCACAACAGTAACTTTCATCCCCTAGATCACCTTCCAGGTACACAAAGCCCCCAAAAGAGAAATCCCCATGAGGTGTATCAACCAAAATCTGACAACTATGTGTTCCTCAGGCCACCCGCATAATTCAAAATGATGATGCAATGGACTCATCTTGAAGATCCTTTTTTTAAAGCACTTAAAAGATATCACCTGAAGTATCACGGAAACTATTTCAACGCCAAAGATAAAAGATATGGGAAATATTAGCAAAAGATCTCCCGACATTGCTACGTTACCCATTAAAAGACCAGCAATAAAATGGGCTCCCACATCTCCCATAAACACCCTTGCAGGATGGAAATTGTACCACAAAAACGATAAAACGCATGCTAAGCCAACTACTAAGGACAGTCGACAGGGTTCGATTTCTAGAGCGAAAAGAAGTACCATCAAAGATATTGCTGAGGCTCCTGATGCAAGCCCGTCAAGGCCATCGGTTATGTTTAATGCGTTATACAAGCCTACGGCGAAAAAGCAAAGAATAACAAAAGTCAAAATAAAGTGAAAAGAGGACGAATCCGAAATTAAATAAAAAGGAACCTCCTTAGCCGCAATCCATGCCCAAGGCAAAACAACCATAAATTGTCCCAGCAACTTTTGTCTTGATCTTAAACCCTCACTTGACCTTCTAACGATCTTTATGACATCATCCGTTAACCCCACGGCAGCCCCCCCAAAGGGCAACCACCACAAAATGAACTTTTGAATTATACTTGACTTGTCATTGCTCACAAATGTTAAAGCAATCAAAGACAACACTATAAATATGACCCCACCCATGGTGGGTATGCCTGCTTTTAAAACCACGTGACGCTTCGGTCCGTAGCTTTTAGGCGTTTCCCCCAATTTAAATCTGCTAAAAAGCCCTATCCATAACCTTTGCAAAATAATTCCTAATATCATCAACAAACAAAAATAAAGCATCAAATATTTATAACTCATCTAAGGACCACCAGTCATAAATGCGCTCCATCTCGTAAAACCTTGAACCCTTAACTAAAACAATGTCGCCAGATAGCAGGATGCTTTTTAAATAACCGCTAATCTTCTCTATTTCTTCAAACAGATGAACAGTCTTTGTCGGATTCGCGTGCAAGCCATCCCATTCCTGTCCATATAAAACAGTGATATCCGCAACAGATGTAACGACTCCTAAGATTTCTTCATGAAATTGCTTCTCGCAATCACCCAATTCCCTCATGCCACCCAAGACCGCTATTTTACGCCCTCGCGAAGGCATGGCCTTTAAATTATTTATGGCCGCCTTGACCGAAACAGGGCTAGCATTATATGATTCATCGATGAATAAAATACCTTCTTTGTTTTGCAACAAAGCACCCCTACCCAGCGGAGATCTCATGTGATGCAAGCTTGAGGCTATTTCATCAAAACCAACGTCCATCTCCAGGCCGACGGCTAGAGCTACTGCCATCGCAGCGGTATTTTGTTCTCCCCATAATTTGCTTTTCACATCTTTTACTCCAAAGGGAGTAGCTATAGACACCCTCCTAGAATAATTTAGACCGTCCCACTGCAAAGAGGTATCTAAAATCCTATAAGGGCACAACGGATCTCTTCCAACACCGACTACTTTTGAAGGCTTATATGGAAGCTCTGCAAGTCCTTCTTTTAATATTGGAGAATCGCCATTTATGAATAAAACATCGCAACAGTCAGTGACGATTTCCAACTTGGCCTGAAGTATACCGTTTATATCACCAAATCCCTCCAGATGAACTAGATCGATGGACGTTATAATCGCAACAGTGGGCGGAAAATAACTAACCATCTCCGCTATCTCCCCTTTAGCGTTAGCTCCCATCTCTAACACGAGAAACTCTGAATCCCTGGGGGCAGCCAATATCGTTAACGAACAACCCAAAAGAGTGTTGTGATTTCCCTTTGATACATGAACTTTATATTTTCCCTGCAGGACAGTACCGATGGCCTCCTTAGTGGTTGTCTTCCCGACGCTTCCGGTGACTGCTATGATTTTCTTCAACGATGAAAGGCAAGCAAGGTACTTAACAGCAGCTTCAACTATAGCGCGCTCCGGGGAGGGTACTCCAAACAAAGAAATATCCCTGTCACGCGAAATAGCAAGGTATTTTGGCACTTCCTCGTCGTTTAAGATTATTCCTCTCGCACCTCGATCTACAGCATCTATTATGAAATTGTGCCCATCCACCCTGCTTCCTTTTAGAGCAATAAAGACGTCGCCTTGCTTTACTTTTCTGCTATCGGTTTTTATTGAGCTAGGCAGCGAAATATCCGCCCCACAAAGGCGAGTACAATTGAACATCTTTCCTATAGTAATTGAAGAAGGAACTTCCAAAAAACTCATGAAAATTTCTTCCCCCTTGAATCACACCATTCCTTCAACGCGTCAAAATCACTATAAGCCATCACGTGGTCCTTAAATATTATATGACGTTCTGGCCCTTTGCCTGTAACCAAAACCACGTCGTTTGCGCGCGCATGATCTAAGGCGAAGTGTACGGCTTCTTTCCTGTCGATGATTATTTTGTAGTCAGGACTACGAGAACTTGATTTTATGCCCTCCACTATCTGGAGCGCAATTTCACTTGGATCCTCACTTCTGGGATTATCCATGGTAACTACTATATGATCTGCCAAACGGGCCGCCACACTACCAAGCAACGGTCTATTTTCCCTAAATCGATCGCCTCCATGTCCAAAGACAAGCCACAACTCTCCACTACATAAAGGCCTTATCGTCGAAAGGGCTTTCTCCAAAGCATCTGGAGTATGAGCGTAATCTATTACACAAACCGAGCCGTCTTCTATAAAGTATCTTTCAAGCCTTCCTGGTACGGGAGGGCACGCCTCAAGACCCCTTCTAATGACATCTGGCGAAAAATCAAGCGACCAAGCTGCGCTACAAGCAGCTAAAGCATTATACGCGTTATGCTCACCAATCAAAGGTAAGACAACGTTTGTCATTGTCATTCCATCAGGTAAGACGATATCCATGGCGATACCCTTAAGAGAACTACTAACTATTGAACCATAAAACCTTCCTTTTTTTACTTGTCGAATCGAAAAACTTAGGGCGTAAGGCGCAAATGTTTCTTGTATCATCTTGCCATAAACATCATCGATGTTCGTCGATACTTTCCAGCTCCCGCGCATGTATTTTTCGAGCAATTTTTTCTTTGCTGCAAAGTACTTGTTCATATCGCCATGATAATCCAGATGCTCAGGTGTTAGATTTGTAAAAATTGCTCTATCATAAAAACATCCGACGATACGCCCCTGCTCAATCCCGTGAGAAGAAGCCTCCATAACGCAGGCGTGACAGCCATTTTTCACCATCTGGCTTAACAAGGTTTGAATTAAAGGCGCATGCGGGGTTGTCCTTTCAGCCTCTTCTTTCTTTTCGCCGTCATCATAAATAACAGTGCCTATTAAACCACATCTCATTTCACCAGCATTTAAAATGCTTTTAATCAAATAGGTGGTCGTGCTTTTACCGTTGGTACCGGTCACGCCAATCAAAAGCAACCTGCTTGCCGGTAGTCCATGAAAATATGCTGAAGCATATCCGCAAGCATCCCCTGCGTCTGTAACTATTAGCTGAGGTATGTCAAGATTTTCAATTCTTTCGGTCGCAAGTACGGCTATAGCCCCATTCCGCTCGGCGTCGTGAACAAACTCTATTCCTCTTCTTTTAGTGCCATCAAGGCAACAAAAAAGAGCACCTCTTTGTACGTGCCTGCTATCTATACAAATGTTGGAAACATTTTGTGACAAACTATCTAAATTCTTGGCTTTTACTTCCCTTAGACATCGTCGTTGAAAGAGAAATTCTGCTAGACTTTTAAGCGATACTTCCACCAGCCGTCACCTGCCCATTTCAGTTATTAACCTCAAAACCGCTTGTCATAATCTCTTCTACTATTGATTTGAAAATGGGAGCTGCGACAAGACTCGCAAGATAGCCTTTCGAACGTGGATTGCCTATTACTATGACCAAAACATAACGTGGGCTCTCGTGAGGCCAAAAACCTGCAAAGGTCGCCACATGTACATCTTTTAAATATTGACCTTTATACGCCACCTGTGCTGTCCCAGTTTTACCCGCTACCTGCGCTGCTCTCACATCTGCTTGTTTGCCAGTGCCTTCCGCCACTGCACGCCTCAAGGTCATCCGGAGTGATTTCGATGTGCTTGACGAAAGCACACGTGCAATCTCACGCCTTTGACCGTAATAAACTTTATTACCTTTTCCGTCAAAAACTTCTCTTGTTACATAAGGACGGATTAGGATGCCTCCATTAGCAATTGCCGAAAAAACTTGAGCTAACTGTATAGGCGTAATCGCAATGCCCTGACCCAAGGATATATTAGCTGGCACAACTCCCCACCATTGCGATGGGAGAGGAAGCAGTCCTTCTTCTTCTCCCGGCAGTTCTACACATGTGGGAATGCCAAAGCCCCAGCTTTTTAAGGCATTATAAGTAAAATTTGGGGGCATCTTCATTCCTATCTGAGCCATTCCCACATTGCAAGAATTTATAAGGATTTTGTAAATGTCTTGCTGTCCATGAGCACGACCTCCTACTTCGCGAATGACATGATCTGCTATTCTTACAGATCCGCTACAGCGGAAGGTGCTTTTCGCATTAACATATCCACTATCCATGGCAATGCCCATCATTATAGGTTTGAGAGCAGAACCAGGTTCGTATACTCTTCCTATAACATTATTGCGGAGTCTTTCATCCGTAAATGAACCCCTATCCTCTGGATCAAAAGAAGGATAGCTTGACATTGCCAGTATTTCGCCTGTCATGGGGTCCATACATATGGCAGCACCCCACTCTGCTTTATTAATCTCAGCGCCTTTTTGTAAGGCGCTATCGACGATATATTGTAGCCTCCAATCGATGGTAAGAATCACTTTGCTCTTGGGAAAAATTGTCCCTTTACCGGACAAAGTAGAGGCCATCTCAAAATAACTCCCTGTCGCATCTCTTACTAAGGTCCTGACTTCCGGAGGAGTATACAAGAAAACATCCCATTGCCTCTCGACGCCGGCGAGCCCTTTTTCATCTATATCGACGAAACCAAGCAAGTGAGCCATATGTTTTCCAAAGGGATAGGAGCGCTCCATTTCTTTGATGCCATAAACCCCTTTTAAGTTTAACGTTAAGATCTCTTCGCCCTTGGACAAAGGCAATTTGCGAGTCAACCAAATAAACCTTCCTGCTAGAGGTTTGTGTAATTTTTCAATTACGTTTTTCGGCAAGTAATTTGACAAAACAGGCAATTGATCCGCATCCCAAAAAAAGGGATCAACGAACAAGCTCCATCTAGGCACGGATAAGGCAAGCGTAACGCCGTTTCTGTCGGCTACGACGCCCCTTGAAGATGTCGCCAAAATCTGCTGCCAGTACTGGCTTTGTGACCAAATAATGACCTTAGGATCGGGAATAAGACATAGTTGAAAAACCTTAACGGTTATGAGAGTGAAAATTATAACAATTATATGCCAAATGCCCTTAGACTCCCTCAAAATTAATCCTTTCGCTCCTCCCTGGCGCTGGCAAAGGGATTAAGCAATTTCAAGATACCCCTCTTCTCTGTAGCAAGAGGTGTTGAGGCTATAAACGACGATTTTTCGTCTTGAGATACAGCAGCGACTCGTATAGTTGTATCACTTACTAGATCTTTTGTCATGCCTAAGCTACCACTTGCGTAATATACCACACGATCGGGTGCCATTAAAGAGAGGAGGCGTTGAGATAGGAGCAAATTCTTTTGCTGCAATTCATCGATTTGTTGATTCAGTATGATTAACTCGTGCTCGAGATACAAACTATAAAAACGAAGCCCAGCAAGTCCGAGGAGAGCCACGGAAATCAAGATAATATAGAAGTACACCCCCCTTTTTTCCATCCTTGCTGCCAATTTCTTCGCCCCCTCATTGCCAAGATTTAAAACTTTACAAATGCTCTCAGCTTAGCACTCCGGGATCTGGGATTACTCTTTACTTCTTCCTCTTTTGGGTAAATCGGCTTTTTTGTATATAAACTTCCTATGCCATCGCTTTTCCATCGTTTAAATGCACGTTTAACAAGACGATCCTCCAAAGAATGATAGCTAAGGACCACGATAGTGCCTCCGCTTCGCACACATCTTAAGCTTTTCTCCAATCCCATTTCTAACGCATTTAACTCATCGTTCACGGCAATTCGAAGCGCTTGAAAGACCCTTCTGGCCGGATGTTTTCCCATGCGTCTTTGAACTTTCGCTGGCAGCGCACCACGAATAATATCAACTAGTTCCGACGTTGACGAAATTTGACCGTAACGATCGCGATGACGCACAATTGCCTTTGCTAATAGGCGCGAAAAGCGCTCCTCTCCATACTCATAAAAAATCTTCGATAACTCATCATAGGTTAACTTATTAATAAGATCACAAGCGGTAACTGTCGCATCTTTATCCATTCGCATGTCGATAGGGCCTTCTTTGTTAAAGGAAAACCCCCTCTCTTCATCGTCAAGTTGCAAAGAAGAAACACCTAAATCAAACAAAACTGCATCTACCTTTTCTTCTTTTAGGTAAGTTTTTACGATCTCATCGATGTGCTTAAAATTCGACTTGAGCAGTAAAACTCTTTCTCCAAAACATTCCAGCCTTTGAGCAGCAACAGTCAGTGCTTGATCATCTTGATCAATGCCTAAAAGTCTAACTTCGGAAAACGAGGAAAGGATTTCGAAAGCATGTCCCCCTAACCCGATTGTTGCATCTATCACGTAGCTCAACTTATCAATTTTCGATAATATAGATATAATTTCCCCCGTCATCACGGGAATATGTTTTATTTCTCCCATTCTACCCCCTCTACTATTGAAGGAAAGTTCGCTAAAATGTCCTGTCTGTATTTGTTCCATATATCGCGATCCCATATCTCTAAATGATCGCCCACACCAATGACGCTTACTTCAGAGTCTAAAGAAGCGTGGGATTTGAGCATCTGTGGAAGCAATATCCTGCCCGCTGAATCAACTGAAAGCTCATGTGCAGTTGCTAAAAAGACGCGCAGGAAATCCCTTGCCTTGCTTCGTGAGAAAGGCATCCGTTGCAATCGCTCGAGCAGTTTCTCCCATCCGTCTTTCGAGTACAAAGAGACGCATTGTTCAACTCCAACGGAGGCGACAAGCTCATCTCCGAGCTCCTGCCTAAATTTAGACGGCAATACTAAACGCCCTTTCTTGTCCAAGCGGTGCTCGTAAGTGCCTATCATCATCTTTCACTTCATCCCACTTTATGCCACTTTATACCACTTTACCATCAAGTTAACCCATAATACAAGCCCCGAGACCTAAAATACCAAAAACTTTAAGGTCTCGGGGCTCAATATACTACTCTTACCGAGCATTCCGTAAGCCGGGTTCTGTGACAACGATGGCCATTTCTCTAAGAAAGGACTCGCGCCCTTTCTTAAGCGATCAACCCGGAGGTCGGCGGGCCACCTCATCCC
>JGI24707J26582_10003069_pt1 | contig 12249 bp, 8 predicted proteins | sample BioPla1DNA1_FD_26582 | JGI IMG/M metagenome (IMG submission 26582) | reverse complement strand
CTCAAAAATTACATAAAAATAATTCCTAATTACATAAATGAGATTCAGACAGCAGATTCTATCCAAATAATTAAAAATAATTTTATAGAAAGACAAGGAAACAATATCGGAGTTGATATTGAATTAAAGACCAACATTTCAACAGATTATTATTCAAAAAAAACAGAATATTCTGAGGCAGGAATTGTTTTTTGTCCTCATAAGAACAAAACTGGCATTTCAGTTTATAGTAATGAAAAAGCATTACAAGATTTAATTCCTGATGTTGGAACTTTTTCGGGTGGTGATGATGACGATAATTCTTCCATGGAGAACCTTGAATTGTTTAGAAAAAACAAACAGCCAATAATGGTTGCAACCAAAGCATTTGGTATGGGTATAGACAAACCGAATGTTCGCTTTACGATAAACTTAAATTATTCAAGTTCTTTGGAAAGTTTCGTCCAAGAAGCCGGTCGTTGTGGTCGTGACAGAAAAATGGCATTATCTGTTATTTTATTGTCTGATTACAAGTTGGCTAGAATTAGTAGAAAATTACAGAATGGGGCATTTCCTTTGGGAATATTAAAAGATAGATGGTTCAAGCCAGAAGACTTGCAACAAATTATTAATCATTACAAACTGAATATAGATGAACAATATATTGATTACTTAACACCAGAAAATGACTTAGTTAGAATTTTCTGTAAAGAGGGTTCGGCAGAATATGGCAAGTATTTCGATTTTAATGATTGTAATGATGATAAGTGTAGATATTTAAAAAAATGTCCACTTAAAGGAATCCCAAAAGAAGCTGAAAATTGGATATATAAAGAGGATTTAGCTGAAATTCTTAGCAAATACGGCATTAATGTCGATAAGAAATATATTGAATACCAAAATGCCGATTATGAAACTGTAATGTATTTCTACAACAATAACTTTAAAGGTGAATTCATTGAAAAACAATCAATGTATAAAATCCTTAGTAGAGAAAAAACGGATATTTTTTATGGAGATGATGCAGAAATTAAACCCAACGAAACGACTACTGTAGATGGTTTTCTCACTACTTTAATAAATTCAAATATTGGTGATAAAATTGTCTCTTTTGTAAAATACATATCACCCGATCCTGAAAATGGAATAGAAGGCACAGAAGCGGATTTGGCAAAGGCTATTTACCGCATGACTTGTATTGAATTAATTGAAGATTTCACTCAAGATTATGCAAATAACAGATATAGAATTGTTTGCGAAAAGAAAAAAGAAGGTGAATATTATAAAGGTCTTGAACAATTCTTATTAAGATACTACTCCATAGATAGAGCTCACGAAGAAATAGAAAAAGTGTACGATATTGCGGTTAGAAGTAAATCTAGTCTAGAAAAAGAGATTTATCAGTGTTTAAGTTATTTAACAACCTTTGTTTACGATAAAATTTCAGTTAAACGAAAAAGAGCTATTGATGATATGCGGACGTTTTGTATTATTGGTGCTGACAATAATAAAGACTGGAAAGAAACGAATGAAGAATTAAAAGATTTTATTTATTATTATTTTAATTCTAAGTATGCAAAGACTGATTATATAGCTAATAACGGAGAGGCTTATTCAATAACAAATGACACAGAAAATGGAAAGATTTCTGATGATTGGATTCTTTTCAAGTACTTAAAAGTAATTGACGACAAGGTTGAACAAGGCACACCAATTGACAACGTTAAACATTTGCAAGGGGCTGTTAGATTATTGCGAAGGTCTCTAACAGATAACAATCCTACTTTATCATTATTAAACTCATTCTGCCTCTTTTTTTTAGGAACTAACAATAACGAAAACCTTGAAAATGAGGTTGTCGAAAGTTATAAAGAAGGTATGTTTGGTTTTGCAGAGCGAACAAAAGAATTAACTCAATTTTTTATATTATTTGACAATTATAATAAAATAATCAAACCTTTTTCAAATAATAAAATTGAAGAATTACGCGATGAAATTATTTTAAACATTCATAGCAATAAATTAAAAATAATAACCTCAAAATATTTGATATAAATGAGTACTGAAAAAAAAATAAACAAAGTTCTTTCTGATATATATTCAGATTTAGAAAAATTACAGAGTGCAAGAGAACAAGTAGAAATTGTTACTGAAAATAGTAGAGATTTAACATCGGCTATTTCTATTTTACTTAAAGAACTAAGAGAATACTCAAATCAACTTGGAGAAGAAAATTCAAAAAACATTTCTAAATTATCTAAAAGTTTAAGCGATTTTGAAATAATACTTAATATTGTGTCTGAAAAAGGCAATCAATCAATATCACAATACATAGAAACTTTTAGAATTAAAATTGCTGATGTTATTGAACAATTATCAAAGCAACTATCTGATAACGCAAAAAAATTGAATAATATTAGTAACTTAAATAATGAAAAAATTAGTACTACTATTTTAGAGTTTGAACAATCAACTAAAGATTTAAAAACAAGTACAGAAAAAGAAATAGAAGAAATAAAAAATGTAGCAATAAGTAAAATTGAAAATCAGGTAAAAATTATATCTAAGACGATTGAAAGTGTTGAAAATACTAATTCTAAAGTTGATAGACTTATTGAAGTTCTTACAAATTATAATATTCCTAATAGTCTTGAGAAAATAAATGAGAAACTTGATTGTCAGAAAAAAGCGAACAAGATGAATAAAACTCTTTTAATAGTTTTACTTTCAATAATTGGTATTGTAGGTGTTGTTGCAATAGGGATTTTAATAAAAGTACTATGATACCAAACGCACATGCAAACACATCTCCTCCGCTCACTCTGATTTGTAATCCAAGCGAGCAACATAGGCATTAGGAGTGAGTGGTAGTAGCAATTTGTCAAGTTTTTTGCTCAAAATCTTGACAATATAAAAAACAAGCATTTCTTAAAATTTTACCAAATCATTCGCAAATGCAAATATTTTAAATTAGTTTTGTAATTGTATATAATTTAATTATAGAAAATTTTATGCGAGTGTTGGATAGATGTTTCGTAAAATATACGTTGGCAGTAATGCTAAAAAATCAGACATCTCCCAATATTGCGACAATTTTAACGACATTTGAGTTATGCAGACAAATATTTTTGGTGAAATAGAAACATACGGACTGACAATTGAACAGGCGGCAAAAACCGCTAATGTTTCAACNGCAACCATTCGTAATTGGATTAAGACAGGTTACTTATTTCAATCAGGTAAAGGAATTGTTTCTCAGGAGTCTTTTGAGAAATTTATGTCTGAGGTTGCAGGAAAAGAAAAACTAAATGCAAGAGCAAACAAATTATTAAAAGATGACCACGACCATCAAGAAGTTTCTGACAAATTGAGTTTGCTGATTGAAAAATTCAATGGAGAACAGATAGGCATTGAATACGAAAGTTTACTTGCAGATTCGTATAGAAACAAGGAGGGTATTTATTACACTCCTTCTTGGGTTGTAAAAGATATGTTCAAGAACATAAAAATCAACCCTGATTCTACGTTTTTAGACCCTTGTTGCGGGTCTGGTAATTTTCTTATTGAAGCAATTAGGCAGGGAGTAGCACCTGAAAACGTTTACGGGTTTGACGTAGATGAAAATGCAGTGCTGATTGCTAAACAGAGAATAAAGGAGGAGTTTGGTATTGATACCCACAACATTAAAGTTGGTGATTTTTTACATGAAGCACACAAATTAAAGACAGAAAAAATCACTTACGACCTCATTTTCACTAACCCGCCTTGGGGTAAGAAAATTGAAAAATCTGCAAAAGAGAAGTATTCCGCATTGTATAGTTGCGGAAATAGTTTAGACACAACGTCTTTATTTTTGGCAGCGAGCTTATCTATTTTGAAAGTTAACGGATTCTTAGGTTTTTTAATCCAAGAGGCATTTTTCAACATTACTACTTTTGAAGACATCCGAAAAAGAGTATTGGCAAAAAAAATACTACGGTTTGTGGATTATGGTAAAGCATTCAAAGGTCTAGTTACCAAAGCACAGGCCATTGTTATTGAAAACAATGCTTCTGACCCAAACGACATTATAAAATGTTGTTCAGAAAATAATGTATTCAATAGAACATTGGATTCCTTTAAAAAAAATCCTAAACACATTTTTAATTTTTGGACAAATGAGACCGAAGCAAAAGTTATTAAACAGCTTTATTCAATAAAACACATAACACTCAAAGACAGGGCTAATTGGGCATTAGGTATAGTGACGGGGAATAATGATAGATTTTGCAGTAATGAACCGCAAGATGATTATGTTCCTATTTACAAAGGTTCGGATATAACAAAATTAGGACTTAAAGAACCAAGCACTTTTATTTTTAGTGATTTTTCAAACTTTCAGCAGGTCGCGCCCTTAGAAATGTATCATTCAAAGGAAAAACTAATTTACAAGTTTATCTCATCAGACTTGTGTTTCTATTGTGATACAAAACAACGGTATATCTTAAATAGTGCTAATCTTCTTATTCCTTTGAATATAGGAATATCTGCCGAACAACTAACTATGCTATTAAATAGCGAAATTATTAACTGGCTTTTCAAAAAATTATTTTCAACCCATAAGGTTCTTAGAAGTGACCTTGAATTACTTCCAATACACCACGAATACTTTTCATTCAATCAGGAATTTACAGAAACCGATTACTTAAACTATTTACAAATAATCAAAACAAGCGATGGAACTTACCGAGTTAAAGACTAAAATTATTGAATCTTTTTCTGGTTCAGCAAGCGACCTTGAAGAGGTTCTTCAAATGGTTGATGATGACCAGTCAATTTTTCCATTTAATGAATACGAACACCTGATTTGCAATTTAATTGAACGGGGTGGCTTGACATATGAACAATACATAGACATTAGGGCTGAATATATTAGTGCAAATCCAAACCTTTGGGTTTTTGAAATATCTGCACCAAGGGGATTCGGTGAAAAGTTTGCACAGACTTATGTTCAGGGCAAGTGTTCTAAGCTAAAAAGTCCCAATAAAAAACTTGACCCGAATTACTCAGGGGACTATGATTTATGGCTTGACGGAATAAGAATTGAGGTTAAAGCATCAAGGGCAGTTGATAGTGATAGTGAAGAACCTCTGTATATGAAAGCTCTTTCAAGAAAAACTGACAAAAACTTCTTGATGAATTTTCAGCAGCTAAAACCACAATGCTGTGACGTATTTATTTGGGTTGCTGTTTACAGAGACCAAATTGTCCTTTGGGTTATGAGCAGTAAAGAAGTCTTGGAAAATCCATCTTACTCAAAAGGTCAACACAGAGGTAATAAGGGCAATGAAGGACAACTACACATCAGACAAGATAATGTAGCTCAATTGGAAAAATATGAATTGCAGGGAGACAATTTGGAGCAAGCCATAAGAGATGCTGCANAGAGGAACTAAAAGCACTACTGCCAACACGGGTTTTGCGTCAGGCGGGGTGACGTGCAAACTTGGAGCTTTGTGCTTCTATTCAAGTGCAGTGCTGGTTGACAGTTTTGTGCTCCGAAACCCGCCCGAACGCAAAGCCNNAAANCGTTACCTGCAAGCAAAAACAAACAGCACTGCAAACTTGGAGATATTGCATTGTATTTTTTAGCGATAGAATAAAGTTTGTATTTTTGCAAAAAAAAGATAGTGGAATAAAAATATGGCTAAAAAGAATCTATCAAAAAGATTAACGAATCAACATAAAGAATCCAAAGGTGTAGTCGGCATTTTTGGAGATGAAGGACACTACCCTTTCGAGAGTTCTGACAGTTTCCGTTGGTGGAGTTACTAACAGCAAGCAAGATTTAAGAAATATTTCAGACCTTTTTAGATTTGATGATTATAGAGATGAATAATAAATACTCCACATAACACGCGGTCATAAGTAATGCAGGACAATGTGGTCAATTGAACATGAGTACATTCACTATACATAGCCGCGGGACAGGCAAAAGTTATAAAATCTCGCACTAATTCATACCCCCAAACCNTTNCCCCCCCTACTCCTCATTAGCTTCTTTCAGTCTTTCGGCATTTTCAGCCATAATTAGGTGGTCAATTAGTTCGCCAATTTCGCCAAGCATAAAGTTTTGCAAATTATACATAGTATAATTAATTCTATGGTCGGTAATGCGTCCTTGTGGGAAGTTGTAGGTTCTAATTTTTGCTGAGCGGTCGCCTGTTGATACCATAGTTTTACGCTTTTTGGCAATTTCATCAAGATATTTTTGATGTTCCAAATTATAAAGTCGAGTTCTAAGCTCTTTCATTGCAACATCTAAATTTTTAAGCTTAGATTTTTCGTCCTGACAAGTAACAACTATTCCTGATGGAATATGCGTTAAACGAATTGCAGAATATGTTGTATTTACCGACTGCCCGCCTGGTCCTGAGGAACAAAACTCATCGCGTCTAATGTCGGCAGGATTTAATTTTATATCAACCTCATCGGCTTCGGGCAAAACAGCTACAGAAGCAGCAGAAGTATGAACACGTCCTTGAGTTTCGGTTTGTGGAACACGTTGCACACGATGCACTCCTGATTCATATTTCATAATTCCATAAACACCATTGCCTGTCATGCTTAAAACTACTTCCTTATAACCACCAACCGTTCCTTCGGTGTATGAGGTGATTTCGGTTTTCCAATTTTTCGATTCTGCAAATTTTACATACATACGCATAAGCTCGCCTGCAAATAAACTTGCCTCATCGCCTCCTGTACCTGCACGAATTTCAATAATGGCATTTTTATCATCTTCAGGGTCTTTAGGAATTAATAATAATTTAATTTTTTCTTCTAAAGGCTCTAATTTTGGTTGCAAATCATCTAATTCCATCTTTGCCATTTCACGCAATTCTGAGTCTTTTTCATTAGCTAAAATGTTTTTTGCATCTTCAATATTTGAAATAATTAAAACATATTCATCATAAGCCTCAATAATAGGCTGAAGGTCTTTATATTCCTTATTTAGCTTGATGTATTTATCCATATCAGACACTATAGTTGCATCTGTTAATAGATTTCCAACTTCTAAAAATCGTTTTTTTACATCGCTAAGTTTATCTAAAATTAAATCGTTTGCCATAATCTGTCTCTTAATATATAAATTCGCCCTTTTCGGATTTTATTGTAAGTTTTTTGCTTTCGCTCTTTTCTACCCTACCAATTATTTTTGCGTCAACATTAAAGCTTTTGCTAATCTCAACTACCTGATTAGCAATGTTTTCGGGCAAATACAATTCCATTCTATGTCCCATATTAAAGACTTTATACATTTCTTTCCAATCTGTATTGCTTTGCTCTTGTATCATTTGGAACAACAAAGGAACTTCAAACATATTATCTTTAATAATATGAAGATTATCTACGAAATTTAAAATTTTTGTTTGAGCACCGCCACTACAGTGAATAATTCCGTGAATTTGATTAGAATAATGCTTTAAAACTTCTTTAATAACTGGTGCATAGGTTCGAGTAGGCGAAAGAATCATTTTTCCAACATCTGAATAAGGCTTTTCTAAACTTTCTGTTAATTTTTTCTTTCCTGAATAAACTAATTCTGCTGGCATTGCATTATCGTAGCTTTCGGGATATTTTTCGGCAAGATAATTTGCAAGCACATCATGTCGAGCCGAAGTTAATCCATTGCTTCCCATTCCTGCATTGTAAAAATTTTCGTAGCTTGCACGACCAGTTGAAGAAAGCCCTACAATCACATCGCCTGCTTGAATATTTTCGTTTGTAATTACATCTTTTCTCAACATTCGGCAAGTAACAGTTGAATCAACAATTATTGTTCTAACCAAATCGCCAACATCAGCAGTTTCGCCACCTGTAAGAACAATATTAATGCCATGCTTGCCCATTTCGTCGCAAAACTCTTGAGTTCCATTTATAATTGCAGAAATAACTTCGCCGGGAATTAAATTTTTATTTCGTCCTATAGTTGAAGAAAGCAAAATATTGTCGGTAGCACCAACGCAAAGCAAATCATCAATATTCATAACTATTGCATCAATTGCAATACCTTTCCAAACCGACAAATCGCCTGTTTCTTTCCAATACATATAAGCTAAAGAAGATTTTGTTCCTGCTCCATCGGCATGCATTATATTGCAATAGTTTTCATCGCCAGCCAAAATATCTGGAATTATTTTACAAAATGCCTTTGGATATAATCCCTTATCTATTTTACGAATTGCATTGTGAACATCTTCTTTAGAGGCTGAAACGCCACGCAAATTATATCTGGAACTATCAGTCATTTTAAAATTTTTACAAAAATAATTAATTTTCTGATTTTTTTAGCAGAGAATTTAGTTTTTTACATATTTCAAATCTGGATTTTTCTTGATTATTGCTTGATAAAAAATTTCTTCTATAATAGTTCGAGTGTTTAGTTTTAAAATTTTCCAGTTTTCAGCATCTTTATACACACGGTTTGAATTGAAAACATAAATAAAATCATAATGTGGGTCTGCCCAAACCATAGTGCCTGTATATCCGCTATGTCCGTAAGCTAAATTTGATGAAGAACCAGTACCCAATCCTTTTGTTGTATCGTTTGGAACAGGTTTATCCCAAATCAAGCCTCTTCTGTTTATAAGTGAATCGAATTGATATTTTGTAAATAAATCTATAGTTTCAGAATTTATATAATCGAAATTTCCATAGCTTCCTTTTTCGATAAACATTTCCATAACTTTTGCCACATCGTTAGCCGAAGCGAACAAACCTGCATGTCCTGAAATTCCGCCCAACATAGCAGCTCCTTGGTCGTGAACATAGCCGTGTAATTGTTCTTTTCTAAAAACATTATCTTCTTCGGTTGGCGTAATATTTTTCTTTGAAAATTTTTCTAATGGCGAATAACGCAAAGTCCATGCCCCCAAACGAGAATAAAACTCGTCGTACAAATACTCGTCCATAGATTTTCCTTTAAATTTTTTAATCATTTCTGGGAAAAAATAAAATCCCATATCTGAATAAACATATCTTCCGTATCTATTATGAGGCGAATTAATTATGTCTTGAAAAATTGTGTCGCGATACGAATCTAAAATATAAAAACCTTCGCAAACTCTTGTATTGTAATTTTCTGCTTTTTCTTTTGAATAAATTAAATTTTGAANACTATCGTTTTTAATAGTTCTTTTAAAAAAAGCTTCCCAAGATTTGAATCCTGCTCTATGGGTTAAAATATCAAAAATTTCAAAATCGGCTTTTTTAGTATTTTGCAAAATTGGAATATGTTTAGATAATTTATCGTTCAAAGCAAATAGCTTTTCGTCATAAAGTTTCATAAGTGCTGGTGCAGAACCCACAACTTTAGTTACCGAAGCCAAATCGTATAAGTCAAAATCATTTACTTCAACTTTGTTTGAATAATCGTGATAGCCGAAGGATTTTATATAAAAAACTATTCCATTTCTTGCTGCCACAATTTGTCCGCCCGGAAAAGCTTTGGCGTTAATTGCTTCGTTCATCATAGAATCAACTTTGTAAAGATTTCCTGAATCTACTCCTGCTTCTTCGGGAATGGAAGTGTATTTCAATCTAATTTTCTTAGTATCGTAACCCGAATTTACTGAAAATTTATTTCCTACACTCACAGGCAAACGTCCTAAAGCTGGAATTCCACCAAAAATTAACTGAGCCGACAAATCATTTGTCAATGTCCAATCGTTGTATGAAACAATAATTGCAGCACATTTTTCAGCATTTTTAAAATAAGCCAAAGCATAAGGATTAGCAAACAAGTCTAAAATCACATTGTTTTCTGCACAAATTTCATCAACAAATTCAGTTGTTTGCTTTGAAATTCCAAACTTTCGAGATGCTAAAGAATTTGTGTTGTGAATGCCCACAATTAACAAATTATACTTTTTAAGTTTTGCCTTAAAACCCTGACTACCACTTTTTTTGATTTCAGTTTCAAAATTAAACTCATCAACTTCGGCATAATATTTTAAGCGATTTTGAAAGCTACTCATATTATTAGAACCAAAACTTATGCTTGCAATTTTTAATGTGTCTAATCTTTGTAAAGGAATTAAGGAATTTTTATTTGTAACTAAAGTTAAGGAATTTTCTATCAATTTTTGTTTCATCAACAAAGCCTCTGTATTGTTCAAATCTGAATGCAAATTTTCTAAAGAAATTTCTTCAATTTTATTCAAGCCAACCCAATATTTAGCCATTAAAACTTTTTTGCATCTATTATCGATTTCTTCTTGAGAAATTTCGCCATTTTCTATTGCTTGTTTAATTTTTTCAATAACCAAAGGAACTTCGTTTGGAAAAAGTAAAATATCATTTCCTGCTAAAAGTGCTTTTACGTCTGCTTCTCCAGCTTTAAAACCTCCGGTAATTCCGCCCATATTAAGAGCATCAGTAAATACTAAACCTTTAAATCCCATATTGGTTTTTAAAAGTTCGTTTATTGTTTTGGGCGACAAAGAACTTGGCAAATTTTTGGAAGAATCAATTGCAGGAACAAATAAATGCGACACCATAACAGAAGCAATTCCTTTATCAATCAAGTATTGAAATGGGTACAACTCCAAAGTATCTAAACGCTGAAAACTGTGATTAATCACTGGCAGAGCTTTGTGAGAATCAACATGAGTGTCGCCATGCCCGGGAAAATGTTTAGCACAAGCCAAAACTCCATTGTCTTGCAAGCCTTTCATATAATAATATGATTTTATGCTAACATTATACTTATCTTCGCCAAAAGATCTGTCGTTAATTACAGGATTAAGTGGATTGTTGTTTACATCGCAAACAGGCGAAAAGCTAACATGAACTCCTACTCTTTTCAACTGTCGAGCAAATTCAGCTCCCATTTCATAAATAAGCTCATTATCTTGAATTGCTCCCAACATCATTTGCCGTGGATAAAGCACGGTAGAGTCCAATCTCATGCTCAAAGACCACTCCGCATCCATTGAAATTAAAAGTGGCAACTCAGAATTTGACTGATATTTATTCAACAAAACAGCTTGCCTATGCGGACCGCCTTGCATAAAAATTAAACCGCCGATTTTATAATTTTTTATTAAACTTAAAATATGTTCTTCGTGAGACTTGCCTTTATTGGAATATGCAGGCAGCATTAATAGCTGTGCGATTTTCTCATCTTGTGTTAAAGTATTAAAAACTGAATCAACCCAAGGATTATTTTCGTCTAAAAACGAAGGTGGTTTTGTTGTTCTCTTTGTTGGAAAATCGTTGGTTTTATAGNTAAAAGAAGTGGTAACCAAGCAAAGTACAGAAGTTAAAAAAATTACAAAAGACATTCTCCACATAATTCAATATTTTTAGTTGCAATATGCTAAGATTTAACGAAATAAACGATTGACTTATTTTGTTTTTTTAACAATATAAAGTTAATTTAAAAAATATTATCTTAGCGATTGAATTTTTTAAGTTTAATACATGAAAAAATATAGATATTTATTTTTAATAATTGTGGTTTTTAGTTTAGGCTTTAATGCTTGCGACACCGATAAAAACCGCTGTATGAAATCTACTGGCGAAATTACAACTGAAAAAATCTATTTAGATGATTTTAATAAAGTGCAAATTAAAAGCGATTTTGAAATTACATTTATCACTGGTAGCGAACATATTTTAAGTATTAATTGTGGCGAAAATTTAATTCCATTTATTAGTCACGAAATTGAAGGCAAGGAATTGATTTTAGAAAATAGAAACACTTGCGAATGGCTAAGAAAAAGAATTAAACCAAAATTAACCATTACTTGTCCTAACTTAAAAGAAATTACAATAAACGAAACTTGCGATTTAAAAACTTTAGATAGTTTATATTTTAATACTCTCTCGATACAAAACTGGGCAGGAATTTTAACTACAGACATGATTTTGAGTGGCGACAGTTTGTATTTTAGAAGTCATGCCTCCACAGGCGACTACAAACTTGAAGGCAGATGTAATTACGCATATATTTACAATGTAGGAAACGGATATTTTAAAGGAAGAAAATTGTTTTGCAAAGATATTCATGCTGTTCACAAATCACTTGGCGATAGCGAAATTAATCCTATCAAAAAATTAATTATAGAAGATATAAAATACGGAAAGCTTTACTCCTTCGGCACTGAATGTCCTGAAATAATTAGCTATGCTGAGGAAGGGTGGCAGGAAAAGTTTGAAAACATAGGTTGCTCAAAATAAGTTGAAAGTTCATAAAGTTCGTAAAGTTTGTAAAGTTCGTAAAGT
>JGI24707J26582_10003067_pt1 | contig 12256 bp, 9 predicted proteins | sample BioPla1DNA1_FD_26582 | JGI IMG/M metagenome (IMG submission 26582) | reverse complement strand
CCACCTTAAATGCATTTCCTTCAAGTGAACCTAAGGATATTTTAGCAGCAGTTAACGCCAATCCAAATACCATGATACCCAACGCATCATCAAGCGCTGCAATCGGTAATATGGAATCAGTCATAGGTCCTTTTGCTTCATATTGCTTAATCACCATGAGTGTACCAGCTGGTGCAGTCGCAGCCGACATTGATGCAACAACCATACTAAAGGCAAATGAATGACCGGCAATAAAGTACATAGCACTAAACACAACAAGCAGTGCACCTATAACCTCAAAGAGTGTGATGATAAATATCTTTTTACCTACTCTTTTCACCATTTTAATTAAAAACTCTCCACCGATATTAAAGGCTATGGCAGAGAGTGCAAGTTCGTTCACAAAATTAATGACGTTAATATCCGCATCTGAAATAATACCGACAAAAGACGGCCCTAAAAATAAGCCTCCTAATAAGTATCCAGTCACATTCGGAAGATTAAACCTTCGCGCCACACGCCCACCCAACAACCCCAATATCAAAAGCCATACAAGCTTTAAATATATACTCAAATTTCATCCCTCCACTTATTAATTATATCTCATGAAGGCACAAATTCAAAATATACCCTTATTCAGTTGTGTATTTGCCCTTCAATAACTTAATAAGACTCATCTTATTTCCATAATTCAAAGAACCTTGTCTATAAATATAAATTGATAATTTCATGATTAAATAAGATACAACCATCATTAGTCCGATACTTATTCCTATTTCCAAAATAGTTACATCAGTCAATGCATATCTAATTGGAGTTGTGAAAAGCGATACAAACGGTATGTATGAACTGATCTTTACAATACCAGCGTTAGGAGAACTCGTGCCAATGGTTGCGATGATATAAGCAAAGACAAACAGGAAAGTGACTGGAGTAACTGCCCCAGCAACATCTTCTACTTTAGATACCAATGAACCAAGGGATGCGAAAATAAAGAGATATAGTAGGTATCCAAGTATCGAAAATATAATATAAATTAATACAACATCCCATTGTAAACTGGTCTGAATCATTTCAATAATAAATGTAGGGTAGACAGATTTATTAATTAAATATCCTGACAACAAACCCAGAAAGATGGTAGCTATCTGTAATATTCCAACTAATCCTGCAGCCAAAACCTTACCAAAAATTAACTCATCCGCCTGCGTACTGGTAATCAAAAGTTCCATTGTACGACTGTCTTTTTCTCTAGCCACTGATGTCGCAACTGATTGACCATACATTAAGATTAATATATATAAACCAAATAACATTACGAAGCTAAAAGCTATATTCTTTTGTAAGGAATCATCTAATATCACAACATGCCCCTCTAATCCATCTGACATAGCCCAAGAAACAGTTTCAGGATCAATCCCTACTTCAAGTAGATTAAGATTAGTTCGATATGGTTCATATACACTTTCAAACATATCGGATAAAGTTGGTGTCGTCATATCTTTGACCGTAACAGTATAACCGGTAGCGTCCACAACAAAAACACGTTCATACTCACTTGATACAAGTGTTTCTATGTCTTTGTTAGATGATGTAAAATCTATATCATCGTATTCTTCAAAAATTAATTGTAGGTCTTTAAGTAATACAGGGTCCTCGCTAATAATCAGAGCTTGACCTAATAGGTCTTTGGGAATATTATCTGTGTCAAGCTCGGAATTAAGTATACGTGGTACAAACGTTACGCCAAACAAAACAATGGTAATTATAAGGGTTGAAATTGTAACGGTTTTCTTTTTAATCATTTCCATAAATTCAAAACTGAATATAGTCTTTAAATTACTCATCGTGTTCACCTACTTCACTTACAAAAATCTCATGCAGGGATGGTTCATACTTAGAAAAAGCCTCAATAACAATTCCTTTTTCGATGAGCTCTCGCATCATCTGCATGGGATCTTCTTCTATTTTCACAAGATAAACGTTTCCTTTCTTCACGAAATCATTAAGATATAGTTCAATGTTTGTATCTTCACTGGTAATCGCATATCTGTTTTGACTTCGTTCTTCCTTAATTTCTTTTAAATTGCCACTTAGTATAATTTGGCCATGATCTATAATCGCAATATCATCACAAAAGCTTTCTACATAGCTCATTTGATGGCTAGAGAAGATAATAAAACGACCGGCTTCTTTATATTCTAGTAACGCATCTTGAAATATTTGAGCATTAACTGGATCTAAACCTGAGAATGGTTCATCAAGAATTAATATATCAGGCTCATTTAAAAAAGCCTGTGTTATTTGGATTTTCTGTTGATTCCCTTTCGATAATGTTTCCAACCTTTGATTTAAATACATTTCTACATCGAATTGATGAGCCCAGTAATTGACAGATTCTGTAGCCTCTTGCCTGGTTGCACCTCTTAGCATCGCAAAGTAAATCAGTTGATCTTTTACTTTAGATTTCGCATACATTCCTCTTTCCTCAGGCAAATATCCAATTTTATAATCGTCTCGCATAAAAACTTTATCATCAATAGTAATAGTACCTGAAGATGGCTTAAAGACATCCATTAAAATACGGAGACTGGTTGTTTTACCAGCCCCATTTCGACCTAAGTATCCAAATATTTTCCCGCTCTCAATAGAAAAGTCAATATCTTTTAATACGTGGAAATCGCCAAAGAATTTATTTATTTTATTAAAAGCCAACATAGTATGTCCTCCTTATGTCAAAAGTATATCACATTTAATTCAATTGGCTTTAAAATTATATATAACTTTTAATGTTTTTAATGGTGTTGCAGTTTCTTCAATGTGCTTTAAAATTTCATTTGGACTTTTATATGCCATGGGTGCCTCATCTAAGGTATGATGTGATACGGAAGTTGAAAAAACATCTTTCATTTCATCTTGGAATTTTTTTAGAGAGAATTTTCGTTTGGCACCTCGTCGACTAATCACTCTACCAGCACCATGTGGTGCAGAAAAATTCCAATCTGAGTTCCCTTTTCCCATTAGGATCATAGAACCATCTCTCATGTTAAATGGAATAATGAACTTTTCATTTTTTTGTGCCGAGACTGCTCCCTTTCTCAATATCATGTTTTCTAAATCTATATAATTATGAATTGTTTGAAATGTGTTTACGACCGAAAATCCCATGACTTCTACTATTATATCAGCCATCGTTCTTCTATTTAAATATGCATATTCTTGAATAATTTTCATATCATGAAGATAATTACGCATGTTTTTTCCAGTCAAATAGGCCAAATCCTTTGGTACATCCGTCACCTCTTTTTGCGCAAGAGATTGATAATACTTAGCAGTTTGTAAACCGATATTTCTTGATCCAGAGTGAATAACTAAATAATATTTACCATCTTCATCTTCATTAACCTCAATGAAATGGTTGCCACCGCCTAAAGTACCAATTGACCTATATCCCCTATCTAAATCAACATGCTTCACACATCTCAAATTTTCTAAGTCAACACTTCTTGCATTCACATGCCTTTTGTCTCTAATACTAAATCCTGATGGAATTAATTTACGAATAGTTTTATCTAGTTTTTCAAAATCAATTTCTTTGTCCTTTAATTCAACCACAATTAAACCACAACCAATATCTACACCCACTAGATTAGGTACAACTTTATCAGTTATTGTCATTGTCGTTCCAATTACACTCCCTGCCCCCATGTGTACATCGGGCATGATTCGAATCTTTGACCCCTTGACAAACTCTTGATCTAACAACTCTATAATTTGGCGTCTAGCACCATCTTCTAAATTATCAGTAAATAATTTTGCTGCATTGTATTTTCCTTTAATAATCATTTTTATCACCTAGTCCTATTATATCACTGAGTCTAGAATCACAAAAATCATATGAAAATTATACTCATTGGATACAAATATATGGCAACCCCATTAAGACATTATCTAAGTCTAGGAATTATAAGATAAAATAGTAGAAATATTTAAAAGATGATTTATAGCGATACACTGCACAGGCAATGTTAGTATAAATGAAAAAACCTACTATATAGTAGGTTTATTTTTTTTATGGTGCCCGAAGACGGACTTGAACCGTCATGAGTTTTACCTCGCTGGATTTTGAGTCCAGTGTGTCTGCCGATTCCACCATTCGGGCTTGGCGACTGTATCTATAATACACCTATTTGATATTTTTTTCAATAGTAAAATAAAAAAAGATGGCTTTAATATATGCCATCTGCAAAGTGTGTGTTTTTAGTAACCCATTGCTTCATTTTGATGTTTAACCANAAGGTATAGATTCCGAGTGTAATGATTGTGAGTAGAAGCCATTTAATCCAGTTTCCAACCAAAGATGTTGCTGTTCCTGTAAATACAAGTCTTCTACCATCAATTACAGTTTTTGACATTTCCCATCGTTTAAAACGTACGATGACCCATGGAAATAATAAACCTAAACTTATAAATGTCAAGATACCACCTATAATGGTGAGCATCACATATTGGCGAAGTTTACCTTCAAAATAAGAATTATACATCTATTACCTCCATCGCTTGTTCTAAATCATGAATAGATTGGTAATTGACAACCCTAGGTTTAGAACCTTGTTGTGGTCCTATAATTCCTTGTTGTTCTAGCGCATTGATGATGCGTGCAGCTCGATTATATCCAATTCCAAAATAAGTTTGAAGATATGAGGTAGAGGCTCTTTGATTTTCTATAACTAATTCCACAGCTTCTTCATATAATTCATCTTCCATAGCTTTATTAGCCCCAACTGATTCAGTTTTATCAGAATCATCTAAATCATCAAATCGTGCATCATATTCTGGTTCCGCTTGCTTTGATACAAATTCTGTGACATTTCTCACTTCTTCATCAGAAACAAAGACACCTTGCACCCTTACAGAGCTCGGAGCCCCCATGGGAATGTAAAGCATGTCTCCGTACCCTAGAAGTTTTTCCGCCCCTGTGGCATCTAGAATGGTTCTTGAGTCTACGGCACTTGAAACCGCAAAAGCAATTCTACTTGGAATATTGGCTTTAATTACACCAGTAACGACATCAACTGAGGGTCGCTGTGTTGCAACAATCAAATGAATTCCAGCTGCCCTGGCCAATTGCGTAATTCTTTGAATTGAAGTTTCCACTTCTTTTCCAGCCACAGCCATTAAATCGGCTAATTCGTCAATAATAACAACAATCCAAGGCATAACTTGCATATCATCTTGATTTTTGGCCTTTTCATTGTAAGCCGTAATATTTCGTACTCCTTTGTCCGCAAACTCTTCATAACGATCTTCCATAATTCCCACCACTTCTTTTAAGGCATTATTAGCCTTAGTCGGATCTGTTACGACTTCGCTGAGTAAGTGAGGAATATCTAGATAGGGTGTAAACTCCACCTTTTTAGGATCAATTAAAACTAGTTTAAGCTCATCTGGGTGCTTGCTAATTAGTAAGGATGTAATAATACTGTTTATACAAACACTTTTACCACTACCAGTCGCTCCAGCAATTAAAAGATGTGGCATTTTGTTTAAGGCGAGTGTGACTGGTTTTCCCATTAAATCCTTACCCAACGCAACGTTTATATTGTTTGGATCGAAAAAGTCATTTGAATTATGAATAATTTCTTTAAGTCTAACTGGCACCATTTCCTCGTTAGGAATTTCAATTCCTACCGCAGGTCTACCTGGAATCGGTGCTTCAATACGAAGTGAAGTAACAGCAAGTTCCATCATAATATTATCTTGAATATTAGAAATTCGATTTACTTTTACGTTACTGTCTGGTTTTATCTCAAACTTCGTAACTGATGGACCAATATGAATATCCATTAGTTCTGCCTCAATCCCAAATTGTTGTAAAACTTCAATGACGCGATTCCCTCGCTTCTTAGCGCTATTAACATTAGAAGCTTTATGCCCTGTTTTAGAAGTTCCTTCCAATAAATCTAATGAAGGTAATTTATAATCTGGATAATATTTTTTACTATTGAAATCTAACTTAACCTGATGGTTTTCAGTTGTAGTTTGAGGCTCTTCTTCTACAATATTAATAAAGTTAGCACTTCCTGTTGTATCTGTTTGTGGCTTTACTACTTCTATCTGTTCAATTTCAGTTTCAAATTTTTCTGGTTCTTCTTTTTTAGCTGGAACCAGTTTTTTAAGAAAACTCCAGATACCTTTAAAGAAGCGACTGATCCAATGACTAATAAGTTTGATACCTGAATAAATACGTTTTGGTGTCATAAAAATCACAAATGCAATAATTGAAATAAAAATATTGATAATAATTGTTCCGATTCTATCAAACAATAGTGAACTAAATGAATAAAAAGCGGCTCCAATGACCCCTCCAAAAGCATACTGATTAAAATCAGAATAAATGCCTTTTAGCTGAGATGTATAATCATTAAATGCACCTTTACCAACTAAAGTGATATCTTTTGGAAAAGCAAGTGTATTAAGTAATACATAGATGGCTAATACAATTGACCACCATATACGTGAATCAATTTTTTTTATCAATTTCTTATCTACGGATAATAATGAGATAATTATAATTAGTACGAAAAATACTTCTGGATACTGACCGATTAATACGCGAAAAGAACCGTAGAAAAACCTTCCGACGATTCCAAGTTGAAACATTCCGATGACACTTAAGATAATAACACCGGATATAATAGCGATTTTAGAAAGTTGTTCGCGTTGTTTCTTTTTTAATTTACTCAACTACATCACCTCAGAGATTAACTTCAATAATAACAGGCAGAACCATTGGACGCTTACCTGTTTCTTTGAAGATATATCGTGAAATTTTTTCGCGAGCTTCGTTTCTTACTTTAACATTTTCAAATCGTTTTTCTTTTCGTGCTGTTTCTACAGTTTTTTCAAGGATTTCTCCTACCTGTCTGATAATATTATCAGCATTTTTGAGGTAGATGACTCCTCTAGATTGAACATCAGGCCCACCAATAATTTCTTTAGTTTTATGATTAATTACTAAACCAGCAATAATGGCGCCATCATTGGCTAAGATTTTTCGATCACGAAGAACTAAACCAGAAGTGTCTAAGTGTTCCTTGCCATCAATTAATACTTCTTCTAATTTGACAGTATCTTTACTATGAATATGTTTTCCATTTTCAAAAGTAGCAACCTGGCCATTATCTAACACGATAATATCTTTTGCGAGCAAGCCCATATCAAAACCTACATCTGCATTTTTTATCAAGTTTTGATAATCGCCTTTAATTGGCACATAATACTTAGGTTTCATCATACTTAACATCATCTTAATATCTTCTTTTGATGCGTGCATTGAAGCAACTTCTTTATAATTCATGGATTCAATGCGAACCCCTTCTTTATATAATTCATCCTCCATAGCTCCCGCAATGACATCGGTACCTGGAACAATTGGTGAAGCAATCACGACAGTATCCTTAGGATTTAATTCAATAATTTGATCTTCACCGCTGGCGATACGATGCATTACTCTAAAAACATCAGGTCCTGTTTGTCCTATGATGACTACTACATTATCCATCTTATTGTTGAAGTGATTTGGATAAACTTCAATTCCCTTGGGTAATTTATAGTAGCCTAATCGTTCAAGATGAGATAACAATTTTCTCTGTTCTTCATTATAGAAAAATACTTTTCTCTTAAATTTATGGGCCATCTCTATCACTTCAATTAATCGATAGATATTTTGATCATAAACGGTTGTGATAATTCGATCTTTAGTACTTTCAAAAATTCTTTCTAAACGATCGGCAATACGATGATGTGGTGATGTAAAACCTTCTTTATGAGCTGAAACAGATTCAACGGTCAACATTAAGACACCTTTTTTTCCGATTTCAGAAAGATTTGCGATATCGCATCCAAAACTTTCTTTCTGTACATCAAAATCAATGACGTACTCACTGGAATGAACGATATAACCGTTTTTAGTATATATTGCAAAACCAAATGTATCAGGTATGGAATGTGTTACACCGAACGTAATCACATTTCTGTTTCCAATTTTAAATTCTCCATTACGTTTTATTTCATTAATTTTATAGCCTTTAACATGATTTTTCTTTAGCAAATCTTTAATCATTATCGCAGTTAAAGGGGTCGTATAAATAGGTGCCTTAATTTCTTTTAAAAGGTATGGCAAAGCTCCCATCACATCATCATGCGCATGGGTTATGAAGATTCCCCTAATTCTGTTTTTGTGTTTAATTAAATACGAAAAATCAGGAATAATAATTTCTACCCCTAATAATTCGCTGCTTTGAGGGTAACGAACACCTGCATCAACAATATAAATTTCATCATTGATTTCAATAACGGACATATTTTTACCGTTTTCGTCATTTCCTCCTAATGTAAAATATTTTACTCTTTCCATAAATACTCCTTATCTAGCTATTCTCATTATATCGATAGATTTCATGGTCTTATCATCTACTGTAATTATAACACCATTTAGAAAACTATCACCTGTAGCGACCTCAAAATAGGTCTTTTTATCTTCCATTAAATTTTCACGAAGCTCATCAAAATCTCGACCGATAATTGAGTCATAAGCACCACACATGCCTGCATCCGTGATATATGCAACCTGTCCAATAAAGCGTTCGTCAGCCGTTTGGACGTGGGTATGTGTTCCAACTACTGCATCTATCTTATCTTTGTAAAGATTTGCGAAAAACATTTTTTCGCTGGTAGATTCAGCATGAAAATCCACAAAGTAATAATCTGCGTCAATATTGTTTAAAACGTAATCCATATATGGATAAGGTTTATCAGCCACATGGTTCATAAAGGCTTCCCCATATAAATTAATAACACAGATATCCTTCCCATTAACATCTACAACCTTAAAATAATTTCCAAAATCAAGTGGCTCCATGTTTGCGGGTACCAATAAGTCTTCGCATTCATCATAAAACTCATAGATTTCACGTTTCGCAAAAGTATGGTTTCCCATTGTGATGATATCTATACCTTGATTCTTTAGGAAATTATAGATTCTTTTTGTGATGCCTTTACCGTGCGCTGCATTTTCACCATTCGCTATGATTAAGTCTATATCATATTCCTTTTTAATGCTAGACAAATGGTCAGCAACTACTTGCCGACCACTTGACCCAACTATATCACCAATAAATAATATTCTCATTACTTAGCGAGCTCCTGCGCTCTTAACTCACGGATCACCGTAACTTTAATTTGACCNGGATAAGTCAGTTCTTCTTCGATCTCTTCTTTTATTTCGCGAGCTAATTTAGTTGCGTGAAGATCATCAATTTTTTCAGGAATCACCATGACTCTTAATTCTCTTCCCGCAGAAATCGCAAAGGCTCTTTCAACTCCTTCTTTGGTAGAAGCGATTGCTTCTAATTCTTCTAATCTTTGAATGTAATTCTCAAATGATTCAAATCTAGCACCAGGTCTTGCAGCACTTAACGTATCTGCCGCTGCTACTAAGACTGAAATAACACTATTAGCTGGTACATCACCATGATGTGATGCAATTGCATTGATCACCACTGGATGTTCCTTTGATTTTCTAGCCAACCTAACACCAAGCTCCACATGACTTCCTTCCATTTCGAAGTCAATTCCCTTACCAATATCATGGAAAAGTCCAGCACGTTTTGCGAGTCGTTGATTTAACCCCAATTCAGCTGCCATAATACCAGCTAAATGAGCTACCTCAATCGAGTGTTGTAAAGCGTTTTGACCGTATGAATAACGATATTTTAAACGTCCCAATACCTGTACCATTTCTCGATTTACTTTACTAATTCCTAAATCAAATAAGGTATCTTGTCCCGTTTTCATAATAACACTGTGTAAATCTTTTTGTGTTTTATTTACAACTTCTTCAATTCGACCCGGTTGGATGCGTCCATCTTGAATTAAGGATTCTAGAGATAAACGCGCAATTTCTCTACGAATTGGATCAAATGAAGATACAGTTATGACTTCTGGAGTGTCATCAATAATTAGATCAACTCCAGTTANCTGTTCAAAGGCACGAATATTACGCCCTTCTCGACCGATAATTCTTCCCTTCATATCTTCATTTGGTAATTCCACAACGGATGCAGTATTTTGTGTAACCACATCTTGTGAAAAACGAGATATCGCAAGAGAAATAATATTTTTCGCCAATTCATCAGCTCTTTCATGAGCTAATTCTTCCTGTTCTTTAATGTAAGCTAATGTTTCATGTTCCATGCGTTTTTCAACAATGTCCATGAGTTCCGCTTTAGCGGCATCCACTGATAATGAAGTAATTCTTTCAAGTTCTTGAACTTGATTATCTAAATGTTTATTTAGTTCTACTTCCATCTTATCCAGTACTAATTGTTTAGATTCTAATTCTCTTTGTTTATTTTGCAAATCCTTCTCTTTTATGACTAAGTTTTCATCTCTAAAATTTAAGTTATCTTCACGACGACTTAACTTGTTTTCTATTTCAAGTAATTCCTCATGTCTAGATTTAAGCTCTTTTTCAGCTTCTAACTTAATTTCATAACTTTTAGTTCTTGCTTCAAGCGTCGCTTCTCTAACTAAGGACTCTGCTTGCTTTTCTGCATCTTCTAAAATTCTTTGAGATTCAATCTTAGCTTTATTCAATCCAAGTTTGTTAATAATTGCAAATATAACTAATGTCAAAAGAAAAACTATAATACCAGTTAAGATGGCAATTCTATACATTTCCATTATAAACGCTCCCATCTTAATTTATTAGTTTCCTAATACATAAATTATACTTTATTTCACACATTTAAACAAGGATTAAAAAAGAGGCAACATAACCATTATATTGGTTATGCCTCCTCTTGTTCTGATGGGACGATTCTTTTTCTAATTTCAGCAGCAATTGTTTCAGTGATATCTGGATTATCTTGAAGGAAAGTTCTCACTGCCTCACGACCCTGACCAATCCTTTCACCATTATATGAATACCAAGATCCACTCTTATCGATTAGATCAAACTCAACACCCATATCAATAACCTCTCCGATGTAACTAACTCCCTTACCATAAAGAATTTCTACAGAAACTTGTTTAAAGGGAGGTGCTACTTTATTTTTAACGACACGGATATTTGCCTTATTACCAACTATATCCTTGCCAATTTTAATTTGTTCACTTCTTCTGATATCTAATCGAACAGAAGAGTAAAATTTAAGAGCACGACCACCTGGAGTCGTCTCAGGATTACCAAACATAATCCCTACTTTCTCACGCAGCTGGTTAATAAAAATGGCGGTACACTCACTTCGGTTCATTGCTCCAGATAATTTACGCATCGCTTTAGACATCATTCTTGCTTGAAGTCCAACTTGCGCATCGCCCATTTCACCATCCAATTCAGCTTGCGGAACCAAAGCCGCAACACTATCTACCACAATTAAATCAACAGCACCAGAACGAACTAACACATCTACGATGTCTAGTGCCTGTTCACCACTATCCGGTTGGGATAATATAAGATCATCAATATTAACTCCTAAATTTTTAGCATAGACAGGATCAATTGCGTTTTCCGCATCAATAAATGCAGCACGTCCTCCATCCTTTTGGCACTCTGCAATCGCATGCAAGGCTAAAGTGGTTTTCCCACTAGATTCAGGGCCATAAATTTCAATAATTCGACCACGAGGATAACCACCAATTCCAAGTGCTGCATCAAGAGCCAAAGAACCAGAACTTATCGCATCTACATCGACATGCGATCGATCGCCTAAACGCATAATGGAACCTTTACCATATGTTTTTTCAATCTGTTTTATTGTATCCTCTAAAATTTTATCTTTTTTATCGCTCATTTAATCCTCCATTACGAATTATGCGCATATTCATTAGTTTCCTAACTCATTCGTAAAATATGTTCGACTTTGAAGTACATATGAGATTCCACTTAATAATGACATCAACGTCGCAAACCAAACCACTATTGATGCAACAGGAATCCCTTGTAATTCAAAAGGTAAATTATTCAATAAAACCAATACAATCGCAACCATCTGTAAAACTGTTTTAGCTTTTCCTAAGTATCCNGCAGCCATAACCATACCTTGTTGAGCTAAAAGCATTCTAATGGCATCTACAACCGTATCACGCCAAATCATTATTAGTACTGNAACCACAGGNACCAANCCTTCACGAGCAAATAAAATGAAAAGTGTATTAACTAACAACTTATCTGCGATTGGGTCTAAAAATTTTCCGAAAGTGGTAATCATAT
>JGI24707J26582_10003066_pt1 | contig 12257 bp, 7 predicted proteins | sample BioPla1DNA1_FD_26582 | JGI IMG/M metagenome (IMG submission 26582) | reverse complement strand
GAAGCTGTCGGTCTTTACAATATGGATTATTATCAGAATGATATTAATACTAAATATGATCCGATATCAATGGAAGAGTGGCTTTTTGATGCATTCATAGATACTATCTATTGGAATTTGCGAAATGATCTTCCAACACCTGACGATTATTTAGTAACTTATACTCCTGAACGCCATGAAAAATATGATGTATTACCTGTTTACAATTATCTGACTGAAAATATTAGACTTGATGTCTTTACCATTTACGAGATAGAGACCGGAATATGGGAAGTTGAGTACTGGGCTAATGACCTTGACCATGGTTTTTCAGCTCATTATAGAATTAATCTCCAAAGTCTATATTATCCTGACGGGAATAATCCCTTCTCTTATATGGTTACCGGTCTAGAAAGGTTAGAGATCGTTTTGCCACAAGATCAGCCATAGAAGTATGGTAATTAACATACAATTTTAATAAATTGAGCCAAAATCGTTCATTTTCAACTTGTTATTCCAATATTATTATGTTTTAAGTTAATGAAAATAGAATGCTCTGTATATAAATAGTAATTTTTCAACAAAATAAATATCTTAAAAAGCCATATCAACAATTTATTTCATCAAGCGGGAATGGTTGATCTTGCAAAAGATGAAGATAGCGGTGAAAGCGAATAGTTAATGGAAGCTCTCCGAAAAAATAGTGAAGGTGAGCCTGGAAACTAGTTTGAAAACAGAGCAATCAAGTCTGAGTAAGAGAAGCACTCGAAAGGTGAGGTTCGGTTATGAATTTTTCTATCAAAGATGGAGAAGCTCATATCCGAGTGGGCGGAGATAAATTGAAAATCTCGCTAATTAGAGAAAGTGCTTAAGCAGAAAGTTCAAGACTGAATTAATAAATTGATGGATGAAATTGATCAGTTGATATATGCAAAGTGGTTTGGTGCGATTACTGATTCAATGATCCGGTTATCTCATGAGCTACCGATTGAAGATCTTAACACACTCAAATTGATAGTAGAACGCTATGAGGATAGATTAGAGGATCTAGATCAAGGAACCAGAGAACTAGAAAAGGCTTTTGAAGACTTGGCTAGCCTGTTAGTAGTGCTACAATGATTGAGAAAAAGAAATTAGTACCAAAAAGACGGTTCAAAGAGCTCGAAAATGCTCCGCTTGGAAACAGCGGAACTGCTTTGAGATCCCTCATTAATCTCCTGAGAAATTCGTTCACTTTTCACAAAAAGGTTGATACTACCTTATCACTACAAGGGGTTAAAAAAGTCAGCACAGCAAAATTTGTTTAATAACAAGTGCTTAAAGATGATTCAATTTTCGAAAACGCGTATAAATGCATACAAATAATATTATTATATAAAATGTACAAAAACTCACAAGTTGTCATGCTATGTTTTGAATGATATGATAATTAGAATAATGGTAGGCGATTTAATGCAAAGCAATGAATACACAATTTCTATTTTCAGAGGGGTGTGCTTCATTGTATTTTATTATATATTTTTTCATCAGACCTAAAATCAGACAAATCTATCAGGAGATTAGGAAAGGTCTATAATCATGTTTAATCATATAAAACGCACAATATGCGAAGAGTAGATTAAAAATAAAATAATTATGAGGTTGAAGCTTATGAAGAAAGGAAGCAAAGTGAAAAGGACAACGACAAGAATAATATCTATTTTCCTTGTTTTTATACTCATGTATAGCTTTGTTGGGTTTAATGCATTCAATGCTTATGCTGAATCTGATGACCCACCGACTGAAGAGACTGTTTCTAGTAATGAAAATTCAAGCGAACTAGAAGATGAGGTCTTAGAGATTACCAAGGAGGATACATCGCAGGCTGAAGCCGAAGCCGAGAGCGATTCTTCGGATGAGTCTCTTGAAGAAACTCCTGAAGAAAATCCGGAACCAGCACCTACTGAAGAGATCCAGATCGTGGATAAATCAGCCGAACTGGAGGAAGTACCTTCCTATTATGTTGAAGCGGACGTAACAGGTGGACCTGTTTCCAAAATTTACAAATACAAAACAAAAAATGCAGAAGGTGAAGTTGTAGAACTCTTCAGAATTTATGCATCCATTGATGGAGCTAATGCTGCATTTTATGCAAGTGATGAGTTAGGGAATCCGCTCGAACCGGTTACTCCTCTAAATCAAACGGATGAAAATAACAATGCCTATAACGAAGGTGGTCAGGCTTCTGAAATTCGACCACTTTTAGAGCCCGATCAAGCCGTCATTACCAGTTTATCTATCCAAAGCACTGTTACCGGTACACCGGGATGGGACAGCGATGATGCACCGGGTAATGACTCGAGTGGATCGAATGATATTGTGCGCTCCTTTGATCAGGTATCTTATACACCAAAATTTAATTTGAGACTGCAAAATGAAGCAGAAGAGAAATCCATTTATTATGTAGCCGGTGATATGTATCTTAGATTCACATTGCCCAATGCAGAGTTAAAGGAAGTGAACTTTGATCTTGAGTCGATGCCCTGGTTAGTCAACCCTGTACAGACTCAAGTCGGCAGTGATGTGGTTCTTACGGCTAGCTATCGACACACAGGTTCGCAAGCAAGCCCCGCCATCCCAGGAGAAGGAACTTTACCCTCGGTTGTTGTTCAAGTGCGCGGAGCAATGCATGGTAAAGTAGTTCAGCCTACCTTTACTGCATGGTTAGAAGGCAATGACGAGAGTGAGCAGAAGTCGGTTACTAGCAAAGAAGTCACCGTCTCCGCAGCACCCCGCTACAATGTTCAACTTCGAAGAAACGGCACCTTAAATAAGCTAGATCATTTTGATTTTACAACCGGCAATGATCTTGCACTTAATAAAGACCAAGAAACAGTCTATGGTAGGCTCTACGGCTATGGTGTCGCTGTGCAGTTATATAACACAAATACCAGCAAAGGTTTAAAAGGAATTGAACTTCCCAGTGGAGAAATTTCCTTTGACATTAATCTAAAAACGACCTTTATCCCCGCTGGAGGCCAAGAGAAAGATATCACAGAGCAATATCAGCCCTTAGTTTGGGACTATATCCAGCACAAAACGAGTGATGCAAATGTCACTGATTTGGGCGTGTTTGAGCGTCAAATACGATATATGCATAACTCGAACTATGGCGTATTTATTATTCCGAATAATGCCTACACATCACCCAACGCTACACTCGGTATTCGTGAGCGCTCGGCCTACAATGGTGGGGATTGGAATATCAGCCAGGATGGTGCCAAGATCAGCATCAATTTTGATGACTACGAATTCCATCCCGATTATCTTTTCCCGATAAGAAACCAAGGTGATAGCGAAACCGTGAGCCCTTATGGTGCCAATGTCGGGAACTTCTCAACAGGATATATTGAAATTCTCCAACCATTACCGGAAACCACTGAAGAGAAAGAAGCTCTCGGAGGTAATGGTGAAGTTTACGCTACTCTTAGTAACGGGAACTTACAAGCTACGAGTTTAAGCGGCGTAAGCTTACCGGTCGTTGCCGACAATAGCAATCAGATGTTTTTAAGAGATGACACGGTTCGCTACAATGTGCCAGTCCGCCTACCGGGTACCTATTCGAAAAATATCTTCCTCTCGCGACGAGACTCGGCTAGTTATCCAGGCTTTGGGACAGGAGCGGGCCTAGCTTCCCACTATACTTTAGGCGATAACTGGACCGTACCGGGAAAGAACATTTGGATATCAGACAGGTTCTTTGCCAGCGGCGATTCCATTGACGAGGTGAACTCATTTAATATCCTTTCAAAATTTGATGCTGAAGCCATCGAGGTAGAGGATTTATCGAATCCGGCCATGAGTGCTACATCCCCCAAAAGCGGTGTTGTAGTAATGCCGGAATTGACCTATGTCTATGCTACAAAACCTGATGGAAGCAACTGGTTTTCCGATGCAGAAATGAACTCGGCCCGAGAAGAAGACCTGGTCTTCTATGTAAACAAATCAGATGTCCCAAGTGGGCATCAAATCGTTGCTGTGTTATTAGAAGGCCGGAATGGTCATTTAGAGACAGCAAGACAATCAACCTGGGCCTATGCCGCAAAAGTGAAGGACACGGCAGAAGTTGGTAAAGTGTATCAGTTCATCAATGACGTTCGTATTTGGACTATGGGACAAGTGGAAGAAGAAGGGCCTATCCCGGCACGCTCAAAAAATGCTGGAGTGATGCCAGAGGATGTCACCAAGCCAATAGCAACGTTAGATATGCACGTCCGTCCGGACCTCTACACCTATACAAAGTCCTATTATAATGAAAGTGGCTGGGCGGGGGGCCATAAGGGTGGTACCAATGCGGGTAACTCTCTCTTGATTGTCGGTGTTGAAACCAGAATTAAGAAAACCACGCCCATGACGACAAGCACAACCGATTCAACACCGAAAAAGATGTTTAGAATGGCGGCTAATGAAAGAACAGTTTGGTATCGCTTAGATCCGATTGTTCAAATTCCTGGCAAGCCAAATGATTCGGCGGTGAATACAACCTCAGTTACCATTAAAGATGTACTCCCCTTTGGTGTGACACCTACCGGGAACTACTATTATGGGGGTAGCTTCAACCCGGATCCCAATGATCCCAATGGTGGGACTTTCGATGATACTGGGGCAGAGCTTCTAATTCCGGAAGTGACAAGACGAGATGTCACTAAAACGGACCCTGATGGGGGAACACACCCGGGCTTTGAGCATGATGTGACCTTCCAATTTGAAGATATCCTACCGGGCCCTGGGGCGATGCAACCGATTTATATTGAAACTATTATCGGAGATGTTGGTAGTGAAGACGATGTTTGGAACATGTACCAACCGCTGAATCGAGCGACGATCTATTCCCCGGATGATGGTCGGGCGCAACTCTTGGTCAATGGGAATGTTGCTGAATACAGCATTCAGATTATTAAGGCCGCAGCCAGTGGACTGAATAAGAGCGTCTTACAATCACTGGTTGAGATCCACGAAAAGATAGAGTTTGAGTTGGTTTATTCCAATATCTCTTCGGAAGAGATATTGAAGTATCGCATGTTGGATTCCTTACCCTATAACGGGGATGACCGCGGAACAAAATATGATGGGGATTATACCTTTGATCTGACTTTAACGTCAGGCTCTGAGGATACTAATTCGCATTTTGAACTCCAGGCCTCGGCTCGAACCTTTACCAAGGATCAAGACATCAACACGGTGGATCAGATGACGGATCATGGGTTCATGAAACTTGATCCCACGAGCGAAACAGGCAAAGTAGCCATTTTTGAAGGCTTAAGCCATGATGAAGTAAAATCGATCCGTCTAGAAGGTAATCTAGCGCCCCAAGATAAGGTGAGTCTACGTATTACCATGTACCCCACCACCAATAAATCGGGAAACATTTATGTAAACGATGCTTCAGGGGCTCAAACTACAGGCGATTATAACTACGCGCCTCAAGTTTCAACCGTCGTGGTAGGTCGTGAAGTCTCCGGATTAGTCTGGTATGACTATAATATGGACGGTCGACGTCAGTCCGATGAAACCTTGATCCCTCATGTCAAAGTGAGACTAGTGGACGAAACCGGAAACCCGGTAAAAGATATTCTCGGAAACGACATTGCACCGGTGTATACCGATGCCAATGGTTCCTACGAATTCAAACAACTTGCTCCCGGCGCAGTCCGAGTCGTCTTTGAACACCATGAGGATGCGTCCAAGTTCAACTACTCAATGTATGATGGAGTCAGCCCACTACACGTTGATGGAGTTCCCTATAATGTGAACAGTGATGCAGTGGTTAACAATCCCGATGACTTCACCCAAGGGGCGTATATTGATCTGGTATTACCGGAAAAGGAAAACACCCCAAGAGCTGGTTTTAGAGCCCCTTATCTAGATATGGGCCTCTATCAGACGGGTGAACTGAAGCTTTCCAAAGAAATCAAAGGGATCATCCAGCCGGAAACCGACTTTGACTTTACCGTGAGCATACTGGATAACTTAGGTAATAAGGCCAAACAAAGCTTTGCTTACACCGGATCTTTTGAAGGGACCATCAAGGATGGCGATACCATTAAACTCAAGGGAGGAGAGTGGATTACCATCACCGGATTGATTCCCGGATACCAGTACAATGTAGTTGAGCTGCAGGACAATGTAGAACCCTATACCACTACCAAAACCGGTGATGCGGGAAGCATTATTCGCGGTACTCAAACGGCAGCGTTTGTCAATGAAGTGAAGCCAACCACGAATATCGAACTGCTAAAAGAAGCGGACCAGGATGAACTCATTCTAGGTGAAACCATTCTTTATACCTTTAGTGTAACCAATACCGGAAATACCATTCTTAAAGATGTGACGGTCACCGATCCGATGTTCCCCGATGGAATTACGCTTGAGAAAACAACCCTGTTGCCGGGTGAAACTACGGTATCTGTCGGTGAGTATCCAAGAGCAGTTACTCAAGAGGATATGGACCGAGGATATATTGAGAACACAGCCCTTACCAAGGGGCATCCGGTATGGATTAAAGCTGGCGAAGAACCGGAAGAACTACCTCCGGGTTATGAGCTCGAAGATCCTACCGATGAAAGTACCGTAATAGTAGAAGGCCAACAATTTACTGGCATCGAATTAGAGAAGGTCGCCGACTTAAAGACCTATCAAGTGGGCGATGTGATCACCTATACTTTCACCGTAACCAATACCGGCAATGTTACCCTGACTGACGTAACCGTGACGGATCCCATGTTTCCAGAAGGCATTACGCTCGAGCAGACTGTGCTTGCTCCAGGGGAAAGCACCACTGGAACGGCGCAGTACACTGTGACACAGGAAGATGTGGATCAGGGTCATGTCTATAATAAGGCTGAAACTACCGGTACACCGCCGGGAGATATTGAACCGCCAAAAGATGAGGATGATGAAGACATCCCGGGCATTCAAGAACCTGGGATTACACTCGAAAAGGTGGCTGATCTAAAGACCTATAAACTAGGTGATCTGATCACCTATACCTTTACCGTGACCAATACCGGCAATGTCACTTTGACTGACGTCACCGTGACTGACCCAATGTTCCCAGAAGGTATTACACTCGAGCAGACCGTGCTTGCTCCAGGGGAAAGCACCACTGGAATGGCTGAGTACACGGTGACACAGGAAGATATTGACCAGGGTCATGTCTATAATAAAGCCGAAACTACCGGTACACCGCCGGGAGATAATGAACCACCCAAAGATGAGGATGATGAAGACATCCCGGGCATTCAAGAACCTGGGATTGAACTCAAAAAAGTGGCTGATAAGAAAGTCTACAAACTAGGCGATGTAATCACTTATACCTTTACCGTGACCAATACCGGCAATGTCACTCTGACCGACGTCACTGTGACCGATCCGATGATCACAGGAGAAATTACACTTGAAAAAACCGTCCTATCACCCGGTGAATCGACATTAGGAACAGCTAAGTATCGGGTTAGCTCTGCTGATGAAAAGGCAGAAAAGGTATATAATAAAGCGACTGCGATAGGAATACCCCCGGGAGATAATGAACCTCCAAAAGATGATGATGATGTAACAGTAAAAGTAGAAAAGACAATGCTACCCATTACAGGCGCAGGTCCTGAAATTACTGGAATCTTAGGCGGATTGCTAACCTTGGGCGGAGTTCTGCTGTTTAGACGAAAGAAGAGAAATAGCTAGGCTGAAGAAAAAACCATAACCAACGAACCGTCTTAAGGCAGTTCGTTGGTTTTTCTTTCTCCACAAAAGAAAGAACTAGAAATCGAAGAGTTTGCCGAGAATTGGGGAATTGACTTTTTTGTTCTAAGTGATTCCGTAAATGCCTATTCTGTTTAAGGCCTAAACCATTCCATATATAGAAGATATTACTAGTGATGCAGATTTTAACAATGCACGAGATCAATCAAGCGGAAGTAGACTAAATCATATAATGCATCTGACTGATAAACTTCCTGACTGGCTTTTAGAAGTAAACAGAAGTATGATTAAAACTCGTGTGACAAGTTCACAAAATTAGTAAAATCGTTTAATTCATCAAGTTAAGGATAATTTTGTCCTTAACTTTTTTATTCTGGTGTAGCCAAGAGATATTCGAATAACTAATATTTTCCTTCATATTCTTTTACTCAGTAAAAGATCGGCTATTTTTATGATTTTCTAATACAAATAATTAATATTTTAATATAGAATATGTATGAATGGATATTAATAATTTAGATTGAGGAGATCCTAGATGACTGAGAAAAAAGAGCCTCTTTTGCAAGAGAGTTTGGTTGTTGAAAAAACAAAAGAAAAGGAAGAAGAAAAAAGTAGTTTTAAATCCTTTCTAAAAAAACAAAATATTGAAATTTCCTTCAAAAGATATGCAATAGACGCTATGGGTGCTATGGCACTAGGCTTATTTGCTTCTTTGTTAATCGGAACAATTGTCAATACAGTTTCAAATCTAATAGGTATTGACAGAGCTATCGGAGCCACCTTAGCTCAAATTGGAGGATATGCTTCAAAAGCAACAGGTCCTGCGATGGCTGTGGCAATTGGCTACTCTTTAAAAGCACCTCCTCTGGTCCTGTTTAGCTTAGCGGGTGTTGGTTTATCTGCCAATGAAATAGCAGGAGCAGGCGGACCTTTGGCTGTACTTATTATCGCATTGTTAGCGGCTGAATTTGGCAAACTGGTTTCTAAAACGACTTCCATAGATATTATTGTTACTCCTTTAGTCACCTTGATTGTAGGTGTGGGTCTTGCACTATGGTGGGCACCTGGAATTGGATCAGCTGCTAATGCTGTCGGATCAGCTATTATCTGGGCTACAGATATTCAACCTTTCTTTATGGGGATTTTTGTTTCTGTAATAATGGGTGTTGCCTTAACTTTACCGATTAGTTCTGCTGCAATTGCCGCAGCCTTTGGTTTGGTAGGATTGGCCGGTGGAGCTGCCCATGCCGGTTGTTGCGCACAAATGGTTGGTTTTGCTGTTATGTCTTTCAAAGAAAATAGGACAGGTGGTTTAATTGCTCAAGGGCTTGGTACATCAATGCTCCAAATGCCCAATATTATTCGCAATCCCAAAATATTTATACCGCCAATTGTAACTTCTGCTATTACCGGACCATTGGCAACCGTGGTTTTTAAAATTGAAATGAACGGAGCACCTATTTCTTCCGGTATGGGAACTTCCGGTCTGGTCGGGCCGATTGGGGTTCTGACCGGATGGATTAATCCCTCAGAAGCAGCTTTAAGTCATGGAGCCACTACGTTAAATGCAGGTTTTGAGAATTATCTATATCTATTGTTAATCAGCCTTGTATTACCTGCAGTGCTCACATATTTAATAGCCATCCCTTTTCGCAAATTTAATTTGATTAAGGAAGATGATTTAAAACTTAATTTAGGCTAATTTTTATAGAAAATGAGATCTGGGCTAATCATACTTAATTCCTTAGAGAATTAGTATTATTGATTATTATGATCCAGTTTTTCTGCGAGGAATTTTGCGATTAGTTGATGTCCCTCTCTGTTTGGATGTATTCCGTCTGCACACATATAGTTCTCTGGATTCAGTTTTTCTAAAAAAACTCGCCTGATATCAATGTATTTCGTATTTGTTCGAATTGCTAGATCAGTCAAGACAGAATTATAGCTTTCATGCCATTGATAAATCCTTTTCGTTGATCCACCCAAAAAGAACAAGAGATTTTCTTTATCCAAATCTTTACTAAAATTTTGAAAATAACGATCTGCCACAAGGGGAGGTAAACTCAAAATGATCGGTTTGATATCTTTATCTTGTAAACTGAGAATCAGTTCTTGATACAGTGTAAAAAACTCATCTAAACGAACATTGGGCAGATGTTTAGAAGTAGGGGATTCAGCAACTTCAGGCCACATAAAATCACAATCATTACCGCCGAATTCTAAAAAAGCAATTCCCGGTTGATCGATGTCTTTTTTCCTACGTTGAAATATCTGCAAACCTTTTTTGATAGTTGCACCAAATGAAGAATAATTTTTAACTTGTGCATTGAATTTTTTTGAAATCAGATCTATAAAGTTTGTTTCACTGAGTTCATAACGCATATTTTCAGAATTATAGACAATCCCGCGACTTAAAGAATCTCCGAAAACATACCAATTCGTTAAAGAATTATTATTTTCTAATGAGGCTTGCATGGTACACCCTCCGCATCTAGTTATTAAAACTATATTACATGGCTTTGACAATGTCAACATGTACTTGTTAAAATCTATGTTAGAATAATGACAAAATTAACAACAATTATGTACTGAGTATTAGAGTCTAAATATTCTTTGGTGAATAATGTAGTTAAGAAATAATATTGTTGAAAATATAAATATAAGAGAGGACTTTATATGACACAAGACAATGATCAATCTTTTGAAAAAACTTTACAGACTGCTCGACCTCAAAAATGGGAATTATTGCCGGATATTGAGCTGTATATGGATCAGTTGCTGAGTTATGTCAACCGACAAGTCTCGCCCCTAATGCGTGATCAGGAGCTGACTAAATCAATGGTCAACAATTATATTAAACAACAAATAATCCCGCGTCCTAATGGTAAACGCTATACCAGACAACATATAGCTGAACTCAGTTATATATTAATGTTGAAGGAGGTTCTGCCTATTCAACAGTGCAAAGAATTGTTTGAGCAGTTGAAAATTAGTGATCAAGTTGAAGTAAGTTATGAAAAAATTCAAATTTTGCTCGATCGTATCTTATCCGATGTTGCAGATCAGTTTGCTGAAATTGACCCTGATCAGATAGGAGCTGAAGCATTAAGATTCGCTCTGATTAGTTATGCAACGAGAAGAGTTGCTTTGCACTTGATTAATCAAGAAAAAACCTAATTTTTTCTTTTTTCAAGAGGTACTTTGTGGTAAGATATGTTTTGGTTGTTTTTTAATGATCTAAATTTTTAATATATGAAAGGGTGTGGTTTTATGGATTCTCGACCTCGATGTAGGATTATTTATTATCGGATATTCGCGAGTATCTTTCCTGACCGTGCACCTTTTATTGAAGAACTTAATTAGTTCTTTGTTTTAAGTTGTTAACAGAGAAATTCACTTGCGAAAAATAGTGAAGGACTTCTCATGAAATTTTTTAACAGCAAACTCAAGAAAAATGTAAATAGCTTTGCCCAAGAACAAAATCTACGTAGATTATCGGCTGCACCAATCGATGATGTATTTAGTGAGCTGGAAACCACCTCATCAGGCATCGCACCGGAAGAAGCAGAGCGAAGATTAGAAGAACATGGTCCCAATATAGTGAAGACCGTGAAACAACATACGGTATTTAGTAGAATCTTTGATTCTATTATCAATCCATTTAATGTAATTTTATTAATAATTGCTGTTGTGACTTTTATAACGGATGTTGTTCTGGCAGATGAAGCAGACTATATGACGACTGTGATTATTCTAGTCATGGTCTTTTTATCATCCCTGGTTGCTTTTATACAAAGCCGTACTTCAGATAGGGCAGCAGAAGGTTTGAAACAAATGGTTGCCAATAAAACCGATGTAATTCGGGCAGGCAAGCAAATAGAGATAGATATCACGGATGTTGTTCCGGGAGATGTAATTCGTTTTTCGGCAGGCGATATGCTTCCAGCTGATGTAAGATTTCTTTCAACCAAAGATACATATGTTTCACAAGCAGCCTTAACAGGTGAATCGGCTCCGGTTGAGAAATTTGATCGAGTGGATGAGGAAGATGAGGTATCACATGTAGCGTTGACTGATTTAGCTAATGTCGCCTTGATGGGTACGGATATCGTCAGTGGTAGTGCGACGGCGGTCGTATTATTTACCGGTAATGACACATTTTTCAGCTCGATTGCTGCGTCTCTAGCAGGTGCCAGAAGTCAGACCAGTTTTGAAAAAGGGGTTTCCTCAGTAAGTGCAATGCTGATTAGAATGATGCTATTAATTATACCGATCATTTTTTTGATTAACGGAGTTATTAAAGGTGATTGGTTTGGAGCATTGTTATTTGCAGTAAGTATAGCTGTCGGTCTAACACCTGAAATGTTGCCTGTTATTATGACTTCTACTTTAGCTAGAGGTGCTCTTGAGATGTCTAAGCATCGGGTTATTGTGCGAACCCTCGGTTCAATTCAAACTTTTGGTGAAATGAATATCTTATGCACCGATAAAACAGGAACTTTAACCGAAGATAAAATAGTTCTTGAAAGATATATGAATCT
>JGI24707J26582_10003062_pt1 | contig 12266 bp, 13 predicted proteins | sample BioPla1DNA1_FD_26582 | JGI IMG/M metagenome (IMG submission 26582) | reverse complement strand
ATTTCTAAACGTCACGATAAATCTTTTCCTCATATTTCGGATACGATTAACCGTCATGTTGCAGCTCATATATTAAAAAATACTGATTACACGGTAGATGTCCATAATCCAGATGTTAAGGTATGGATTGAGGTAAGAAAAGACGCTACTTACTTAATGTTAAATCGAATAAGAGGGGCGCACGGCTATCCGGTTGGGATTCAAGGTAAAGTATTAATGATGTTGTCTGGTGGAATTGATTCACCAGTGGCGTCTTATCTAATGATGAAACGTGGTGTAGAAGTTGAATTTATTCATTTTCAATCGCCACCATATACTTCAGAAGAGGCATTAAATAAAGTTATTCAACTGGCACAAACCCTAACAAAATATCAAAATAAGATTCGAATTCACGTGGTTAATTTTACGGATATACAATTAGATATTTATAAGAAAGTTCCAGAAGCATATGCGATTACCATGATGCGCCGCTTCTTCTTGCGGATTGGTAATGAGTTTGCGCATACGAATCGTTTGTTGGCGATTGGAAATGGGGAGAACTTAGGGCAAGTTGCTTCACAGACTCTTCAAAGTATGCAGGCGATTACGGACTTTGATACACTACCTATTTTGCGTCCTTTATTGACTTATGATAAAATTGAAATTATTGAGTTGGCNAAGGAGATTGGNACTTATGAAACTTCGATCATTCCTTTTGAAGATTGTTGTACGATTTTCACACCAAAGAATCCAACAACAAGACCTAAATCTAAAAAAATTGCGGAATACGAGAAGCGATTTGATTTGGATGAACTTATATCTTCGGCCATAGAAAATATAGAGGTTATTGAAGTAGCGTATCATGAAGAAAAAGAAACGGAATCGTTTTTATAGGAGGTAAACTGTGGCATTTGAATCACTAACAACAAAATTACAAGATACATTTCAAAAAATGCGAGGCAAGTCTCATCTAACAGAGAAAAATATTGAAGATGCCTTAAATGAAATTAGAATTGCGCTTTTAGAAGCGGACGTTAATTTAAAAGTGATCAACGAACTATTGGATCATGTCAAAAAAGAAGCGATGGGTGAAAGAGTCGTTCGTGGTGTTGATCCATCAGAAATGTTTGTCAAAATTGTATATGATAAATTAGTTGAGATTTTAGGTAGTGAAACTTCTGACCTTGAGTTTAAACGTAAACCAGGTGTGATGATGATGGTGGGACTTCAGGGTTCTGGTAAAACCACTTCGATTGCGAAGATTGCCAACCATCTAAAATCAAAGGAAAATAAACAAGTTCTATTGGTTGCGGCCGATTTAGCCAGACCGGCTGCTGTTGATCAGTTAAAGGTATTAGGAAATCAAATCGGTGTTGATGTTTATCATCAGCCTAACCAAGATCCAGTTAAACTTGTGAAGGGTGCTTTAAAAGAAGCGAAAGATTATGATGTTGTGTTGATCGATACTGCAGGTCGTCTACAAATCGATGATGTCTTAATGAAGCAGGTTGCTGATATTCAAAAAGTAAGTAAACCTGATGAAGTGCTCTTAAGTGTTGATGCAATGAGTGGCCAGGATGTTATCCATGTAGCGGAAGGATTTTCGAAGCACTTAAGCATTACAGGTTTAGTTGCAACTAAATTTGATGGGGATGCACGTGGTGGTTCGATTCTATCTGTTCGCCACTTAACTGGAGTACCGGTGAAGTTTGTAGGGGTAGGAGAGAATGTTGAAGATTTAGACATGTTCCATCCTGATCGCGTTGCTTCTAGAATTTTAGGTATGGGGGATGTCGTTTCTCTTGTTGAAAAAGCACAGGAGAAAATGGATTTAGAGGCTGCTGAAAAATCGGCTGAACGTATGATGCGTGGAGAATTTACCTTGGAAGATATGTTGGTTCAGTTGAAACAAGTATCAAAGATGGGTCCTTTAAGTGGAATCATGAAAATGCTTCCCGGTCAAATGGGACAAATGGCTGGTCAAATTGATGATTTAGAGGCTGAAGCCAATCTTAAGAAAACAGAAGCGATCATATCAAGTATGACACCAGAAGAGAGACAAAATCCTGATATTATTCGTGGAAGACGCCGTAATCGAATTGCGAATGGGGCAGGTGTTTCCAATACTGATGTTAACCGTCTTTTAAACCAATATAAGAAAATGGAAAAACAAATGAGAACAATTTCAAGAATGTTTAAATAGACCTTGTAAAAGACATATATATATGTTAAATTATATAGGCTTTAAGCACTCTAGTTCCGCTAACGTATTTGGTTATGAACTGGTTTTAGACATAGAAAGGCGTGATTTAGATGATGGAATTAGTAAGACAAGTTACTGAATCACAATTGCGAGACGACCTACCTGATTTTGGACCAGGAGATACTGTTATAGTAAATGTACGTATTCGCGAGGGTGAAAAGGAACGTATTCAGGCGTTTGAAGGGGTTGTAATTAACCGTGAAGGACGTGGGATTGCTGAAAAATATACCGTTCGTAAAATTTCTTCAGGAATTGGAGTAGAAAGAACATTCCCTGTTCATTCCCCAATTGTTGAAAGTGTACAAATTTTACGTCGTGGTAAAGTACGACGCGCGAAGTTATTCTACTTACGTAAGCGTTCAGGTAAATCGGCAAGATTAACTGAAATCCGTAAATAAAAGAGTCGTACATTCGACTCTTTTTCTTTAAAAGTGATGTGATAAGATGAAAAAAGATGATAAGTTTATAATTTTTCTTAAAGATACCATGAAAACGATTGTGATATATTTAGTCATAATCATCATTTTAACCCAATATATCATTCGACCTTTTCGAGTAGAAGGCGAATCGATGACACCAGCTCTATTAGATGCGGAAATGGGAATTTCCAGTATCATCACAAAAAACTTTGGTGGCATTCATCGATTTGACATTGTGATAGTATATGTAGAAGATACACAAAAATATCTTGTAAAAAGAGTCATTGGTATGCCCAATGAGACGATAGAGTTTGACGGAAATAAACTCTATATTGATGGTAAGCATATAGAAGAAACTTTTTTTGATATGAATTATGTAAATTCTCAAACGGATGATGGCACAATTGATTTTACTACGGATTTTGGTCCAGTAGAACTTAAAAATGATGAGTACTTCCTAATGGGAGATAACCGATTAAGATCGAGTGATTCGAGAATTTATGGCCCATTTAAGAAAGATCAAATTAAAAGTAAAAATGGTATTATATTCTATCCTTTGAATAAAATCAGAAAGATAGGAGGCGACTTTAAGTGACTCAAGTTCAGTGGTTTCCAGGTCATATGGCTAAAGCGATTCGGTTAATTGAAGATAGCTTAAAGTCAGTTGACTTTGTGATTGAATGTAGAGATGCAAGGGCGCCTTTTTCTACGCGTAATCCAGTTTTAGCTAAAACAGTACAAAGCAAAAAAAGATTGATTATTTTAACAAAAAAAGATTTGGCGAATCCACAAAATCTACAAATGTGGATTAAGAAAATAGAAGAAGAGGGTCATGAAGTTATGGCCGTTGATGTTTTAAATGATCCAATTAAAAAAGAATTATTAGATAAAACACAAATTCTAATGAAAGATAAACATGACAGAGATAGAAGACGTGGTATCAGATCTAGAGCCAGTCGTGCATTGATTGTCGGGGTACCCAATGTGGGGAAATCTACCGTAATCAATCAATTGATTAATCGCCGCGTTGCGAAAGTAGAAAATCGGCCTGGAGTCACGCAAGCTCTAAAACTCATTAAAGTTGATAAAACCTTAGAGATCATTGATACTCCAGGGGTTTTATGGCCCAAATTTGAAACTGAAGAAATGGGTATTAAATGTGCACTGGTTGGGTCAATTAAAGAAACAGGATTTCCATTAGAACTTGTTAGTGACTTTGCGGTTAATTATCTCAAAAAAAGTCACGGTCCGATTATCTTGGAGAATTATCGTATTGATGGATTTGAAAACTTTTTTTCAAAATTAGCTCAAAGTAAAGGCTTTTTAAGTAGTGGGGGAAAAGAGGATATAGAAAAAGCACGAAGAACCTTTGTTTCAGATGTGCAAAATGGAGTATTTAAAGAGGTATCATGGGATTATTAAATGAATATGAAATAAAGGCGTGGAAAAACCAAAAGTTAGTATTAGGAATTGATGAGGCAGGTCGTGGACCCATGGCAGGGCCTTGTGTTGTATGTGGTGTTGTTTTTCCAATAGGTTATGAAAATGAATTGATTAATGATTCTAAACAACTTTCTCAAACTAAGCGTGAATCTTTAGTAGAAATTATCAAACGTGATGCATTGGCTTATGAAATTAAGATTGTTTCTGTGGAAGCGATTGATGAACTCAATATCTACCAGGCAACTAAGTTAGCTATGATGAATATCGCCCAAAAAATGCAGCCTGATCTTGTGTTAACGGATGCAATGCCGTTTGAGTTAGAAGATAAAGAAGTGATCTCTATCGTGAAGGGTGATCAATTATCTATTAGTATTGCGGCTGCAAGTATTCTCGCAAAAACTAAAAGAGATGAGATTATGTTTGAATTTGATGCTCTTTATCCTGAATATGGATTTAAAGACCATAAAGGATATGGTACAAAAAAACATAAAGAAGCCATCTTAAAATATGGTAGAACACCTATTCACAGAAAATCATTTCGCTTTAAAGATGAGGGACAAATATCACTTGATATTTAGGACTTCATTTTTTTTGTCCTTAATTTTTATATGAGGTGATACAATGAGAAATCACTTAAAAAATCTTTCAGTTCATTATCAAGGAGACTATAATAAAATTAAGTGGGCCTTAGAACATAAAGTGGATGTCCCAAACTATGAAGTTATGTGTGATTATGTATGTATTGGAGAAAAATATTATCCTAAGGCGCTGTATGAATTGACAAATCCTCCCTTCGTGCTTTACTTTCGTGGAAATATAGATATTCTAAATAAGAATTGTGTTAGTATTGTGGGGAGTCGTGAACCAAGTATTTATGCGATTAAATGTACGAAAAAACTAGTTGAAAATTTAAGAGAAGATTACTGTATTGTATCTGGGATTGCGAGAGGGATTGATCGTGTCGCTCATGAAGTTGCGCTTGATTTTTCTACAGTGGCTGTGCTAGGCTTTGGAGTAGATGTAATTTATCCAAAAGAAAATCAAGATATTTTTAATCGGATGTATCACAGTCAATGTGTTATTTCGGAGTATCCCCCAGGCACTAAGCCTTTACAACATCATTTTCCGAATAGAAATCGTATTATTGCGGCCCTTGGAAAATCTTTATACGTGATGAGTGCCAAACTTAGAAGCGGTACCATGCATACAGTTAATGCAGGATTAAGACTTAATAAGCATATAGTTTGTTTGCCGCATCCTATCGATGATGAAAGTGGTGCAGGATGCAATCAATTGATTTTAGAGGGGGCAGATATCTTGACAAGCCTTGATAAAGTATAGATAGTAGAACTTGGAGTTGATAAGATGAAAAATTTAGTTATAGTGGAATCGCCTTCGAAATCGAAGACGATTGAAAAGTATTTAGGAAAAGATTTTGAAGTTGTATCTTCTAAAGGGCATATAAGAGATCTTGCCACTCGTGGTAAAGATGGATTAGGCGTTGATTTTGAAGATAATTTTAAGGCTACTTATGTTATTAATAAGGATAAGCGGTCTACCGTTAAGGAATTGAAGAAAAAGGCTAAGGAAGCTGATGTTGTATATTTGGCCACTGACCCTGATAGAGAAGGGGAAGCGATTTCTTGGCATTTAGCGGATGAATTGGATTTAGATGTAGATCAAAATAATAGAGTTGTATTTAATGAAATCACAAAGGATGCTGTTTTAAAAGCTTTTGAGAAACCAAGACCTATTGATATGGATCTGGTGAAAAGTCAGGAAACACGACGTATTTTAGATAGAATCATTGGGTTTAAGTTATCTAAACTTTTACAATCAAAAATCAGATCTAAAAGTGCCGGGCGTGTGCAATCCGTTGCTTTAAAATTGGTGGTTGATCGTGAACGTGAGATTGAAGCTTTTATTCCTGAAGAGTATTGGAATGTAAAGGCATTTTTTGATAATAATGGAGTTGAAATTGAAACTCAGGTAGAAAGATACAAAAATAAGAAAATTAAATTAACGAATGAAGAAGAAGCGATGGAGGTTGTGAATAACACTAAGGGTGAATTTACAATTAAGAAGCTTGATAAAAGAGATCGTAAACGTCGTTCAAAACTTCCATTTATTACTTCTACATTACAACAGGAAGGTTCAACGCGTCTTAACTTTCCTCCTCGTAAAACGATGCGTATCGCACAGAAGCTCTATGAGGGTATTAATTTAAATGGTGAAACGGAAGGTTTAATTACCTATATGCGTACAGACTCTACACGTTTGAGTGACGGATTTGTGAAGCAAACTAAAGCTTATATCAAAGATGAGTATGGTAAAGAATATGTAGGAACATATCGTGCTGGTAAGAAAACAGATGCAACTCAAGATGCTCATGAGGCTATTCGTCCAACCAGCATTACGCGCACCCCTGAATCTGTTAAGGAGTTTCTAACTGCAGATGAATACAAACTATATCATTTTATATACTATAGAACACTTGCATCTTTAATGGCGCCAGCTGTATATGATTCAGTGAGTGTTGTGTTTACGCAAAATGATTATGACTTCAATGGATCTGGTCAAGTATTAAAGTTTGATGGTTATTTAAAAGTATATACATATGAGGATGCTAATGACAAAATTATTGGTGAGTTGGATGAGAAAAAAGCCTATGTTGCTCAAAAAATTGAACCAACTCAGCACTTTACTCAACCTCCTGCACGTTATACAGAGGCGCGTTTGATTAAGGAGTTAGAGGAATTAGGAATAGGACGTCCTAGTACTTATGCAATGATTCTTGATACGATTGTGGCCAGAGGTTATGTAGCTTATGGCGCTGTGAGTGAAACATCTAGGACTAAGGTATTTAAGCCGTCTGAACAGGGTATTTTAACGAGCGACTCATTACAGGATCACTTTTCATCCATTATTAATGTTAACTATACGGCGGAAATGGAAGAACGCTTAGATAAAATTGCGAATGGAGAAGTTGATAACGTTGAGTCCTTACGAAATTTTGTAGATTTATTTTATCCNTTATTGGAAGCTGCGGATAAAAATATGAAAAAATTACCTCCAGAAAAAGTTGGAGAAGAATGTCCTGAGTGTGGTGGAGACTTAGTTTATAGAAATGGACGTTATGGCAAGTTTATCGCTTGTAGTAACTTTCCTGATTGTCGATATAATCGTGCCATGGACGACAAGAAAAAAGAGGAACCGATTCCAACAGGAGAAGAGTGTCCTGAATGTGGCCATGAATTAATTAAGCGGAAGAATCGATATGGGACATACTTCACTGGGTGTAGTAATTTTCCGAAATGCCGTTACATTAAAAAGGAAGTGAAGAAGAAAGATGAAAAAAAGGATTAGAGTAGTTGGGGCTGGTCTTGCGGGTAGTGAGGCAGCTTACCAACTGGCTAAACGTGGTTATCAAGTGGATTTATATGAAATGCGTCCTAAACAAATGACTCCGGCACACGTGACAGAAAATTTTGCGGAACTTGTATGTACTAATTCATTTAGAAGTGATGCATTAACGAATGCGGCTGGTCTTTTGAAAGAGGAAATGCGTATCTTAGATTCTGTGATTATGAAAGCGGCCGATGAGAACCGTTTGCCAGCAGGAAGTGCTTTAGCAGTGGATCGAGAACACTTTAGTAAACAAGTTCAGAAACGGTTAGAATCATTTGATAACATTAATGTGATCCGTGAAGAGTTAACTGAAATTGATCCTAATATTCCAACCATTATTGCGACAGGACCTCTGACTTCGGATAGTTTATCTCAATCTATAGCGAAATTAGTCGATGAGGATGCGCTGTATTTCTATGATGCGGTTGCGCCGATTGTAGATAAGGACTCAATTAACTTTGATATCGCATATCGTAAGAGTCGTTATGATAAAGGTGATGGTAAAGATTACATCAACTGTCCGATGAATAAACAAGAATTTGAAGCGTTTCACGCTGCTTTATTGGAAGCTGAGTTGGCTCCAATGCGCGAGTTTGAGGATGTGAAAGTTTTTGAAGCCTGTATGCCTATTGAGACAATGGCTAAGCGAGGAATAAAAACAATGACTTTTGGACCCTTAAAACCAGTGGGACTAGAAAAACCTGATGGCAGTAGGCCTTATGCAGTTGTTCAACTTCGTCAAGACAACGCGGCAGGTACTCTTTATAATATTGTAGGCTTTCAAACACGCATGAAGTGGAGTGATCAAAAAAGAATCATCCAAATGATTCCTGGACTTGAGAATGTTGAAATCGTACGTTATGGTGTGATGCATCGTAATACTTTTATCAATTCACCTACAAGTCTTAATGATAAATACCAAATGATAAAACATCCGAATGTATTCTTTGCGGGACAAATTACCGGTGTAGAAGGGTATATTGAATCCAGTGCAAGTGGTCTTTACGCAGCACTTAACATGATTCAACATATAGAAGGTGAAGCCTTACATACGTTATCAAAAGAAACTATCATGGGGTCAATGGCCTTTTACGTAGCAAATGCGAATCCCCATAACTTCCAACCCATGAATGCGAATTTTGGTTTGGTTGAAAATCGAGTAAAAGATCGTGAACTTATGGCTCAAAGGAGTTTAGATCATGTCAGAGAATTTGTATCAAATATATCTTGAAAACTTCTTAAGACATATCAAGATTACACATACGGCTTCTGAACATACTTATGAGAGTTATAAAAATGATGTAAGTCAATTTATTGATTATTTAGAGGGTGAAGATATTCTTAATCTTGATCAAAATCTTGGTTATAGTTTTATGAATCTTCTCTATGAAATGGAATTGGCAAGTTCTAGCATTGCGCGTAAGGTTTCTGCGAACCGTTCTTTTATGAGATTTTTGCAGTTGAATTATGGTGCGATGACTAATCCTTTTGATCAAATTACCGTTAGGCAAACGGAAAAAAAACTTCCTAAATTTTTGATGTTTTCTGAGTTANAACAGCTCATTGAATCTTGTGATGATACGGATTTAGGTTATAGAAATCGTGTTATGATTGAATTGATGTATGCTTGTGGGCTTAGAGTTAGTGAAGTTTGTGATTTAAAAATATCTGAGATTAATCTTCAAGATAGAACGCTACTGGTTTTGGGTAAAGGTGAAAAAGAAAGATATTTATTCTTTTATGAGTCATTGATTCCCCGTTTAAATCATTATATCGTTGAGATTCGATCAAAATTAATAAAAACTGAACATGATTATCTTTTTGTGAATCAAAGGGGTAATCAAATTACACCAAGGGGTGTGCAACATATTTTGAAAGAGCAGGGTGTAAAGGCAAATCTTAAAATGAAATTACATCCGCATATGTTGCGTCATACTTTTGCGACACATTTGCTTGATAATGGGGCTAGTTTAAGAGTTGTGCAGAGTTTGTTGGGACATGAGTCCATCAGTACTACTCAAATTTATACGCATGTGAATATGGATAAGCTTAAGAAAACTTATGAAACAGCGATGAAAAATGTGAAAGTCACATAATTTACCATTGTTTTTAAATCTTTCTTACACAATTAACATGTATTATATAGTTGTAAGAAGTTCTTACACAATGTATAAACATTTCTCCTTATTTATATCCCCTTATAAGTGTTTGTTTATGCATAATTTCTTTCCCCTTATATTAAAATAGAGAAAGCCTTTAATTAGGCTTTTTTCTATTTGACATTTAGGGATGTATTCACTATAATTAAATAGCGATTAAAGCAAGGTGAGAATATGAAATTCCATAGATATGATTTGGAAGAAAATCCTTTTGTGATAGATACTGTATTAGAGGTCTCGGAAGAGGATAGAAAACCAAATACAAGATACTCTGACATCAGCGACATAGAAGTGAGTGGAACTGGCTTTTATGAAGAAGAAACGGAAGAGTTAATTATTGGATTGGATATATTTTGTCAGGTTGAAGTACCTTGTGCAATCACGTTAAAGCCGATTGAATTAGATCTTGAGATTCAATATTCGGAAACTTTTTCTTTTTTAGAAGGAGAAGAGACTGTTTATATCGATGAAGATGAAATTGACTTAACGCCCTATATATGGAGCGCTGTGATTGCGGAAATTCCAATTAAAGTTGTTGACCCTGAGTTAAAAGAATATCCATCTGGTGATGGGTGGCAAGTTTTAACTGAGGAAGACTTCGAAAAAACTGAGGAAGATAAAATAGATCCGCGACTTGAAAAGTTAAAAGAGTTTAAATTTGATGAATAGTTTATTGGAGGTGAAACCATGGCAGTAGCAAAAAGAAGAACTTCAAGACATAGAAAAGCGAAAAGACGTACACATGTGAAACTACCTAAAGTAACAATCGTAAAAGATCCAGTTACAGGTGAGTGGAGCGTACCTCATCGTGTAGATCGTGATAGAAAATAACTTTTTAATCTTGGTTTACCAAGATTTTTTTATGTGATATTATGGTAAAAAGGAGTTAATATGGGAAATTATTTTGTATTAAATCATGCATCTATGAAGCGTTATAATACACTTCGTCTTGATGTAACCGTTCATACGTTGGTAATGCCTTACTCGATTGAGAGTTTTGTTTCAGCCATCCGTGATTATAAAGATAAAAAAATTGTAATTGTAGGAAATGGATCTAATATCTTTTTCTCTAAAGATTACTATGATGAGTCTTATTGTTTTATTATTACTAACTTGATTAATGACGTTGAGTTAGATGGTGATGAAATTGTATGCGAAGCCGGTACGAGATTACATCGTTTGGCATGGTTTGCATGCGAGCAATCCTTGGGGGAGATGGCCTTTTTAGAAGATATTCCTGGAACTGTTGGTGGTGCATTATTTATGAATGCAGGGCAATGGCAGTATACGATTGGTCAATATGTGAATTGGATTGAAGTATATAATACTGAAAAAGAAGAGATTCAACGAATCACTCCTGATGAAGGCTTCTTTGCGTATCGTTACTCAAGACTAAACGATCTCCCTGTCTATGTGTTGCGTTGTGGGCTAAAGGCTGTCCCTGGCAACTACAATGAGGTTTTAAGTCAAATGCTAGAGTATCGTCATGAGCGTTATGTAAAACAACCTAGAAATTTTGCGAATGCGGGATCTGTTTTCAAACGTCCTAAAGATAAAAATGGTGAATGGTTGTTTGTTTGGAAATTATTTGATGCAGTAGATTTACGAGGATTTAGAGTAGGAGATGCGCTTGTTTCTGAAAAACATCCTGGTTTTATTGTGAATGCTGGAAATGCGAAAGTTGAAGATGTTGCGGCAGTCATAAATGAATGTAAAAAACGTGTTAAAGAAGAGTTTGATGTTGAACTTGAACTTGAATGGCGCGTAATCTAAGAGGTATATTATGAAAAAGACAACCATAGCGGTCATGATTATGACAATTATCGCTAAAATATTTGGCTTTTTAAGAGACAAGATCGTAATCCACTTCTTTGGATTTGGTGTAGTTAGTGATGCCTTTATGCTGTCTTTTGGACTTCCTTCTTTAGCGTTGACTGTAATCGCAGCCGCTTTAGTTACAGGATTCATACCTATGTATACTCGAGTTAAAAATAAAGATCCTGATCAAGCTAATTATTTTGTGAACAATATTTTCAATATTATGATTGCTTTCTCTTTAGTAGTTGGCATGTTTATGTTTCTTTTTCCCAATGTAGTTGTAAGAATTTCTGCATCAGGTTTTAATGAAGAAACATATTTACTGGCAACCTATTTCGTAAGAATCATAGCATTCAGTGTAATTTCGGTGGCGATTGTTCAATTAGGTGCAGGTTTCTTAAATGTAAACAATAGTTTTATATTACCCATCCTAATTTCTATACCAAGTAATGTAATTGTGATTATATTCGCGATTATTGCCTCTAGAACTCAAAATTATAATTATATACCCATTGGAACTTTACTAGGGTTTAGTATTCAAGGGTTGATGATGTATTTATTTATGCGTCGTTATGGTTTTAAATATAGATTTATTATTGATTATAAGGATCCGCATTTACGAAAAATGGTCAAGATAGCCATGCCACTTTTACTAACAACTGTGATTCTAACCATCGATGATATTGCGATGCGATCATACGCAACGTGGATTCATGGTTCAGGTGCTTATTCGTATATAAGTAATTCCTTTAGACTCATGGGGTTTGCGACCGGTTT
>JGI24707J26582_10003054_pt1 | contig 12278 bp, 7 predicted proteins | sample BioPla1DNA1_FD_26582 | JGI IMG/M metagenome (IMG submission 26582) | reverse complement strand
CAACCTTAGTAGCGCCAAATCCTGGAAGAACCTTTATATTCTGTATGGTATAAAAGGAGTTATAGGATACCATCTCATAGGAAGGCAATCTAACCACTAAGTCATCCCCGTCCAATACCACTTCTAAGGTTATTAAAAAGGAGGCCGGCTCTACCACTGCAAATGTAAGCCCAAAAGCATCGCAATCTTCGATAAGCATCTCTTGGGTATAGTCCAGCAGTCTTGCTACTTCAATCATTTGATTTACTGCACTGGCTGGCGGATTACCTGTATAAGCAAGAGCATAACACTCTTCCGTTAAACTTCTTTTATAAACCAGTCTCATTGTCTGCTTATATTTATCAGCCTCTTCTTGCTTTAAAGCACCTGTTGTCACCAGATTATCTAAGCCTTCCATAAAGAACACTTCAAATCTTTCAATAGGTAGTTTCTTAGGGTAATACTCATAGAAACGCCTAGATTCTCCTTCATTTATATGCATTTGTATTTGAACACCATTATCAATCTGATACATTTTATATGTATTTAACATGGTACAATAGGTATAAGAATCCCATTCGTATATATTATTATCTTCTCCTAGATAAGATATGGTTAGTAAAGATAGCTCAGTACCTAAAGGCTCCTTAGGCATAATGGCATTCCACTCTTTACCACTTTTTTTATCAAGTACTTTAATATTCATGTTTTCAGTATTAATAAACAACTGCTTATTGTCATTATCACCAACCAATACCTCTCCAGCTTCGATACTTATTTCTTCAGCTACTGTGGATAGGGCTTTCCCTTGAAAAGCAGGTATTTCATTACGTTTTACTTTTAAGACAGGTATGGCCCAAATCGTAAGAAGAACTGCTATTACCAATAATATGGTGGCAATTAATTTGCCTATTAGATGAGTACTATAAAATTTCTTAATATACTTTGGCACTTTATGTAATTTATTCTTCAAATTTATATCCCCTTTCCGCCTTGTTTAATCTACTACTCCTATGCAAACACCATTAGTACAGCCTCCTCATAAATTCCTGGCTAACGGAAGAAACAAAAAGAACTATTTTTTCCATCAGGGTGAAAAATAAGACACATAGGAATACAATAATTACTGCAGATACAAAAGTTGCTAATATTGTGAGAAGATTGATACCAAAAGTATATTCATGTATTGTGCAAAGCCCTGCTATTAATAAGAAGACGAACCAAGCAAAGGCAAACCCCTGTAAGGCCTTAAGAATCATTATTTCTTCTTCTATTACAAAATTGCTAATAAATACTACGGCAGTGTTAACAACTATTACAGGGACTAAGGAATAGCATAGTACTATATAAACATCTTTTAGATTACCTTTACCGTTAAATAAAGTTGTTACTGTCCAGTTGCTTACTGTAAATAAAATAAGTATAGACAATGAGGATATAAATATAGATATACTATTCATACCATGGATATAGTTGTAATTCATAACAAATCCAGTGTATTGGTAGGAAAAACATTGCAATAATCCATATAATATTAAGATTATATTGGCAAGTAAAGCACTTCCCTTTTGACGAAATTTTATTTCATAGAAGGCATCAAATGGATGAAATATTGAATGCTTTAAATAGTGTAGCTTTTGTTTCATGATGTTTTCCTACCTCCCTTTTTATGATATCTTATCTCTGATATTACTATAGCTCCAATTACCACCACAAAAATTGCCATAACAATTCCAAAGTTCTCTTTAAGAACTTGACTGCGATAACCATTATAAGCTTTAGAATAAAACTCTCTATTATCACCTAATTTAAAATAATACATGGCCATCTCATAATCATCTTTCATCAGATAATTCTTACCGATTCCTGTATAGGCTATTTCATAATTGGAATTTAAACGGATTGCTTCCTTAAAAAGTTCCAAGGCTTCATCCCATCGACCATAGTAATATGCCTCGCTGGCTCTTAAAGCAATCCTTCCAAAATCTGTTGGTGTTAAAATATAAACGCATTTTAACATACTATCTGAAACAAGCAATTTATCCCCAAGCCATGCAATACCGCTAGGCATCTGAAACTGACCTTTTAGTTTGCCTTTAGATCCAAAAGCATTGAGCATCTCCCCATCAAAATTATAGAGAAATATCCTTCCTCTCTGACGATCTACCACTGCATAAGTTCCATACTCTGTAACCGCAATGTCAACAAACTGACTGTTCTCACCCCACATAGTGTGGATGTCACCCATAACTGGGGTATTTCCTACCTCTCGTAGCACGTTTTTACCGGCTGAGTTTAGGCGAAATACCATATCCTCAGATGCCCCATCATATGTAACAGCCATAATAAATCCTTCACCATCTAAGGCTATATTGTTAAAAGCAGGAGCAAAGGTCTTGGACATCTGGGCTTTCTGTTCATCACTGGCTATAGATTTCCAAAAATAATCAATCAGATTAACCCGGGGAGTTGTCACACCAAAGTACCTGGAGAAGGATCCGTCCCCATTTAACTCTATAATTCCTTCATAACTAGATTGGACTACTACATAAATCCTATCTGCATGATCCACGACTATCTTAGAAGGTTTAAATTCTGTTACACCAGTCATATTGGCTGGTCTTTCTATGATACGTTTAAAGGTGTATTCATCGCTGTCCAGTACTACTATACGATAAGCCCCTGTATCAGCTATATATATTTCCTTATTCTTCTCATGAACAAACACTCCTTGGGGAGAGGTTAATATTAATTGATTACCTGTAATAGCATCGGTTACAATCTTACCGTCAGCCCCCCGTATAACTTTTAAGGATCTCAGAAGCTGCCCTTCTTCATCAAACACATTTACACGGCTCTCTAGGGTATCTACTATGAAAATGCGCCCATCCTTACTGGCACATACATCATCAACTCCCAATAATTTAATCCCTTCTAAATTACTTTCATCTATTACCCTCTCCAAAGTAAAGGCTGCAGGACTGTCCAGAGCATTGCCCCAAAAGTCATAAATATAGCCATCATACACATAACTAGAACCATCAGAGGCATCTGCCTTAATCGGTGCAAAGAGTATCAACATACATATAATTATTACTATCTTCTTCATCTGCATCACCCCTTATCCTTTTATTCCAGACGTTGCCATGGTTTCAATAACGTTACTTTGAGAAATTATAAATACGGTGACTGGAACAGACAGCATTATTAATGAAATAGCAGAAGAAACACCGGTTCTGGCTATACCTCCACTAACTAATTGGGACAAAACATAACTGACAGGTTTTAGTTCTTCTGAATAGATAAATATACCCCCCGTTGTTCCCCACATTTGCTGGAAAGACAATATAACTAGGGTTATCCAAGCAGGTTTACATAAAGGCATTACCACTCTCCAATATGTCTTAAACTCACTGGCCCCATCTATTTTAGCCGCCTCAATCATCTCATCTGGTACTTGAACCATAAAATTTTTCATAAGATAAAGTCCTAATGTGGATCCTACTGCTGGTAAGATAACCGCCCAATAGGTATCCACCAATCCTAAACTACTCATAATTAAATAGTTGGGTATGGCTGTAACTGTACCATTAAACATTAGGGCATAGACAATAATATTATTCATTAAACTTGCCCCTGGGAATTTATATTTGGAAAGGGGAAAGGCTGCCATAGATCCTAACAAAACAGTCCCCACTGTTCCTAGGCCTGTTATAATAGTTGTATTAAAAATATATCGGGATAAAGGTATCCTAAAGGTTTCTACTATAGTAGCTAAATCGTGGAAATTGTTAAGGGTTGGGTTATCCACCTTAAGCCTAGGGGGAAAGATAAATATTTCACTTAAGGGCTTAAAGGCACTAACTATAGTATAGATCAGAGGAAAAAGGCTAAATAACCCGAAGAAACCCAGTATTATAAAGAGGCTAATATCACCGCCCAGGCTACGGTTTCTTCGTCTGATTTTCCTGGTTTTAATTTTCGTAACTATTTTTTTATATAATTGCATATTTACCTCCACTCTTACTTATTCTTCAAATTTACCAATTATCCAAGCTTACGAAGCAGCTTTTGAACTATAATATTAGAAAAAACCATTATGAAGAATAACAAAACTGCAATTGTACAAGCATATCCCAATTCATACCTGACGTTGCCATAGTCATGAAGATGAGTAAGAATGGTATGCCCTGCATAATTTACCGAAGGAAATCCAACCAGATCAATGGATATCTGAGCTACTGACAGTGAACTGGTTATCTGCATAACAGCACCAAACATCAATTGTGGTTTCATTGAAGGCAGTGTTATATACCATAATTCCTGCCAGCGGTTTTTGATCCCCTCCACTGCAGCACATTCATATAGGGATTTATCTACATTCTGCAATCCCGCTATAAAGGATAAGAAACTGACACCTAAACTAAGCCATAATTGAACTACAATTAGAATGGGCATAATATAATCGGCTTTTTCAAACCATAAAACGGCCTGTTGGGTAAAACCCAATTTCATAAGCCAGGCATTGGCCCAGCCATAGGTATCTGATGAGAATATTAACTTCCAAACCATATATGCATTACCTGATATAGATGGTGCATAGAATACCAAGGTCATAATCGCCCTTGGTATTCTTGGAAGTTCATTAATCAACCAAGCAAACAGGAAACACATAATATAGCTTATGGGCCCTGTAATTAAGGCAAAGACCAGGGTATTTTTTATAGCAATAAGAAAGACATCATCTTCAACAATAAGATTAATATAATTATCAAGTCCTACAAAAGTCGGTAATTCTACCATATTAAAGGAAGTAAAACTTAAGTAGATAGATAGAATTACTGGTAGGAAGGTAAATGTTATAAAAATAATTGCAAAAGGAGCGACCATTAAATATTTATATTTATGGTGTTTCCATGCCAAAGCAAATGATTCCCTATTCTTTTTCACAGAACTATTCCTCCAATCTGTTGTATTCTCATTTTGTAATACTCAGGATACTAATTATTTAGTTACCAATAAGGGATTAAGACTTAGATTAAACTCCATACGCTTTTTATAAAGCTCTTTATCTATAGCTTTAATATTTAGATAAAGCGTCTCCCTAGGATTTGATAGTTCAGCTACTACTGTATTAAAGGCATACTGTATCATTCTAGCTGTCATATAATTACCTGGAACAGCCTGAAGGCCTATATTATGCTCCAACTGTCCCAATAACTGCTTAAGCTCTGCATTACTCCAGGGTAACATACTAATTACACCAGGATCTGCTGCAGCATATCTAGCAGCGGTACCCATGATAGCCTCTAGGGTATTGGCATATTGCAGTTGGGAATCAGTACTAGTCCACCATTTTAAGAACTCCCATGAGTCATCCAAATTCTTGCAGCCTTTCATAATTACACTTTGTACAGTGTCTGCTATGTATGTTCTATCAATAAATCCATCTTCCTTTTGAACACCAGGTAGCGGTGCAAAGGACCATAAACCTTTTATCTCAGGAGCAAATATCTCCAATTGACAATAGGTGGTATAATTGGTAATTCCAATAGGCATCTCTCCTGTACGGAAGCGGTTGGAGAAATCAGCACTAACAAGTAAACCATAACTGGTAAAAAAATCAGTAAAGTCCTTAAAGGCAATCATAGCTTCGTCGTCATATAATGCACTACTAATACCATAATCATTACCTTCACCCCGATATAGGTCGCCTCCATATTGATAAACCATGGAAGAATATAAATTCATATTGCTGGGAAGATAAAAATCATAGTTACTCTTTTTAAGAACTGGTATCATCTCTCTTACATCATCCCAGGTATTGGGTATAGTTAATCCCAACTCATCCAGAATATCTTTACGGTAAAATAGCATCATAAAGTTTTCTTGCTCTGGTAGACCGTATACACCACCTTGGTACATAGCACATTGGATTGCACTTTCATGGAACTTCTCAGTCACTTCTTCAAAATCATCAAAGATTGTTAAATCAGTTATCGCATTACGCATTGCAAAATCCTGTAAAGTTCCTTGCCCAAGGCCGATTACCACATCAGGTCCATCACCAGCAAGGGCCGCCCTTAAGACAACATCCACTGGTATTAATTGTAGATTCACCTGAATACCGGTATTAGGAGAGAAGGATTCATCTATCATATTTTGAATAATTTGTGCCTGCTCCCTACCGGTAGAAGCTGATGTAGTCATCCAGACCTTAATTGCCTCATCAGAAACAACTTCATCTGCATCTATCTGATTACTCTTTACAAAAAATGTTGAAAAGAATCGTACCACACCATAATATATACTTTCAAAGATATTATCCTTTGGTTTTGGAAGAGACTTAAGATCTCCGCCAATTATCACTGCATCTATCTCCAGAGGCATCTCAGATATACTAACTAGCCAAGTACCCAGTGCTGAGATATTATTTTTTAATTGATTTAATTCCTCAATAACACTCTCAGGATCATCCGCAAGCCATGCAGCTTCCATGGCCATCTTTTCAAGTAGACTGGTATTTTCCCCTTTTTCACCGGTGATTTCCACCATGGTATCTACCAAGTTAAACAGACGCTGACTTTCATTTTCCATTGTTTCTACAAACTGGGGTATTTTTTTTGTAATTTGATAATCTATGTATTTGTATGGTGTTTGTCCTGTAATTTGAATAACTTTTAAATATAGATTATTGAGCTTTTGCATACTATCTTCAACTTCATATAGGATACCTCCAAGACCTCCTAGAACATTTTCTAAGGTAATAGTATTGGCACCCTTTTTAAGATAAAATAGATAAGGTTCTCCCTTTTCATCGGCAATCGTATAATTGACCATATTACTGCTATATCCAAAACCAATGGAATTCATCTCCTGGTAGGGCACCTCACCGTTAATATATAGCCTTCTATAAGAAGTAACCCCTCTTTGTAAGCTCTGTCTCCCCTTAAAAGTTATTGGATATAAGCCTTCTTCTTCCACCTCAATTACCCATGTAATTAAATCTCCTGGTTGCTTCCAGCTATCAGCACCTATGGTGTTATAAACTATACGATAAGGATGGTAAGGAACTAACCTAGAATCAGAATAATTAGTTTTTATATTTATAGAAGGAGAGCTTTTTTCTATAAATAAAGTACTCCCTTCGGAACGTTCTGCTTGACTTATAATAATATCATCATTTACAGGATAATTATTTTTCAAAGTATTAATTTTACTCTTATAAGAATCAGGTTTATCAGCAGCTTTAAATACAATGCTTGTATATTGGATTGGCTCTTTAATTACTTCAAAGGTCAATGTATGTTTACCCTTGGACAGATAAAATAGTATCGGCTCCCCAACCCTTCTATTATAATCTTCAATAAATACCTTGGTTTCTTTATATATTTCCTTAGCATTGGGCCTGATTTCATTCTTATTTTTAGTAATTATTGTTTCATCGGACCACCAACGTTTAAATACTATCTGTTGTAATCCATCATGGCATATTACACCATCTAATAAGATTTTTCTTTGAATATCGGAATAAGTCCCTGGCAAGGCAATATATCCCACTTCCAGATTATAAAATCCTGCTTCTTCAACATTAAAATCCCAACTAATTGATCCGCTGGCTCCCGTCAGCAGACCCTCCTGCCCTATTTCAACTTCCATATCCTCATGGGCTGTATATTTACTTAAATCAATAACAACTTCTCCATCAGCCAGGGTACCGTCAAATTCATTATCTTCCAGATACTTCTGATATGTTTCCTCATAAAAAACTTCCGATAATACTGGCACTGCATAGAGCTTTGAGGCTTTGCTATTCTTTGATATAAAAAATATAGATGCAGAAACAGCACCAATTACAAGAATAGCTAATATATAAATCCTCCACTTTTTTCTTATTATCATCCCAATCACCATGCCTTTCATCAAAGCCTTTATTCTTTTACTCTGTAGGAGCAACATTCTATCTTCTTGTGGCAATTTACTATCGAGAACAATGACTTATCAATACCTTCCTTACGCACCATGTGCTTCATGTGAACTGAGTTCCCATGGCAGAGTTTTATGCTTGGTAGATATTACCAAGGAGTTTCTATCAAGAAAAAGAAGGTGCCCCACAGGAAGGACTTAGGGACACCCTCTATAACCGACATAGCCTGCGGTTTAAGTATTACTTATACTTCAAAGAATTATAAATATAGCAAATCATTAATATATTATAATCTACTCCTCANCGGCCTTAACCTGTACTTTGATAGTTACAGTGGTTTCATTACCAGCAAAGTCTTTAACTGTAAGTGGTAGGTCATATTCTCCAGGTGTAGTTGTATCAAGGTCTGATAGGTCTGCGGTGACATTGCTCTTAACATCTATACCATCTGCATCAACAGCACTTTCCACAAAATCTCCTGCCCAATTAATTTCTGAAGTATCTTCATCTAATTTGATTGTGCGATATTCAGCCTTGATTTCTAAGGTTGGAGCTGTTTTATTATCTGGATCATATATATTTACAGTAACATTTCTACTTGCTTCGTTGCCTGCAGCATCTTTAATAACTGCTTTTAGACCATTATTATATACACCAACTGCACTAAAGTCTGTGGCAGAATAATCGTAACTAGCAGTAGTAGTATCAAGTACTCCATCCACGGCATCCTCAGCAGTAAAGTAAATTGACCAATCTACAGTTGTAGGATCAGTACCCTTAGGTAAGGCTACAGTTTCTTCTTGATCAATACTTGGTGCAATATTATCATGGATTTCACCACTGGCAAGAATTGTTTCCATATCGTTAATAACCTTAGTAAATTGATCTTTGTTAGCTGCTATGGCGACATCATATGCTGGCATACCTTCAATTCCATAAAGTCCCTTACCAAGGATTACATCCCAAGTACCTCTAACGCCAATCAGATCAGCATAATCATTAGCAACACACTTACTTGCTACATATTGGAAAGACTTAAGTACATTATCACCATACTTCTCATTGAAAATATCAAAACCATAGGCTGCTGCCTGATTAGCTGCTGCTTCATTTTTATAATTTACAATATTACTTACTCCGCCATATACTTCATAATAGGTCTTCCAATATAATCTAAAGAACTCTAATGCTAGCTGGGTTTTCTCTTTGGATACACCCTTAAGAATTGCAATACTATCACCAGCGGTCATAACTTGGCGGTAATTCTCATCATCAAATGGCATATCATCTGGTCTAGGATATGCTACAATACCAATAGCCTCTCCCCGGTCAGCAGCCGCTGAAGCCGAACCAGTAATCCACCAGTCAGGACAATCTGTAAATACAGTTCCGCCATCCTGGAAATCAGACCCCCCCTTGGTCCAAACTGGGATATAGCCGTCACTATATGTACCAGGGTCTGTCATAAGTCCCGTATTTTTTAAATCAGCTATAAACTGAGCTGCAGCTATGGATTGTGGTGAATCTATCTGCAAACCATTTACGCCATAGATAGCACCGCCAGCTGCATAGGTGGCTGAAAGGGCGGCAAAACGCCAGTCTGTTTCATAGGCCTGGATTGTATCATGGGCACATGAATCTGGTGCAGGAACATTGGCATAGTGAGCTTGGATTTTAGCCAGATAATCCTTAAAGGTACTCCAAGTCCATTTACCCTCGAAGAATAAATCGTGAGGATAAACAGTTTCCCCTTTATCATTCTTTAAAGAGTCAACCTGTTCTATCATTGTAATGTTATAAAGAAGAGGCCATCTCTGTACAAAAGTCTGTTTCCATGTTAAGAAATAATTATGTCCATAAATCTTGTCATACCACATCCATGAATATTCATCATCTTCATAAAGATAAGCATACTCATCTAGTTCTTGAAGGATATTCTGGGCTAAAATTGTGGATTCTGCGCCACCCCAGATACCTGCGATATCACATACAGGGTCATTGGCTAAAACACTGGTAATCAATTCACTTCTAACGTCTTGAACATATTGAACATATTCAACCTCAACATTAAGTTCTTCTTTTACCTTCTCAAGCGCTGCTAAAGCCGCTTGTCTAGAGGCTTCGTCCATAGTGTATTCACCAGTAGCTTCATCGACCCAATAAGGATCAAGATTACTCATATTGTGCCAGCCCCAACGTATAACAGTCGGTTCTTTTGCTGGAGCTTCTGTAGGACTTGATGCGACTGCGTCTGTAGGAGATACTTTGCTGTCATTATTACTGTCATCGTTTTGCTTAGTTTGGTTATCTGCAGGGGTATCTTTATCCTTTGAACAACCTGTCATAATAGACATAACTAGCACTAAAGCTATTCCTAAACATAATAGCTTCCTCAATAATGCTCTTAACATAAAAACATTCCTCCTATCTAAATCTCAAATTAAGTAATCTCTATAATATGTATATTGATTACCCGCGGTTATTATTATAAATAATAGATATTTATTTAAACATGTAACCGATTACATTTGGTATTATATTATAGAATGGTAGTAGTTGTCAATATTATTTATTGGTAAATCGGCTGGTTTTTTTAAAAATTTCTAAATTATTTTATAAAATACATACATTTTTCAAAATAATATCTAAATTGATAATAACTTATCCCTTAATACCCGTGGAGGCAATTCCTTCTACAAAGTACTTTTGAAGTGATATAAATATTATAAAAACAGGTATAAGAGATATTACTGAAGCAGCCATTATCAATCCATATTCAGACGAGTACTGGCTGATGAACATACGCAGACCTATTTGAAGAGTTTTCTTCTTCTCTGTTTTTAGATATATTAAAGGCCCTAGAAAATCATTCCATGTATTTACAAATGTAAATATGGTCAAAGTTGATATTGCTGGTTTTGATAGGGGTAACATAATTTTGGCATAGATCATATATTCTGACATACCATCTATTCTAGCTGCTTCACAAAGTTCATCAGGAACACCTAAATAGAATTGACGCATAAGAAATACCCCAAAGGCTGAAAACGCTTGTAGACAAATAATTGCCAAATGGCTATCATTTAGACCAAAAGAACGCATCATCATAAATTGCGGAACCATATATACCTGCCATGGGACTGCAATAGTTGCTATGTATGCTAAAAAAAGTTTATTCCTATGTTTAAAATCCAGCTTAGCAAAGGCATAGGCCGCAAAACTACTGGTCAATAGTTGTAGACCAGTAACGATTATTGTTAATTTTGCAGTGTTTTTTATAAAGGTAAGAAGGGGTATTTTANTCCAAATATCAATATAATTTTGCCATCTTGGGTTTTCTGGAATCCACTGGATGGGAAATATAAATACATCTTTATCTAATTTTAAAGATGCCGATAGCATCCAGGCAAAAGGTATGAACATAAGAAATGTGATAAATAAAAGAATAGCATATATAAAAATTCTATTTATTTTAATTTTCTGAATTGGCATATTATAATTCCCTTCTCCTCTAAAATGCTGTTTAGAAATTACCATACTTTTTTTCACCCCTAAACTGAATTAAGGTAACAGTTAACACAATAAGAAATAAAACTACAGCAATTGCACTAGCGTATCCTAAATCCCAGGACCTAAAGGCTGTTTCATAGATATGATAAACTAATACCAAGGTTGAGGTTCCTGGGCCTCCTTGAGTTATCATATAAACTTGATCATATACCTTAAAGCAATTGATTGTTAGGATTACAATAACAAAAAATGTTGTAGGCCTAAGCATAGGTAAGGTAATAGATCTAAACTTCTGCCATGAATTTGCCCCGTCTAAACCCGCAGCCTCATAATATTCTGAAGATATTCCCTGTAGCCCTGATAGATATATCACCATATAGTAGCCCATATTCTTCCACACACTAAAGGAAACTACAGTTGCCATGGCAAAGTCTTTATCAGCCGCCCATTTGGGAAGATTATCTACAGCAACCCCTAATTTGGCTAAAAGCATATTAACAGGTCCATTAGCTGGGCTAAAAAGCATGTTCCATACTGCTGCAACCGCTACCAATGAGGCTACATACGGAAAGAAAGAAGCTGTTCTAAACAGATTACGTAGTTTAACTTTTTGATTTAATATTACTGCCAACCCTAAGGCGCATACCAAAGTAATTGGTACTGTTGTTAGAGTATAAACAATCGTATTTATAATAGCCGCATGAAACCTAGTGTCACTGATCAAACGGCTAAAATTTTCCAAAGCTACAAATTCAATAGGATTATTACCATCCCATTTCATAAAAGCAAGTAGAAATGCAAATATTATTGGCCCTAAGGTAAAAATAGCAAAACCTATAAAATTTGGTGCTATAAAAGAATA
>JGI24707J26582_10003048_pt1 | contig 12308 bp, 8 predicted proteins | sample BioPla1DNA1_FD_26582 | JGI IMG/M metagenome (IMG submission 26582) | reverse complement strand
AGTATTTTCCAAAAGGTGCAGCGTCAATATTCACATTTGAGATTAAGGGCGGTTCCAAAGAAGCACAGAAATTCTGCGAGAGTTTAGAACTGTTTTCCCTGCTGGCAAATGTGGCTGATGTAAAATCATTGGTTATTCATCCTGCCTCCACAACACATTCCCAGCTAGATGAGGACGAATTGCTGGACTGTGGCATAAAACCCAATACAGTGCGGCTTTCAATCGGAACAGAACATATCGATGATATTATTGCAGATTTAGAGCAAGGTTTTGTTTCAGTAAAGTAATATTTGTAATGAGCTTATGAAGTGCACTCCTAAAATCAGTAAAGGGGGTGCACTTCAGTGTACTTAGAAGGCTATTATTTCAAAAATTAACATTACTTTTTTCAATAAGTCAAGTATTTATTTACATCGGGGTGCTATAACATATATAATAAGACATAATTAAGAAGGATGTATAAATTTTTGTACAGTTTATATTAAAATGGAGGAATATATATGGCTGGTATTGTTGTAGTTGGAACTCAATGGGGAGACGAAGGTAAAGGTAAGTATATTGACATCTTATCCGGTGATTCGGATTATGTTGTAAGATACTCCGGGGGCAACAATGCCGGGCATACCATTGTTTATGAGGGTTCAAAACACGCATTTCATCTTATACCGTCAGGGATGTTAAGAAAAGGCAAGACCTGTATTATTGCAAATGGTGTGGTTATTGACCCTGCAGTATTGATAAGGGAAATCGAAAGACTTAAAAAACAGGGTTTAGAAACAGCGGAATTGTTCATAAGTGACAGAGCTCATGTTATTATGCCCTGGCATATTGCACTGGATAATCTTCAGGAGAAAATGAGAGGCAAGGAAGCACTCGGTACCACAAAGAGAGGCATAGGACCTGCCTATGCAGATAAGGCTGACAGAAGCGGAATCCGGATGGGAGATTTATTGGATGCCGATTATTTTAAGGAAAGAGTCTATGGAAACATAAAAATAAAGAACGCTATTATTGAAAAAGTTTACGAAGGCACTCCCATCGATCCTGAAAAAACTATCGATGAATATCTCGGTTACGCAGAAAAGCTCAGGCCATATATAACTGATGTAAACTCCATTATCCATAGAGCTTTGGAGGAGAGTAAGGTTGTGCTTTTTGAAGGGGCACAGGCTACCTTCCTGGATCTCGATTTTGGAACATATCCATATGTTACATCAACCAATCCAATCTCCGGAGGTGTATGCATAGGTGCCGGAGTGGGACCAAAAATGATTACTGAAGTTCTGGGGGTTATGAAGGCATATACTTCAAGAGTGGGGCTTGGTCCTTTTGTTACTGAACAAGATAATGAAATTGGCGACAAAATCCGTGAATATGGACATGAGTATGGTACAACAACCGGGCGTCCACGCAGATGCGGATGGCTTGATCTTGTTATGGTAAAATATTCAGCCAGAATTAACGGCCTTACAGGACTTTGCATCAATCATATAGATACAATCGGGAAAATTGACAGCATTAAGATTTGCGTGAATTACAAATTAAACGGGCAAATAATTGATTATTACCCTTCAAATCTTAAAGAACTTGCTCTCTGTGAACCGGTATATGAAGAATTTGAGAGCTGGCAAGGACTTGATCTTTCACGGGTTCGGCGCTTTGAAATGCTTCCCGAACCAGCAAGACAATATATATGCAGAATTGAGGAGATTATTGGTGTACCTGTAAAGTATATTGGTGTGGGCCCAGGTCGGGAGCAGACTATAACTATGTAAGTATAAGTTGGAGAATAACTATGAACCTGCTTATAGACGATTGGAAAATAATACAGGATGGTTTTTCAAAACAGAAGAATCGTTTTTTTGAAAGCATAATGTCTTCAGGAAATGGAAGAATGGGGCTAAGAGGGAATCACGAAGAGGATTATTCGGGTGATACTCTGAAAGGCACCTATATAGCAGGTGTTTATTATCCGGACAAAACCAGGGTTGGCTGGTGGAAGATCGGGTATCCTGAATACTTTGCAAAGGTATTGAATGCAATTGATTTTATAGGCATTAAAGTAAAAATTAACGGGGAGAACATTGATCTTGCCACCTGCAGATTTTCTGATTACAGAAGAGAGCTGGACATGAAAGAGAGTGTTTTGAGAAGAAACTTTACTTTTTTCGACCCTTCTGGCTCAAAGTATGAAATTAAAACGGAGAGATTTTTAAGCTATCACGAAAGTGATATAGCGGCAATAAAATATTCCATTAAAGCTCTTAACAATGACGGAGAACTGGAGTTGCTGCCTTTTCTCAATGGTGATGTAAGAAATGAGGATGCCAATTATCAGGAGAAATTTTGGGAATATGTATCAAGTTCAGCAACCGAATCTGTTTCTTATTTACACATGAAAACATTAAAAACCAATTATAATGTATCTGCAGCTTTTACATGGAATATTACAGGCACAGATACTCTGGAGAAAGAAACAGTAAATTTAAACAACGGCGAGTTTGTAGGTACACGGATAAAAGTTAATATTCCTGAAGGCAGAACTGTTACTCTGGAAAAATATATTTCAGTAACAAGTGACAGATATTACGAAACCAATGAAATAAGCAAGATTTCACAAAGAAAGGCTCAAGAAGCCCTGGATAAGGGGTATAATAGTCTGTTTGATGCCCATAAGGGGAAATGGGCTGATATATGGAGTATGAGTGATATTACCATTATAGGCGATGCAGCAGCCCAGCAAGGGATAAGATTTAATATTTATCAGCTTAACTGTACGTATTCAGGAGATGATCCACAATTAAACATAGGACCCAAGGGTTTTACCGGAGAGAAATACGGAGGGGGTACCTATTGGGATACCGAGGCTTATTGTTTATATTTTTACTTAGGAACAAGGAAGCCTGAAATAGCCAGGAATCTGTTGGAATACCGTTATAATCATCTTGAAAAGGCGAAGGAGAACTCAGCTAAACTGGGAACACGGGGAGCTTTGTATCCCATGGTGACCATGAATGGTGAGGAATGCCATAATGAATGGGAAATCACCTTTGAAGAGATTCATAGAAATTGTGCAATAACCTATGCAATAAAGAATTATACCGAGTATACAAATGATGAATCATATCTTTTGGAAAAAGGAATAGATGTGTTTGTTGAGACCTCCAGATACTGGGTTTCAAGAGTGAATTACAATTCCAAAAAAAATGTTTACATGATACTTGGTGTTACAGGACCCAATGAATACGAGAACAATGTAAATAATAACTGGTATACGAATCGTATGGTAAAATGGAGCCTCAAATATACCGTTGACACTCTGAAAATTATGGAAGAAAACCATAAGCCACTATACAAAGAAGCGATTGACCGCCTGGGTATTTCACCTGATGAAACGGAAAAATTCAAAGAAATCAGTGAAAAGATGTATCTTCCGGAGGATAAAGAGCTGGGTATTTTCCTTCAGCAGGACGGATTCCTTGATAAAGATATAAAACCGGCAGACCTGCTTAAGCCATCCGATCTACCCTTAAACCAGAACTGGTCATGGGACAGAATACTAAGATCATGTTATATAAAGCAGGCCGATGTTCTTCAAGGATTGTGGTTCTTAAATGACGAGTTTACTAAGGAAGAAAAAATAAGAAATTTCAAGTTCTATGAACCCTTGACGGTGCATGAATCTTCTCTTTCCCCATGCGTCCATTCTATTCTGGCAGCTGAAGCAGGATATAGAGAAAAAGCCTACGAGCATTATCTGAGGACTGCGAGGCTGGATCTGGACAACTATAACAATGACACCGATGACGGACTTCATATTACTTCTATGGCAGGCACATGGATGACCATTGTATCTGGTTTTGCCGGGTTGAGAATCAAAAAAGGGAAGCTGCATCTTAATCCTTTTAAGCCAGAATCATGGAAGGAGTATTCCTTCTGCCTGGTATTCAGAGATCGTATTATAAAAATCACCGTATGTGACACAGATATAACAATTAATCTGGAAAAAGGGGATCCCTTTGATATAACACTATATGAAGAGAATGTGACGGTAAGGGAAGGCAGAAACCAATACAGGCGATAGATTGTGGGGGAACTATTACATGTTAAAAATATGCAAGTTCAACTGGCGACAGCCTGGCGAAACCGGCGGAAAGAAGAAAAAACCGGGGATAAGACTCCCCGGTTTTACTGTGAATATGCCTAAATTGCTAAATCCACATGTTGTATAGTTCCCACCTGACCGTTTTCTTTAAGGAAAATACCTGTTGAACGAATCTGGCCTAATGAATCGTTAGCTGCAGTTTTAAGTCCATACTCCGAGCGAACATTGCCCAGATAAATAGCCCCCACTCCAACCTGTCCTAAGGCCAGGAGGGTTTTGGCGCCATTCTCATCCAGAGTCCAGATTCTCAGCTTATCGAATATTTCGTCATTCTCGTCTATCCAGCCGTTTTGGTCTTCGTCATATACTGCCAGCTCATTAAATCCGTTACCGCTTTGGGGACCGAAAAGCTCGCTGCCATCATCAATAATATTGTTATTGTTGCGGTCCAGAGCTAAAAAACCTGAACCCATTCCGGTGAAAGCAATGTTATCCTTTTTGCCGTCACAATCAATATCAAAGTAGTAGTTCCTGTCACCAAGAGACGCCGAAGCATTCTTAAAATTGATGACAAGGGGATCGAGCAGGGCATCCCCAGCGCGGATGGATATGTGTTGATAACTCATAAACTCACGGCTGACATTAAAATTCAGATTGAAGTTTATTGTACGGCCGTCTTCGGTTATCACACTTCCGGAAGAACCAAATGACATACTTTCAGCCTCACGGTAAAATTCATGCCTGTCATACCTTAGGCCCCAGCCAAGAGGCGTTGGTGTATTCTGACCGGAGCCTGTTGTTTCCTTACTTTGTAGCTCTTCCGGTTCGAAAACTTTAAGTTTGATTTTTTTACCGGTGAGGACATAGATAAAGTGCTCAATCAGTCTGATTTTTTCCTTATCCTTGTCAGTTAATTCAACAGCCACAGTGTTTTGAGGATCACCTGGGGTTGATATGTCGGAATTTTGCTGCAGTGCTTTTCCTTTCTCTGATATGTCAATAAGGATGTTCTCTTTTGTAATTTGATTCTGTTCCTGGTTCCAGAACTGAATTGTTTCTTTTGCAGAGTGATGCTTGACAGCAGACCATTGAGCGTTCATCTGAACGCGTGAATCCGCAATTTTCATAAGACATGCCTCCTTGCAAAAACAACTATCCCTAGTTATGAATTTGTTATTAATTATATCGGCAGTTTCAGTGAATGCATCAAGCAGTGTTTTATTGTATGATATAAATATAGAAGTAAAGAGGTTAGGGATAGTAATGAATAAATGGGATGATTTTGTAAGAGCATGCTCCTCCTGTAACAAATGCGGACTTTATCAGAACAGAAGAAATGTTGTCATAGGGAGAGGATTGGTTAAACAAGTTCCCATACTTTTTGTAGGGGAAGGCCCGGGAGAACAGGAGGATATTAAGGGCGAAGCCTTTGTTGGCAGAGCCGGAAAACTTCTTGATCTTCTTTTAGATGCTATGGAAATAAAACCTGAAGATTACTATATTACAAATGTGGTTAAATGCCGTCCTCCCAATAACCGTATCCCAACTAAGGATGAGGTTGATGCCTGTATACCCTGGCTGAGATATCAATTTAGCGCAATAAAGCCGTCAATAGTGGTATGCCTTGGATCAACTGCTGCTAAGGCTCTGATAGATAACGATGTTAAGATTACTGAAATCCGTGGCAATTGGATTGACAAGCAAGGGAAAATACTGATTATGCCTACATATCATCCGGCGGCGGTGTTGAGGGATAATGGCAAAAGGGCTGACTTCTATCTTGATGTTAAAAAGGTTCGGGATAGATTATTTCAAATGACTTCAGGCTAAAACTAAGGCAGAACACTTAAACTTGTCTGCCAGCATATCATAGTATATGAGTTTTAAGCCAAGAGGTTTTTTAATGTACTATTTAGATAATGCGGCCACATCATTTCCTAAGCCAGTAGAAGTCTATGACAGAATGAACCGGTTTATAAGGGAATCCTGTGCCAATCCCGGGCGTTCATCCCATGAGATGGCAAGAGATTCGGCAACTTGGGTAATGAAAACAAGAGAGGCTGCAGCAAGCCTTTTTAATATTGATAACCCGCTTAGGATAGGATTTACCGCCAATGCTACTTATGCCCTGAATATGGCCATTCAAGGTGTTCTTAAAAAGGGCGACCATGTCATAACAACAGCAATGGACCACAACTCGGTCTTAAGACCTTTATATGAGCTTCGGAGCAAGGGAATAATAGATTATTCAGTTATAATGCCGTATAACTCATTTGGGGCCATAGACGCTTTTGCAGTATCCAGGGCTGTGAGAGCCAATACCAGGCTGATAGTATTGACAGTATCATCAAACGTAACCGGCACTATTATGCCGTATGAGGAAATCGGGGAAATAGCACGGAAAAAAGGGATTATTTATCTGATTGACGGTGCCCAGGGAGCCGGTGTATTGCCACTGGATGTAAAAGCTATGAACATTTCAATGCTGGCATTTCCCGGCCACAAAAGTCTGATGGGTCCACAAGGAACAGGAGGATTGTACGTAAAAGAGGGAATTAACTTAAAACCCATTATACAGGGGGGGACAGGCAGCCGCTCATTTGAAACAGTCCAGCCACTTTTTATGCCGGACATTATAGAATCTGGAACTTTAAATACCCCGGGAATTGTAGGGTTGGGTGCCGGAATTGATTTTATATTAAAAACAGGAACAAATAATATTCTGAGAAGAAAAGAGCATCTTATTGCAAAACTTTACGAAGGTTTGGCAGTACATAGAAAAATAAAATTGTATTCAACAGCGGAAAATCATAAAAACAGCGGCATAATTGCTTTTATTATTGATGGTATGGACTCTTCCGAAATAGCCAACATTTTGGATTCCAGGTATCATATTGCAGCCAGGTCCGGTTTCCATTGTGCTCCTTTAGCCCATAAAGTATTGGGCACAGAAAAAACCGGCCTGCTAAGGCTTAGTTTGGGATATTTTAATACCCCTGACGAAATTCAATACACTATTGACAGCATCAAAGAGATTGCTGATGATGATAGAAGTTAAACATCAATAAAAGTAATTTCGGGAAACGAACCCAGCCTCAAAGGGACAATGACATTGCCCAGCCCGCGGCTTATATAAACCGGGGTATCATTAATTGTATGGAGACCTTTACGGTAACCTAATCTACAGGTTACCTCTTTTCTGAATAATTTGTATTCCAAACCGAAGGGCATCCAGATCTGGCCGCCATGGAAATGGCCTGACAGCAGGACATCAACCTCGCCGGGCAATAATGATAATGCAAATTCCGGGTTATGACTGATTGCGATATTCATGTCTGCAGAGGGATCTTTTTTTGACAGGGCAAGTCCTTTATTGGTTTTGCCCTGTCTGTAATCATCTATGCCAATGAGATTTACACTTTTTCCGTTTTTTCTGAAAATTGTTGAATCATTTATTAATAACTTAAGCCCTAAATTCTTTATATTTAACATAAAAATATCTTTTGACTTTGGATTTTTTTTAAAACAGCTGTGGTCATGGTTTCCCAATACCAGATAAACCGGAATATTACCCGAGACTTTTTTAATCCACCGGGTAAAAGCATAGATATGTTTTTCCTTATCAATAATATCTCCGGCAATAATAATCAAATCAGGATTGTTTTTAGATATGGCTTTTGCTGCATCATCAGAGGGAACCATCAGAAATCTCATATGAATATCAGAAATCAGTGCGATTCGTATATTCAAATTCTTCTGAGATATTTTTACAAATTCACATTTCAGGTGCCTGGCCTGCAGTGCCATTATTAATATAAAGAATAAAAACACCAGAAGAGCATTATACAAATTTTGTCACCACCCTTAACAGCTTATCACATGATTAATAAAACCGACAAGCTCTAAGCATGATAAGAAATGAAACTATATGTTATTGAACAAATACTCTGTTTTATTTCAGTTAAGAAGTGATAAATAAAGTAATAGCGTATAATAGAAACTACAAATAAGAATTCTGTTGTTAGCGGAGGAAACAAAAAAGTGAAAAGAGCAATTATAGTAGTTTTAGACAGCCTTGGAATTGGGGAGCTGCCAGATGCTGGTATCTATGGAGATATAGGGAGCAATACCCTTGGTAATATAGCTGCCGCAATGAAAAACCAGCCCTGGTTCAAACTTGAGAATTTAAAAAGTTTGGGGTTAGGTCATATTGAAGGAGTAGATTATATAGAAAAAACGAAAAACCCATTAGCTTCAATGGGACGCTTAGCTGAACTCTCCAAGGGTAAGGATACCACCACAGGACACTGGGAAATTGCCGGAATTGTTTTGGACAGTGCTTTTCCCACATACCCTGAGGGATTTCCCGATGAAGTTATCAATGCCTTTGAAAAAGCTATAGGCAGAAAGTGCATTGGTAATTACCCTGCCTCCGGGACGGCTATTATTGAGGAACTCGGAGAAGAACATATTAAAACAGGATATCCCATTGTATATACTTCTGCCGACAGTGTGTTTCAGATTGCTGCTCATGAGGATATAATCCCTGTAGAACAGCTATATGAAATGTGTGAAAAAGCCAGAAGCATATTATCGGGCAAGCATGGAGTAGGACGAGTAATAGCCCGCCCTTTTGAAGGACAGCCGGGGAGTTTTAGAAGAACTGAACGAAGGCGGGATTTTTCTTTAAAGCCTGTTAGAAAAACTGTGCTTGATTATACAAAGGAACAGGGTTTGGAGGTAAGGGCCGTAGGAAAGATTGAGGATATTTTTGCCGGGCAAGGCATAACACATGCAGTCCACATCCAGGGAAACACCGAAGGCATAGACCGTACAATCGAATGGATTAAGGAGGATTTTTCAGGGATTCTTTTTACTAATCTTGTGGATTTCGATATGCTTTACGGACACCGGAACGATGCTGAAGGATATGCCCGCGCAATAGAAGATTTTGACCGGCGTCTTCCGGAAATAACCGGAGCTATGAAGGATGGCGATATATTAATTATCACTGCTGACCATGGCTGTGACCCCACAACCGAAAGCACTGACCATTCAAGGGAGTATGTACCGCTCCTGATCTATGGAAAGCCGGTCAAAAAAGGAGTGAACCTTCACACACGGGATAGCTTTTCCGATATAGCTGCCAGCATTGCCGAGTATTTGGGAGTTGAGGCCCAAATTGAAGGTAAGAGCTTCTTAAAAGGAATACTAATATAAATATATCATATGGTGCCTGTAGAGTGAGTCAACTGCGCCGCTTAAGTGAATCCATCAATTGGGATGTGAGAGGTGCGAAGTGCTAGGTTGGAAGTAAGAAATTGTATAAAGAATATAAGCAAATATCTCACTTCTCACTTCTAATATTTTGACATCACTCACGGCACCTGCTACGTTTACTGTCATCCGAGCGCAGCACAGCACCCCCTACGTCATCCTGAGCGGAGCCGAAGGATCTTTTATCTGACATTAAACACAATAGGTGAAGGCATCATATGGTATCTTGCTCTTGCCCATTACTGTTAACGCTGAAGATGATATAAAGAGAAGGAAGGTTGAGTTTTTATGAGGATGGTTGATATCATCATTAAAAAGAAAGAAGGATTAAAACTTTCCAGGGAGGAAATAGAGTTTTTCGTTAGAGGTGTAACCGATGGCTCAATTCCTGATTACCAGGCAAGCAGTCTGCTGATGGCTATTTGTTTAAAGGGCATGGATGATGAGGAAACCCTGAATCTTACCCTTGCAATGGTAGCTTCCGGTGATACTATAGATTTGTCTGAAATACCCAAAATAAAGGTAGACAAACACAGCACCGGGGGTGTTGGGGATAAAACCACAATGATTCTGGGCCCCATGGTTGCAGCACTGGGAGTTCCTGTGGCGAAAATGAGCGGTCGTGGGCTGGGACATACCGGAGGTACTATTGATAAGCTGGAGTCAATACCGGGAGTTAATACTCAACTCTCTCAGGAGGAATTTATTAAAATTGTTCAGGATATAGGACTGGCTGTGGCAGGACAGACAGGGAATCTGGTGCCTGCTGACAAAAAACTTTATGCCCTCAGGGATGTTACAGGAACGGTTGAGAGTATACCCCTTATTTCGGCCAGTATAATGAGTAAAAAGCTGGCTTCCGGATCTGATGCCATTGTACTGGATGTTAAGGTGGGAAGTGGTGCCTTTATGAAGACTACTGAGGATGCGCAAAAGCTGGCAAAAGCCATGGTAGAAATCGGATCGGGGGCTAAACGCAAAACCGTAGCGGTTATAACCGATATGGATCGTCCTTTGGGAAAAGCCGTCGGCAATGCCCTGGAGGTTAAAGAAGCCATTGAAGTACTTTCAGGTAATGGTTCCGATGATATAACAGAGGTTTGTATAACACTTGCAGCGAAAATGCTGGAACTTGCGGGTATGGGCGACTTTAACAAATGTGCCCGACTGGCCGAAGGCACTATAAAAGACGGAAGTGCGCTTGAAAAATTCAAACAAATGATAAAAGCCCAGAATGGAAACGAAGAAGTTGTGGATAATCCGGAGCTATTACCTTCGGCCAAATATACTACCGAGTACAGAGCGGCCTCGGATGGGTACATTTTTTCAATTATCTCTGACAGATTAGGTGTTGCATCCATGCTTTTGGGAGCAGGAAGAGCAACCAAAGAAAGTGTGATTGATCCGGGAGCCGGTATTACTCTTCTGAAAAAACCCGGAGAAATGGTGAAGGCAGGGGAGCCTATAATGATGCTTCATGCCAATTCTGAATCTCTGTTTAAAGATTCCCTCGATGAACTGGAAAAAGCAGTTGTTATAAGCAGGGAAAAACCCCCTCAAACACCATTAATAATTGATATTATTCAATAAAAATTTCAAAAATTGAATAACACCAATAAGCCTGCATATAGTTTTTATGGATAAGTCTATGGAGTGATATCTATGAAAGGTAAGTGCAGGTTTATTTTATCATTGACACTGGCGATTTGTTTAGCATCCGGCATCACAGCCTTTGCTGAAGGTTACGATGCTCTTACAGGTACATATGACTCGGAGATTTCCATTATGACAATTGAATCCCCGGAAGATAAAAGTGAGAATGTCTCAACTGTGGAAGATGAGACTTCAGGCGCAACTCCTCAGTTTAAAGTTAATGCAAAAGCCGCCATTTTAATTGAAGCAGATACAGGGACAGTATTATTCTCTTTTAATGAACATGAGCCCTTGCCTATTGCCAGCATAACAAAAATCATGACAATGCTGTTAGTCATGGAAGCGGTTGACACCGGAAAAATTACCCTCAGCCAATCAACCACCATATCTGCTTATGCCTCAAAAATGGGAGGTTCACAAGTTTACCTTAAGGAAGGTGAAGTATTTACGGTGGAAGAGCTTTTAAAAGCTGTAGCGGTCCACTCGGCTAATGATGCTTCAGTTGCTCTTGCCGAAGTAATTGCAGGGAGCGAAGAGGCCTTTGTGGCAATGATGAATCAAAAAGCCCAGGAGCTAAAAATGAAAAACACCAAGTTTCTGGATTGCACAGGTCTTACCGATGATGGTCATTACAGCACGGCTTATGATATTTCCGTTATGTCGAGGGAATTGCTTACTAAGCATCCGAAAATAGTGCATTATACAACGATATGGCATGATACATTCCGGGATGGCAAATTCGATTTAGACAATACAAATAAGCTGGTTAAGCGGTATAGAGGAACAACTGGTTTAAAAACAGGCTTCACCAGCAAGGCAGGCTTTTGTCTCTCAGCCTCTGCAGAACGCGAGGGCACCAAGTTTATTTCAGTAATATTGGGCTCCGATTCAAATGATCACAGGTTCTCCGAGACGGCGAGGCTTCTGGACTTTGCTTTCTCCAATTGGGAAACTGCCAGAATAGAGAAAAAGGATATGGATGCAGGAACAATAAAAGTTAAAAAAGGTGTTGTAACCGAGATACCGGTGGTCTTTTCCGACAACGCTGTGGTGGTTGTTAATAAGGGCAGTAAGAGCAAAATTACCGAAACAGTAGAAATGCCTGAGATTATAAATGCTCCTGTTAAAGCAGGCCAATCCATAGGTGTTTTAAATATCGACCTGGAAGGTGAAATACTGGCATCAATTGATATTGTTGCCGCTAAGGATTCTCCAAAATGTACCTTTGGTCTGATTTTCGGTATGATAGCCAGAAAATGGGCTGCACTGTTTT
>JGI24707J26582_10003043_pt1 | contig 12314 bp, 10 predicted proteins | sample BioPla1DNA1_FD_26582 | JGI IMG/M metagenome (IMG submission 26582) | reverse complement strand
GGCGATTCGTCAAAAATGCCTCAACGAATTAAATGACAAACATAAAAATTGTTTACTCGTTCAATAATATTTGTTTTTCATAGAACTTTTTGAATTACCCACGTCTCACTTAAACAATGCCGTGCCGACTCTAACAAAAGTGGCGCCTTCCATTACTGCAATAGGAAAATCATTAGACATTCCCATACTTAAATCATGGCAAGGAGCATAAGATAAAGTCAACTTTTCAATCTCACATTGCTTTTGTTTTAATTTCTTGAAAATATTGTGTTGTTCAGTCGCAGTAGAGTCAAAAGGAGCCATCGTCATTAAACCAACAACTTGAATTTTATCATGCGCATGAAGCGACAAGATAAAGTCTTTGGTTTCTTCAAGTGTCAATCCATGCTTACTTTCTTCACCAGAAACATTGACTTCAACAAAACACTTAACGACTTTTTGCGCTCTTTTTTGAATTTCGTCAGCCAACTTTAAACTATCTAGGGCATGAAAATAATCCACTTCATTAATGACATCCTTGACTTTGCGTCGTTGCAAATTACCGATATAATGCCAGACAACCTCCGGATGAGTGATTGCTTGTTTTTTAGCTAAAAATTTATCCGCACGATTTTCGGCTAAGTGCAATTGACCTAACGCAATCATCGCTTGGGTTGTCGGCACATCTTCAGTCTTCGTAACGGCTACTAAAGTTACCTCAGAACAACTGCGTCCAACCTGATCACAAGCTTTCTGAATAGATTGTTGTACTTGTTTTAAATTATCAGCTAACATCATGATCAGGTCTCCTTTATTGCTTAATTATTGCGTTTACGACGGAAAAATGGAGGTGTACTTAACTCATCTTCTGCCGGTTTTACTTCTTCTTTGTTAAATGTTTCAAATTCACGTTTTTCAACATTATCAAATTGTGCGTCATCTACTTTAGGACGGACATTTTGTTCTTTACGAATATCCCAGTCACCAAATGAATTTTCTTCATTCGTTGTTGGTGTTGTTGGGCGTGCTTGATCTAAATCAAGCGTTGGTTTTGGTTGTGTTGTGTGAATTTGGCTAGCACGATGACTACGAGCAGATGTATTTTCACGTTTACTTGGATCAATACCTGTAGCAATGACAGTGACACGAATTTCATCGCCTAGTTCTTCATTGATTGAAGTACCAAGGATGATATTTACATCGCCACTTGCAGCATGAGCAACGATATCAGCTGCATCTTGTGCTTCAAATAAAGTCATATCTAAGCCACCAGTGATGTTTAGTAAGACTTGTTCTGCCCCATCAATAGAAGTTTCTAATAATGGAGAAGAAATTGCTCGTTTAGTTGCTTCAACCACGCGTTCTTCACCACTAGCAACCCCGATACCCATTAAAGCAGTACCTTGATTAGCCATCACAGTTTTCACATCGGCAAAGTCAAGGTTCACATAACCTGGTGCAGTAATTAAATCAGAAATACCTTGAACCCCTTGACGTAATACATTATCAGCTTCACGGAAAGCTTGTAACATAGGCGTCTTTTTATCAACGATTTCTAATAATCGGTTATTTGAGATAATTAATAAAGTATCTACGTTTTCTTTTAATTTAGCGATACCTTCTGCAGCATAGCGCCCACGTTTTGGACCTTCAAATGTGAACGGACGTGTCACTACCCCAACAGTTAAAGCACCGATTTCTTTAGCGATACGAGCAACGATTGGCGCAGCACCTGTACCTGTTCCGCCACCCATACCAGCAGTGATGAAGACCATATCCGCACCTTCTAATGATTCGCGAATTGCTTCTTCACTTTCTTCAGCAGCTTTTTGACCCACTTCAGGTTGAGAACCTGCTCCTAAACCACGAGTGAATTTAGGTCCTAATTGGATAACTGTTTCAGCTTTTGAGGCGCGTAAAGCTTGAACGTCCGTATTGACTACGATAAATTCAACACCTTTTACGTTTTCTTCAATCATGCGGTTAATGGCATTACCACCGCCACCGCCGACACCGATTACTTTAATAATCGCGCCAGAATTTACACTATTATCAATTGAAAATTCCATTATCGATTTCCTCCTATCAACTATTCAAAAAAGTTAGAAAAGAAATTCTTAATCTTATCTGTGACTTTTTCTTGATGTTCTTCTTCATCATAGTAGTTCGCATTTGTTTCATAAGTTGGTTGTTCATATTCTGGTTCTTCATCTGGGACCACTGGTGTTTGAACAGCCGGTGTAGATGAAGTGGTAGGAACGACTCTTTCTCCAGTAATAGCTGAAACAACCACTTGGGTAATTTCGCTCATACTTGCCGCATAGTCCACTAAGCTAATGACATTTGTAAATACTGGATTTCTTAAGCCCATGTGATTTGGAACATGTAATTTCACTGGTGTACCTAAGATTTCTTGTGCTAAATCAACTACACCTGGGAGACTAGCTGCCCCACCAGTTAAGACGACACCACCTGGTAAATCAAGCGCATCGATTTCATCTAACACATCTTTGGCTTTTGTAAAGATTTGTTCCATACGTGCTTCGATGATTTCTGATAAATAACGTTCATCAATTTTTACTGGTTCTGCCTTACCAATGACATCAACTGGGAATTCTTCACTTGCAGATGTACGTGCAGGATAAGCATCACCATAATTAATTTTCAAGGCTTCAGCATTATTAAATGAAGTATTTAAAACAGTTGAAATATCACGAGTGACATATTCGCCACCTTCTTGATTCACGTTAGTAAACTTCAATTGTTTATCATGCATGACAGCTGTTGTTGTTTGACCACCACCGATATCAATGACAATCGTACCGAAATCTTTTTCACCATCAGATAAAATAGATTCAGTTAAAGCAAGTGGCGTAATAATGGTTTGACCAATTGTTAATCCTGCTTTTTCGACACATTTACGAATATTATGAATAATCGTCTTAGGACCAGTAAACATCACACCGTACATTTCAAGGCGAACACCAATCATGCCACGTGGATCTTTAATACCTTCAAAACCATCAACCGTAAATTCTTGTGGTAATACTGCAATAATTTGTCTTTCAGGTGGCACTGAACGAACTAATGCGGCAGATGCTACATTACGAACATCTTCGTTTGTGATTTCTTTAGATTCATTATTTACTGCAATCATCCCTTGACAGTTTTCGACTTCTAAAAGATTTGCTGGAATACCAACATTCACCGTACGAATTTGAATACCTGCTTTTTCTTCTGCTTGTCCAACTGCGCGTTTAATTGCTTGGACAGTTTTTTCAATATCAACAATGATTCCGCGATTAATTCCTTCAGACTTCGCATTGCCGACACCGATAATATTCATTTGGCTATCAACATATTCAGCGACAACGACTTTCACCGATGTCGTACCAATATCAAGCCCAACATAAATTCCCGTTTTTGCCATGGATGGGGCTCCCTCCTAATTTTTAACTATCAATAGAACAAAATTTGTTCAAACTTAACTTTTTTAGTTTTCACTGTTTACAATTCTAACATTTTTACCCAATTTTAAAAAGTAGGTAGCGATAAATTATATAAAAAAATCCTAAATTTTGCAAATTTCTTTAAAGAATCTTATGCTTGTGGATTTTCTTGAACGCTTTCACTATTTTCAGCGTCACTGTCTGCCGTTTGTTCTGAACTATCCCCTGTTTTTTTCTCTTCTTTTGGATAAGGATAAGTGAATAAACCTACTTCCATATCCACAATCCCTGGCTCTTGCATATTGCTAGCAACTTTGGCATAGTATGGTAATTTTTTTGTCAATTGATCAATATTGATTAACACTTGATTTTGATCGTTCATATTTAAGGTTAACAATTGATCATTTTCTGCGCGTGGTGTGGACTTAATTTGCGAAATGCTTTGTTTAAATTCTTCCGGCAGTTTGTGATAAGCTTTCAGCGTTTTTAAAATTAACTTTTTAGAAGTAAATCCTTCCAATATCGGTAAACCACTTTGTAATTGATCTTGGGTAATCGGATTTTTCAATACTTGACCATTTTCTAAAATATCATAATACTTATCACCTGTAAGTAAATAAGCCACTCTGTGATATTCTGTCACATTGATTTGAAATTGATTGAAATGAACAATTTTCACATTGACTGCTTTAATCCAAGGAGATATTTTTTGAATTTTTTGAATCGCGCTTTGACGTGAAAAATATTGTTCCCATAATGGTTCGTTTATTTTAAAATTCGCTGTTTTCACAATCCGCTCACTTGGAACTTGCTGATTATGTACAACATTTACCTTTGATAACTGACCCAAAGGCGAAATGTAATAGATACATCCTACTAATGGTATCAAAAACAATGAAATAATCAACGCTAAACGACGATATAGTTTGCGTTGACGATAATCCTTCATCTTAGGCAACTTATCAGAAAAACTGGTATTTTCACTTTCACGAATCGACTCAGTTGACTTTTCTGAAGAGAGAATTTCAATCATGGGACGTTCATTTTTTTCTTGCTCTTGATTTTCTTGCTGCTCAACTTCTTCACTAGGTTCTGCCAGAGATTCTGATTCTTCTTGCTCTTGATTTTTTTTCAAGATTTTATCCATCAATCGCTTTTCTTCTAAATATTTTTGATGGGCTTCTTGCCAAGGTGTAGGCTTTTTTTGACTATTTTCTTTTTTGCCTAGCTTTGATTGCTTTTCCTCTTTCGTACTAATAGTCATCACCTACTTTTCAGTTACTTCTAAAACTAGCTTATACAACCTTTGTGAGGCATCCACAATTCCTTGACTCTTAGACGCTTTAGACATACTTTGTAAAAGCGTATCATCATTCATAATTGAGTCAATCGCTCGCACCAGACGTTCACCAGTTAAGTCCGCATCTGCAATCACCTTACTTGCACCAATCTTTTCTAAACTTTTGGCATTTTTCGTTTGGTGATCATTGGTTACATATGGACTTGGAATTAAAATTGATGGTAAACCAAGCGCAGTTAGTTCAGCAATGGAAGTTGCTCCGGCCCGCCCAATGAGTAAATCACAGTTGGCCATCACTTCTGCCATATTGTGAATATAAGGTTGAATGGAGATATTCACAAATGCATCCTTGGACATCCCGATTTCTTCTTCAATTTGATGGTAATATCTTTCACCTGAAGCATATAACACTTGATAATTTTTTTTTGCTAAGATAGGTAAGGCATTGACAACGGCTTGATTAATTTTTAAGGCACCTTGACTCCCACCAAAAATTAAAACCGTCTTAACACCTGGTTTTAAATCATATTGCGACAAAACATCACTGCGAACGATTCCTTGCATTTCTTGCGCGCGTGGATTACCGACTAGTTCTGTTTTGGCTAGTGGAAAATACTGTCCCGCATCGCTAAAAGCAATCCCAATTTTATCCACATAGCGCGCTAAAAATTTATTCGTAATCCCAGGTACGCTGTTTTGTTCATGAATAATTGTCGGAATATGCATGCGGCTAGCCTGGAATACCACTGCACCAGAAACATAGCCACCAGTACCAATCACGACGTCTGGTTGAAAATCTCGCAATATTTTCTTCGCTTGACGCATACTTCTAAAAAAGAGTTGCAATGTTTTGAGATTATCTACTGACAAGCTGCGTTTAAAGCCTTGAATTTCTAAGGTTTGAAAAGGAATATCCGTTTGTGGCAAGATTTTATTTTCTAATCCACGTTTTGCTCCGATATACATAAATTCGCTTGTTGGATCCACTGATTTAACATACTTAATAAAAGCCAAAGCCGGATAAATATGGCCACCAGTTCCCCCACCGGTTAATAATATTTTCATGAATTTCCGCTCATTTCTTATAATTTTTCGATTGCCGCGATAAATTTATCACCACGGACTTCAAAGTTTGGATATTGATCCCAGCTAGCATTGGCTGGTGATAATAAGACGATATCGCCTGCTTGCGCTAATTTAGCTGCAATAGGGACTGCTGTTTCGACATTTTCGGTCATTGTAATAGAGGTAATTCCTGCTTGTTTCGCCGCATCAGCTAATTTATCCTTGGTTTCACCGAATAAAATAATTGCTTTTAAACCCTTCAAACTAGGAATTAAGGCATCAAAAGAATTGCCACGGTCTAATCCACCAGCTAATAATACAACCTTGCTCAAATCAAAACCAGCTAAAGCCTTTTGTGTAGCTAAAATATTAGTTGCTTTAGAGTCATTATAATAGCGTACCCCAGCAATTTCTTTAATAAACTGGGTCCGATGTTTCACACCATGAAATTGACTAAGTGCGGTTTGAATTGCACTATTTTCGACATGCATTAATTTAGCCACCGCAATTGCAGCTAAGGCATTTTCAATATTATGACTACCAGGAACCCCTAATTGATCCGCTGGCATGACCAATTCATCTTTATAGTACAAATTGCCATCTAGCAAATAGGCGCCATCGACTTTTTCAGTTGTTGAAAAGGCCACTACTTGTGCTTGGGTCGTTTTAGCTAATTCACGAACTTCTTCTTGTTGCCAGTTAAGTACAAGATAATCATCCGCAGTCATATTCGCTTGGATTTTCCATTTTGAGGCTACATAATCAGCTCGCGTTTGGTGATAATCAATATGCGCTTCATATAAATTCGTAATCACCGCGATATGTGGGTGAAAGCTTTGTGTCCCTTTCAATTGGAAACTAGATAATTCCATCACTAGCTCATCATCATTTGTTGCTTCTTGGGCCACAGAACTAGCTGGATAACCGATATTTCCTGACAAACGTGCTTGCCCTTTTGTACGATTTTCATTTAAAATCGTCGCAATCATCGTAGTCGTTGTGGTTTTACCATTGGTTCCAGTAATACCGATAATAGGTGCTTCACTAATCAAATAAGCCAATTCCACTTCAGTAATCACCGGAATATGAAGTTCTAAAGCACGCGCAACCATTGGATGGGTATAAGGAATACCAGGATTTTTGACCATTAAACTAAATCCTTCATCCACTAATTCAATCGGATGGCTACCGGTAATAACGGTAATGCCGGCTTCTAACAATTCCTGTGCTTGAGGATTTTCATTAAAAGGTTTACCATCATTAACGGTAACAAGTGCACCCAAATCGTGTAACAATTTGGCCGCACTTACTCCGCTCTTTGCTAATCCTAAAACTAATACTTTTTCATTTTGAAATTTTGTCACTTTCTTCATCTTTCATTCCTCGCTTTTTACAATACAATCATCAAAGTGANCACTGAACAAATCACAGCAATCAACCAGAATACGATATCGATCTTCCACTCTGACCANCCACTCATCTCAAAATGGTGGTGAATCGGTGACATCTTAAAGATACGTTTGCCTGTTAATTTAAAGGAAGTCACTTGCAACATCACACTAGCTGTTTCGATCACATAGATTAAGCCAACTAATAATAAGGTCCATTCTTGATGTAATAAAATCGAAATCGAAGCCAAAAGCCCCCCTAAAGCTAGTGAACCAACATCCCCCATGAAAATTTTAGCAGGTTTATGATTATATGGGAAGAAGCCAACTAAACCACCCACCACACTAATACATACAAGTAAGATATCATATTGTTTTTGATGCCAAGCGATTATCGCATACGTTAAGAAAGAAATTGTGCCTAATCCAGAGACTAAACCGTCAATCCCATCTGTTAAATTGACTGCATTTGAAAAACCAACTAACCAAAAAACGATAAACAAACCATATAGATAAGATAATGGGATTTCAATTGTAAAGAAGTTTAGCGTGTTTGGTTGTTTATCAGCTAAAAAGACTAGATAAAAGACTACCCCACCAATGATTTGGCCGATTAGCTTTTGTAAAGATTTCAAACCAAGATTTCGTTTCATAAAAATCTTAATAAAATCATCTAAAAAGCCCAGTGTGCCATAAAGAAGAAAGACAAATAGTAAAATAAATAGCGTAGGGGTTAACAGTTTTAGCCAAACAGCTGCCCAAATGCTGGTTACAATCGCTGCTAAGCTAAATACAAAACCTCCCATCGTCGGTGTCCCTGCTTTTACATTATGCCATTTTGGTCCTTCATCACGAATCTCTTGACCATATTTTTTCATTTGAAAGTAATGGATAAACAGCGGCATAAAGGCAAAGGTCAAGCCAAAGCCACTTGCAAAAGGTAAGAAAAATTTTGTTAGTTCCATCATAAACTCCTACTTATTAATCATTTTCTTTTAAGGTAAAGGTAATTGATTTTTTATCTGTTAAAGTTTCATAAGGTTGAATACTTTGGTTTACACAATAACCACTACCATTAAATTTCACTTTGATGTCTAAAATACTTCCAAGCTTCACTAAGTCCGCTTTAGACCAACCAGACACATCCGGCATATAAGCATTTTCACCCTTCGCTAAAAGAATGATTTTTTCATTCGGTAAGACTTTGATACCGGCTTTCAAGGATTGCGCCGTCACTTTTTCGCCATTACCAATGACCACGACATCTAGGCCACGTTTTTCAGCTAGGTTAGCAGCATCAACACTACTCATGCCTGTGAATTTATCCACGGTGACTTTTTCGGTACTCTTTTCAGTAGTTTCAGGTGCAGCTACCGTTTCATCTTGAAGGTCCATCGCACGTTTTAACAATGGATTTGCGACACTTGGTAAAATCGTTCCATCGTTTTCTTTTGGCAATTTCACCGTTAGATATAAAATATATTCCGGCTCTTCAGAAGGGACCATCAAAACAATAGAATATAGGTAAGAATTAGCACCTTGGAGATAGCCACCAGAACCTGAAGCGACCTGCGCAGTACCCGTTTTAGCCGAAATATTATAACCTGGCACGCTATATTTGCCATAAGCACTACCATAATCTTTATTTTCGACAACATCTCGCATATATTCGCGTACTTTACGAGCAGCATTTTCACTAATTGGCTTACCGACGACTTCTGTTTGCGTAATCGCCTTTTTATTGGTTGTATGATCGACAATTTCTTTAATAAAGTGTGGTTTAACCATAGTCCCGTTATTCGAAACCGCCGTAAATGCTTGCAACATTTGGAAGTTCGTCACAGCAATCCCTTGACCAAAGGATGTCATCGCATGCGAAACCACATTATCTTCTGGCAACATCCCCGGACTTTCACCCAGTATACCAGCATTTGTACTTTGACCAAAGCCGAATTGTTTTAAATATCTTTGCCAACGTTCTTGCATACGTTGCTCTAACATAACCATCCCTTTGTTACTAGACCAAGAAANCGCCTGACGCATGGTTAAAGTACCTAANGCCCCANGATCCCAGTCATCAATCACCGTATCAGCAATCTTGATTTGACCAGATGGATAACTTTCATACTCATTAAATACCCCTTGATCAATTGCTGCGGCGGTCATTAGGATTTTCATTGTTGACCCGGGTTCATATGTTTCTTGTAATAATAAATTCAACCAAGTAAAATCTTTGCCACCTAATGTCGATTTATCTTCAGGATTGAAAGAAGGTTGTTGGGCAGCGGCTAAAATCTCTCCTGTTTTCGCATTCATTAAGACACCAGTCATGTTTTCTGGCTTACTTTTCTTGTAAGCTTCAGTCAATAAAGAATCTAAATAAGTTTGGAGACGACTATCTAAAGTGGTATAGATATCTTTTCCATCAACTGCAGCCTTTTTCTCAGCAACCGTACCAGGCAATGGGTTTTGATAATTATCTTTTTGATAGGTAATCTTGCCATCTGTACCTTTTAAGACATCATTATACGCTTCTTCAATGCCAAGTTTTCCGACTAAGCGTTCTTCATTATTCTTCACAGCAATATCAGCATAACCAATTAAATGAGAAGAAAATTGGCCATTTGGATAGATTCGCGAAGGATGACTATTGAAATATAACCCTTTGCTTTTACGAGATTTTAATTCTTTTTCAATCGCTTCTTTTTGTTGCAAAGTAATATCTTTAGCAGCCGAAATTTCTACTTGATAAGGACGTACTTTTTTGTTATATGCTGTATTTAAAATCTTTTCTACTTTACTTTTACTGGTTCCGACCTTATCATGTAGTACTTCTGCAATCTGACTAAAATCTTTTTGCTCAGCATATAATTTGGTCTTTCCTTGTACATAGCTATCAGAAAGGATCACATAAGCAGAATAAGAGGTGGCATCCTCAGCAATCGCAATGCCATTTCGATCATAAATGGTCCCTCGTTTGGCCGCAATCACTTCTGAACCTTTATATAATTCGGTCGTACGCTGCTTTAAAGATACATCGCCCACATTACCGATTAGTACAATGTAGCCCAAACGTAAAACAAATAAAAAGAACAACGCAATAGTGGTAAGAAAGAATAAGATTCCGACTTTTTTGCGGTTGTTCGTAGTAGTTAGATTCTTTTTTTTAAGAAACTTATCAAATTTTTGTTTATAAGTCATTTACTTCACTTTCCTTAAATTATCATCATTAATTGATAACCCTAATTTTTCAGCAATTTGTTTAATTCTATCAGCTTTTGATAGTTCATTTTTTTCTTGCTGTAAGCGAGTAATTTCTTTTTCATTCACTGTAATTTTATTCTCAACAATTGAGATGTCGTGTTCCATCTGATTGATTGAAGTGCGAATATAAATCATCCCTAGCGCCACAACAACGACAAAGAGTAGGATAGAAACAGCAATCACTTTTTCAACTAAGCTAATCCGTTTCAACTTGTTAGCAGCTGAAACCCCTGCATTGTTAATAGCTGGCCGTTTGACTTCTTCGATTACAAAGCTATTCATTTGTTCTTTTGGTTGATTCATTGATGTATCGATATCAAATGAATAATCTTGATATTTCAATTCAGCCATTGCCCTACTCCTTCATCATTATTTTTTCCGCCACTCTCAATTTTGCACTGCGCGAACGATTATTTTCTGCCAATTCTTCCTTTGAGGCAGTAATTGGTTTTTTATTCACTAACTTTAAGATAGGTTTGTATTCATCTGGAATCACAGGTAAGCCAGGTGGTAAATCACGCACTTGACTATATTCCTTAAACATCGTCTTTACGATACGATCTTCTAATGAATGGAAAGTAATCACACTTACTCTGCCATTAAGGTTTAATAATGCGATTGCTTGCTCTAAAGATTCTTCCACTGCTCCTAGCTCATCATTGACCGCAATACGAATCGCTTGAAAAATCCGTTTGGCCGGATGTCCGCCATTACGTCTAGCCGGAGCAGGAATTGCGCTTTTAATAATATCCACTAGTTCACCCGTTGTTTCAATTGGGTGTTTTTCACGCACTCTCTCTATTTCACGAGCAACCTGCTTTGAAAATTTTTCTTCCCCATAACGAAAGAAAATCTTTACTAATTCTTGATAGCTATATTCATTCACAACATGATAAGCACTAAAATCAGCTTCTTGATTCATGCGCATATCTAAAGGTGCATCTTGGTGATAGCTAAATCCACGCGCAGCTTCATCTAGTTGCGGCGAAGAAACTCCTAAATCATAAATAATGCCATCTACGCCATTTACACCTAATTCATTTAAACGCACTTGCAGTTCACGAAAATTCGCCTTAATAAATGTCACTTGATTGGCATCTACATATTTTTTCAGGCGAATCTTTGCATGGTCAATCGCTTTTNGATCTTGGTCAAAGGCGTATAAATGACCTTCACTCGATAATTGAGATAAGATATATTCACTATGGCCAGCTCCACCAAGCGTACAATCTACATATATACCATTTGGTTTAATCTCAAGTGCATCTACGGTTTCGTGTTTCATCACTGTATAATGCTGGAACTGAACCATTCTCTAAATCCTCATTTCAATCTTTTATAATCCAAAATCAATCATTGACTCAGCAATCTCGTCAAAGTTTTCTTCAGCAGCATCCGTAAATGCTTGCCAACGTGTTTCATCCCAAATCTCGATACGATTACTTACCCCAACAATCACGCAACTCTTTTCTAAATTGGCATGTTGACGTAAGCTTTGTGGGATATTAATGCGGCCTTGTTTATCAAGTTCACATTCAGTGGCAGCCGAATAAAAGAAGCGCACAAAAAGGCGAGCATCTTTTTTAGCTAGGGGCATTTCGTTTAGTTTTGCCTCTAACTTTTCCCATTCGTCTTGAGGATAGCCAAATAAGCAGCCATCTAACCCCCTGGTCACGACAAAATTTTCGCCTAACTTTTCTCTAAATTTAGCAGGGATAATTAAACGGCCTTTCGCGTCTATTGAATGTTGAAATTCACCCATAAACATCGAAATTTCCTCCATTTACCACTTAGTACCCTTAGTCTACCACATTCCCCCACTTTCTACCACCATTTCTCTAATATTTAATATAACTTAATAAAAAAAAA
>JGI24707J26582_10003040_pt1 | contig 12319 bp, 10 predicted proteins | sample BioPla1DNA1_FD_26582 | JGI IMG/M metagenome (IMG submission 26582) | reverse complement strand
ATGGTAAATGAACTATCACCTAAAATTTTTCCTAAATAACCTCTATCTCTAAAATACGTTAGGATTAAAGCAATTGCAGTTGCTAGTCCGAGCAATTTAATNGCAACGTTTAAAATTGAAACTCCTTTATATTTATATGTTACTCTCAACTTAGTTAACATTACATTCGTNNTGAAAATTGAAAAAGAATAAAATAAAAGCAAATAGTATAATAAACCGTCAAATCCAAATAATGGAGCAAAAAAGCTTCTGAATATTGTCATGATAACGAGAAATATCGTAAACATTATCATTGATAAAAAAGATATGCTAGAAACGTATCCATCGAAATCATCTTCAAAATCAAATCTAGCTTTTATTATGCTAGAATGTAAATTCAAACAACAAACAATCGAGATTATGTTTGCCCATGTAGTATATAATGATTGCAAGCCATAATCTGATGGAGATANAATTCTAGTAAATATCGGNATAGTTAAAAATGNCATCCCTTTAATAAAGAATTCTGTTACTGTATACCAACCACCAGATTGAACTAGTTTGCTTCTAAAAATTTTTTTAAGTTTGCCCATATTTGTCTATTCTGCTTCTTACGTTATAACAATATATTTAGCTTATTCAGATACATTGAAAATAATGGTATATCTTTATTAAGCATTAAATATTTTCTATCATATAAATTATTGTAAAAACTAACGTTTGTGACATCATCAATTAAAATGTCTTTACCACCATAATATGCTTCTGCTAAGACAGTTGTACTTATTCCAACAATTAACTTGCTATCCGAAATCGAATCTTCAATGGTTACATCTAAATCTTCAACATTTTCAGCATCAAACAAGTCATTAATTAATTTCATGTTCGACATTCTTGGATGGGGTCGAATAACCATTTTCAGATTATGNTCTTGTAGAATTTTAACTATTTCATGTATTTTTCTTAAAGAATCATCACTTTCTCCACTTAAATAATAGGTTAAGTCTTTTGAATAAACATCTTTTTTCATGAATTCTTTTTTAAGCTTTTTAGGTTTGTACGTTATGTATTTCTCTATATTACAATACATATCATTAATATACATATTTGAATATTGCTCATCCCAAATATAATATCTTGAAAAAGACATAAAACACTTAATCAGATGAAATAAGTCCTCTCCATGCATAAAACTTATTAATTCTCTATTTTTAATCTCATACAAATATCTAAGCAATGGACTAGCTACATTTCTTTCATTTACATATACAATTGTAGCATCAGGACTTTCCTTAAAAATAACAGCCGAATGTAAACCTAATTCTCTTAAAATAAGATACCTATAATGGAAAGAAAAAAAATGTTTTTTACGTACAGTTTTAAAGACATTTCGGAACTCTTTATCATACATTTTCATTTCTAAGTTCTTTTTATCATTTTATATTCAGTAAACTCAAAAAATAATTCTTCCGGCATTACATCTTGAAAAGGTACATCATCTTTGAGAATTATCATTTTTTTATTATTAAAATCATTTTCATCTATGTTATCGATACTTAAATCTTTTATAATAAAATTTTTGATATGAAAATAAAGTATAGAAAATATCGAAACAGCATTAATAATTATTTTGTAAAAGAATCCAAAATAAAACATTCTGCATCTGTATTTATTATATGACTGCAAGTAAACATCATTATCTGACTTCGGAAGTCTTTCTAAGAAAAGTTTCCATCTATTGATATCAGGTTGCTCCCTATTAAAGTTTGCAATTCCTTTTAACGTTAGAAATTTATAGAATTTTAAAAAAAATTTTACGATTGTTTTTTTCATTTATTTATTAATAGTTTATTATGTCAAATTGAATATCATAAAAACCTTTTTGTAAGTTAACTGGACTTTTCAAGGTTTCATTGATTATAGCAATTATTTTGTTACAAGTATTTGGTTTATAGTATGGATTATTATTAGGAAATGATTTTTTTGAAGAATTCTTGTATAAATAGATCATAACATCTACAAGTTTATCTCTGGATAAATCTATATTGTAAATTGTGTCCGCTTGTTCTCTTCCTTTTTGTCTGTCGCCTATATTAATTACTGGTATTCCATAAGTAGGAGCTTCTATAATGCCACTCGAAGAATTCCCCAGTAGAAATTCAGAATATCTTAATAATTCCTGATACTCATCAGGCGAAAAACTATTTACAAAATAAAAATTATCATTTTTAACACAGTATTCTTTTATTAAATTATTAATTGCACGACCTCCAGAATCTGCATTTGCCCCAATAAAAATATAGCTTATTTGGTCAGAATGATTATTTTTTATTTCATTGTTAAAATTTTTTAGACCTTCTAAAATTAGAGACATTTCCCATAATTTGTCATGATCCGATAATGTTAAAGGATGGTGTAATACTATTCCATATTTCGTGTCTTTTGATAATGAAATACAATATTTACAGTTTAGCTTATGAAATAAATCACTTTTTTTCATTTTTTTCTTTTTCACAATCTGTTCTACAGCTAAAGAACCAACATTAAATACTCTTTTCGGATCTTCTCCTAATTGAATTACCCTTTTTCTATATACTTCTGTACTTGTGAAATGAATGTAACTCATTTTCGATATTGAATGTCTAATGGAATCATCAATAGCTCCAAGAGTAATTTCTCCTCCATGAATATGAGCAATAGGTATTTTTTGATTCATCGCGCTTATAGCTATCGCAAAAATTTCAAATCTATCTCCCAAAACAATTAATAAATCAGGTTTAGTTTCATCAAAGTATTCAGCGCTACTTAATAACAAAAGAGCCATTGCTTTTGTCATACTTTGATCAGTATCTGAACTCAATAATATTTCCGTTTTCTTATCAATATGGAACCCATCATTTTCGATCTCCTTTACAGTGTATCCAAATTCAATCGCGAGATGCATTCCAGTAACGTACAACCTAAAATCTATTTTTTCATCTGAATCTAATATCTTAATTAAAGGTTTCAAGATACTATATTCTGAACGTGTAGATGTGACTAAACATATTTTTTTCATAAAACTATTAATTGATCTTCGAGGTAGTCTCTATTAGATTTCTTTCCAATTATTTCTTCCCATCTCATAGGACTTATACCTGTACCAGGCCTTTTAACTGCCAAATTNCTCTCAGAAAAAATNTCNCCTTTTTTTATTTTCTTTGCTGCAACAATGCTTTTTCTTGCAACNGATTTATTTATTAATTCTTCATCTGAAAGTGTTTTTTCAGCACTACCTAATGCTAACTCCACATTTCTAATTCCAGAAATCATAGCTTTCAGTTCTTTTGGAATTAAGCTCGCTTTATGATCCGGTCCCTCTAGGTTCCTGTCGATGGTGAAATGTTTTTCAATGACTGTTGCACCTAAAGAGACTGCTGCTATTGGCACTTCTATTCCTAAAGTATGATCAGAATACCCTATTTTTTCCCCAAAAGCTTCTTTAATTGTTAACATGGTACGAAGATTTACATCTTCATACTGTGTAGGATATGCTGTGGTACAGTGTAAAATTGTTATATCATTATTGTTATAATTTCTTATCAAATCATAGGCAGATTTTATCTCGTTCATTGTTGCCATCCCAGTCGATATTATTATAGGAAAATTGTATTGTGCAATTTTTTTTAAATATGGGTAGTTTGTTATTTCTCCAGAAGGAATTTTCCAAACTCTTANACCTAAATCACGCAGAAAATCGACACTATCCAAATCGAACGCAGTAGATAAAAAATCTATTTCTATTTTTTNACAATACGNCTTCAGATCACTAAATTGGTCATAGGATAATTCTAGATTTTTTAACATAGATAATTGGTCATCACATTTGGTTGNCAAAATTTTCTGATACATTGCCTTCTTAGCAGAACGTGTTNCTAATTTTTCTGAAATAAAGGTTTGAAATTTNACAGCATCTGCTCCTGCCTCTTTTGCTATGTAAGCAAGTTCTTTTGCTTTGTCAAAAGAACCATTGTGATTTACTCCCGCTTCGCCTATTATATATACTTTTNCCATACTCATATTCCTAAAGAAGTACTTCTTCAGCTTTTGCTTCTGTTGGTTTTGCTGGAACCCCTACTAGGGTCACATTTCCTTTTGTATCAGAAATAACGACAGCTCCAGCTCCAACGATCGTTTTCGGTCCAATATTTACATTTTGGATAATTTTTGTCCCTGTTCCAATCTCAGATAAATCTCCTATAGTAACAGTGCCTGAAATATTTACGGCACTATATAAAGACACGAAATTTTTTATTTTAACATCATGTGTTATGGTGCAATTTAAATATATCAGATTAAAATCTCCCACCTCAATATTAACAGTAAATATCGAATCACTAAGAACTATATTTCCTCTACCAAATTTCACAGTATCAGAATATCTTACATCTCCCGCTATTATATTAGGAAAATGAATATTTTCTTTGTTACTTATCGTATCATATTTATCTTTTCTGATTTGTGGATCACCTATAGCTATTACAACAGCAATGTCATCTGTTATATCTAATAGATCCTTCGTTGTACCGAGTATTTCTAAACCATTGATATTTTTACCTGTTTTTTGAATATCATCAATATATCCAGCAATATTATATTGCGAGATTAGATTTTCATTTTCAGAAATGTGCCATTGCACTTCTCGACCTAATCCTCCGGCACCAATAATATATAATTCTTTTTTTTCAATACACATTATAATCTGCCATTTCTAAACTTTTATACAAGATCAAAGATTATTCATTATTCTAATAAAAGTATCAATAATTCTCATAAAATCAAATCTTCTGCAATATATAAGTTATATACAAGTTCCAATCACTCCTATAAAATCAATCTACTTATCAAATATTCTTATGTTTTTTAAACAAATTAATTAATACAAAAACAACTAATTAAATAACATTTACGGAACTAGATCTATTTCTAGAATTGTTTTCAATAATCATCTTAACTATCTTTACCATCAATTTTTCAATATAAATATCGAGTTCTGCTCGATCAGATAATCGTAACGTAAAATTAAATATTACCTTTTAAATTTATATCTTTCTAACCTCACTCTGAATGATAAAATCTAAATCACTCGAATTTCCAGAAATGATTTATCACTCAATATATCCCAGAAATCATATCTTTCTACAAGAAATATGTTGAAACAATGACAAAAACAAATCAAACAAATCTCTTGCTATCAGTATTACCTCAAAATTTAAACTGTTTTTTTCATTTTCTATATACACAATCTAGTAGACAATTATTAAAATACCCATAAAAAGTTTTAATATTTTCCTTCCTCGGAAAGTAACTCACGCAAATTACAATTAAACCTTAAAATATAATCTTTATGCACACTATAGTTCATTCTATTATAGTTGAATAGCTAAAAATATTTTCTTGTTTATCCGACATAAAAGGATACAATAAAAATCCATAGAGAATCAAATCTAAATGTCCTGGGAAGGCTGCCGAATCTAAAAATGCTCTAAAGCAAACACCTAACAGAATTATCAGCAAACCCCATTTTTTTCTTGTTAAAAGCATATATAAACTATTCAAACCTAATATAAAAAAAGATGTAAACCCAATTAAACTATATTGTGAATGCAATTTTAAATATGAGTTATGTAGATTAAAATTAAACTTAGCATAATAAGGTACATTCGTTATTGGGAAACTAAAGAAAATACTTTTTAAGTTAGAAAAAGTTTCTTCTAAGTAAAGTCGTATCATCTTAATCCTACCTGTTTCAGTAAATCCTTTATCTGAAAAACCAAAATCATCAATAAATCTATTGTTTTTAATTAACTCTTTTTCAGCATCAGATAATACATTATATTCTTCTAACATTTCAGGATTTTTCTCAATTTCATAATAATTAAAAAATTTACTCCAAGAAGAGTTTCGATAATTATCTTGTAAAGATGATTTTATGAAAAAAGCTCCAATAAGAATTATCACTAAAAAAACATCCTTAATTATAGTTTTTCTTTTTTTACTTATTAACACTCTTTTATTTTTTTCTTGAAAATTGGATATTTGATAGTCTACAATTAGCACTCCAGTGGTAAAGATCAAGTAACTTAGAATACCACTTCTGCTTCCCGAAAGAGATACAATAAAAAAAGATATAAATGTTGGTGCAAGTATTATTGGTTTATTTTCTTTGATAAAAATATCGTTATACACATAATTTGCCATTAGTAATATGATGCTATAATAATTTCTACTTGCACTCAAAAACATCGTAAAACCTAAAGGTGCGATTAATAGTGGGGAAAAAAGTAACAAAGTAATATACATCATACCTGTAACTATTTTTTTGTTTCTTTTTTCTAAAAATACATAACAAGCAACGCCAATAAATCTAAACATAGTTAAATACACTATGATATCTGCATTATTTGATATAGTCTTAGTAAGCATTCCAACAAAAAACATTAATAATGCAAAAANAAAAATTTTATAATTTTTGTATGTGTAAACAACATAAATAAAAAACACTATGCCTATTGCATTAATTAANCCTACAGCGAACAGTTTGNAATANCCTTCAAAATTAAAAATATAATGTAAATGGTTTACAATTAAATAAAAAAATAATAGCCATTCTAATATATTCGATGTTAGAGCTTCACTGCCCAATTTTTTTTTGTTTTTGTNNTTCATCTCCATTTTGTTATATACATCTCCACATTTCATTACTTTTATCGCAATAAAAGTANATTGATTTATNAATTTGTTTTATAAATGCTATACCCAACTTTCTCTAAAATNCCAGTAACACTTTTGACNTTCTCTCCGTTAGAATAATACCAACACCGATATAACACCTTGTTAGAAATAGAGTAATTATTGTAATCGACAATGCTATTTGGTTTATCTGAATCAAATTTTAAAATATATTTACTTGGATCTAGATTTAACTCAGTATAATTTTCCAATGTTACAGATTTTCCTTCAAACAAATTTTCCAAAGCAACTTGTAATAGATCAATACCTAAAGAAAATTTAATTAAATTCCACATATGACACCCGTCAAATCTAGGGGTAAATTCTATCAAAGAAACTTCATCTTCATCAATTTTAATTTGAAAATAAATGTGTCCGTTTTTAAAATTCATTTTTTCGTTAACTGCTTCAACTAAATTTCGAATTTTGCTGTGTAATGGTTCATTGTCAAATTTAGAAGGAATATGATGTTCTTTAATAATTCCACCAGGTAAGTCTTGGTATGAAATGCGATCTGATATTGCAAAGAATTTTAGCTGGCCATTTTCCATAAATGAATTTACAGAAATCTCTTCACCTCCAGCGAATTTTTCTAAAATCACCATATTAGATTTTGAAAAACTAATGCTTCTAGCAAAATTATTTTTTAATTCTTCAAAATTATTTACTTTAATTACTCCACGTTGTCCTGTCCCATCAACGGGTTTAATTATGGCGGGATATTGTGTCCAATTTACAAAATCTTGAATTTTATTTCCTGATGAAAAAGGTAAATTGCCTGGCATATTACCAAGAGTTTCCCTCCACATCGATTTGTTTTTTAGTTTTTTTAAGACTTTAGATGAATAAAAAGTATTCAATCCTAAAAATTCTGAGGCACGAGCAATTGGTTCAAGAGCAATTTCTAAACCGGCAGAAAAAATCACATCTATTTTTTTCTTTTTTGAGTATTCCACAATTGATTTTTCATCCATGATATCTATCTGAGCATAATCAATTGCATAATCTTTTACAGGTCCAGAAATGTCCTTTGCACAAGAAAATACATTTATACCATTATTTATTGCAACTTTTGCTAAATCAACTTGAGAGTGTCCCATTCCTAGTATTAATAAATTCTTATTTTTCATTTATGAACCTCATTATCTCCATTTTAACAGCTAATTCATGTGATATCTGAGCAAATAAATTAAAATCTCTTTCAAATCTTTTCAGACAGAGAGAATTGTTAAATTGTTTACCTCTAGACTCTTCAATAATCACTTCTGGTCTTTCTATATTTACTTCCTTTAAAAATTTAACGATCATTTGGACTATCTCTAATAAATTAAATGATTCATTAATTCCTACATTATAAACCAGTTCTTCTACAATATCTGATTTATTAGCAACTTCACAAATCATCTTAGCAGCGTCCATAACATGTAAAAAGGAAAACTGTTCTTCATTGCTTTTGATATTAATTTGCTTATCTATTAAAGCAGAATTAATCAGTCTAGGTATTATTCTTTGATTAAAACCTGGTCCAATTAAGCTAGCCAACCGCAAATTAATTATTTTCAGATTATATTTTTCCGAAAAAGCTTCAAGATAAGATTCGCTATAATATTTTGCTAAACCATAAAGACTTTGTGGAACAGGCAAATCATTTTCTTGTGCAGGTTTAGGTCTATATTGGTCGTATATACTTTGACTGGATATATTAATTATAGTTGAAATACCCAAATCTTTCGCCTTTNCNGANACTTTTTCCAACAAACGAATACTNTCCATTATTGAATTTGCATCGAGAGATCTAGCAAAAGCCAGATGCAATAAAATCCCTGAATCAATATCATCTATTNTATTTATCTTATAATAAAAATCCTCGTATGAGATATTAAAAAAATGAGGAGTATTTACACCNTAATCTGGATTCCTTGATAAAGCGAATGTTTTATCAAATAATTTATTTTCAAAAAGATAATCAAGAATTTTTGAGCCTAAGAAACCATTTGAACCAGTTATAAATATATATTTCATTATTTAACCTCAAAAACTATGCTAATACTTATCTTGTCTATATACATCAAAATCAACTAAATCAGGAGGGCGAATTGTTGAAGTACCTTCACTAGAAAAAACTGATCTGATTGTTCTAAGTAAAATTTTTATATCGAGGAAAAAAGACATGTTTTCAACATAATACAAATCATATTCAAATCGTTCTTCCCACTGGAGAAAACCACGTCCATTAATCTGAGCTAGTCCTGTGATGCCTGGTCTAACATCATGACGATGTATTTCGCGTTCGTCATAATACGGTAAATATCTNACCAATAATGGTCTAGGTCCAACAAAACTCATGTCTCCTTTAAGAATATTAATAAACTGAGGTAATTCATCAAGACTAAGNTTCCTAATTATTTTCCCTGATTTCGTTACNCTCTCACGATCTCTTAATAAATTCCCAAATTTATCATGTGTTCTTGTATCCATNGTTCTTAGTTTTCTAACAAAAAATATTTTCTGGTTATAACCAACTCTTTCTTGTTTGAAAACAACAGGTCCAGGTGAATCCAATTTAATAAATACCATTGCAATTATTAGTAATGGTAAAGACAACACAATACCAGAAAATGAGAATATTATATCCAATATTCTCTTCAAAAAGCAATTATATAGAGTTTTTTGTGATTTAGCCAAATCAGTTCTCCAATACTATTGTCGATATTTCGGGAAAAACGGATCATCTATGTCAAATTCCGGGAATTTTTTCCTAATATCTACTAATTTATCATAAATCTTTTTATTAAATATTTTTGTACCGATTGAAAATGATGTTTCTGATTTTTCATTAAATGCTTTTTTAAATCTAAATAAACCATCATCTTCACTATTACTTAATCCACCACCTAAATGAAATGACTTATATCCATTTTCACAACCCCAACAAGCTGCTTCGTACAAAAGTAAGTTTGTCGATGCAAGATTGCGAAATTCCATATCAGATGCGGATAAGTGATAATGCATTTTTTTGTTACTAAACAAAATAATAGACATGGAAATAATTTTGTTGCGATATAAAGCATAAAAGAATAAAGAATTGTATTTTAAGTCATTGATGATACTACTATAGAAATCTTTATTAAAATAGTAATAATCTCTTGCATTTTCACTATCCATCGTCGAATTATAAAGAGGGATAAATTGATCTACTAAATAAGGACTTCTGCCAGAATAAATCCTGACATCTGAATTTTTAGCTTTACGAATGACATTACGATTTTTACTTCTTAAATCTTGCCATATCTGTTCTTTGGATTTTAGATCAATAGTGATTGTTCTTCCCAAATCTACTACATTATATATATAGTCACTATTTTCAGAATTGCGGAGAACGGGATGGAACCTAACAAATTCAGAAATTATATTATTTTTGTAACAATAATCCGTATAAACATTATTTAGTAAATTTACTTCTTTATCATTAATTATGCCTTCGAATATAAATCCACCATATCCATATGGAGTGGTCAAATCGTAATACNCTTTTTCATTATTATTTTTTACTTTTGGAGTGTTTTCTATAAGTCTTTTAATTACAACATTTATNGCNCTAAATTCATTATTTTCATAGTAAAATAAAATAGGTTCTCCATCTCCGTGAAGTTTGAAACCTGTTACATACCCTGATAAATAATAAACATCATAATTTTCAAAACTCTTTACTATCGAATCCCATTTATCTTTTTCGTCTAATNTAATGATTGAAAGCAAGATAACACATCCTTTTTATTTATTTTTANTTATTCCAAATTTAACAAACTGAGATTATAAGTTTATTGTAAGTTTTTTATTGTTNAAACCACAAATTCAAGATCCTCAGTTGAAAGATTNGTACTGCACGGTACATTCAGAACCCTGTCTGCATAGTACACAGCTTTTTCTATTTTATATATTTGATGACTAAGATACGGCTTCTGTTGATGTATCAATCCCCAAATCGGCCTTGTTTGCACTCCATATTCTATTAATTTTTCCATTAAAGTTTCTTTATCCATACCAAATTCATCTTGATCGACTAACAATGAATAAAACCAATAATTAGGTCTGGTTCCTTTATCGAATTCTAACATCTTTAAGCCATGATCATGAAATGCTTCTTTATAGCGGAAATAGTTTTCTTTTTTTGTTTGTAAGAATTCATCCATTTTATCAATCTGACTCAATCCGAAAGCAGCAGCTATATTGGTTAAACGATAATTGTAGCCCACTTCATCATGAATGAATCTCAAAGGATCAGTTTTTGCTTGTGTCGCTAAAAATGATACTTGATCAGCTAAATCTTCATTCGAGCTGACCACCATTCCACCTCCACCTGTAGTCATGATTTTATTTGCATTAAAAGAGAACACACCAAGATCGCCTATTGTACCACAATATTTCCCGGCATATTTACCTTCAGTATATTTTGAGCCTAAAGCTTCTGAAGCATCCTCTAGCACAAAGAGATTAAACTCTTCTGCAATCTGCATTATTTCTTCCATCCGGGCAGGATTTCCAAAAACATGAACAACTACAATACCCCGAATTACTCGTCCAGTTGATTTGTTGGTAACAATATCGTTTTCAAAGTAACATTCTTCTTCCAAAAAAGAACGCAACTTGATCGGATCCATATTTAAACCCTCATCGCAATCCATAAAAACAGGATAGGAGTGAGCATATCGGACGGGATTCACTGCTGCAATAAAAGTCAAAGTTGGAACAATTACTTCTTGATTTGGTTGAAGACCTAATGCCAATAAAGATAAATGCAAGCCGGCTGTTCCACTCTGAACACCACGGGCAAACTCAGCTTTAACATAGGTTTTTATTTTTTCTTCAAATTCAGTAATAAATCTACCACCAGTAGATACCCAACCTGTTTCAATTGTCTCCTTGATGTACGGAAGTATATCTAAATCCAAGTTAGGGACGGATAAAGGTATATTTTTTATTTCCATTTTGCACCTATTCTTTTCTAATAATAATTATTATCGCAATTTATTAGTATACAATATACAATTCATAGTTCTAAACTACATAATTATTTATACTATAACAATTTATCTATGATATGTATGCCACAATTCATTAGTATTATTGATAAATTAACAATTTAAAGCAAATCATAAAACACCGGTTGCCTTTGTTTAAAATAGGTACCTTGAGTAAAACCTATTCTTTTGAAGGCTTGAACAGTTTCCGATATCAAACAATGTAATTCTCCTACTGAATGAGCATCTGTAGCAAAGGACAACATTCTGCCTCCAAGATCATAGTATCTTTGGAATATTTTCAGATCTGTCATTCCCCAATCTTCATCTTTAGAGACAATTTGGCGATATCTGGTTCTGGTATTAACTTCAAGACTGATGTCTCTCTCAATGATTAACTTAAATAAATGGTCAAAGAGTTCTGCATGATCTTCATAATACATTCTTGGATCATCATATCCACCGTAGCGGATAACATAATCAAAGTGTCCTAAAATATCAAAATCTAAACCTGACTCAACCATCTCAATCAATGCTGAAAGATAAGC
>JGI24707J26582_10003039_pt1 | contig 12321 bp, 9 predicted proteins | sample BioPla1DNA1_FD_26582 | JGI IMG/M metagenome (IMG submission 26582) | reverse complement strand
ATTTTATATAATGTTTTATATTTGTTACAAATGTGAGTTTAAATTAAAACTGAAATATAGCAATTTTTATGTTGTTTTTAAAATGTTTAAAAAAACTTTTAATTGCGTTATATTCCAAACAAAAAAGTAGAACTTTGGTTCACAATTATTAAATACCTTTTGAATTTTTTCCATTATAATTAAATAATCAGAAATTTGTTTTTGCTGCCTCCCATAAAACTATGCCTGCGGAGACAGAGATATTTAAAGAGTGTTTTGTTCCAAATTGTGGTATTTCTATGGAGAAATCAGATAAATCAATCACTTTTTGTTGAACACCTTTTACTTCATTTCCAAAAATTAAAGCATACTTTTCTTTGCTATCGAAATTGAATTTTTCTAACGAAATACTTGTATCAACTTGCTCAATAGCTATGATTTTAAAACCTTCTTTTTTTAATTTATTGATAGCATCTTCAGTATTTTCATAATAATTCCACTCGACGGTATCTTCTGCACCTAATGCTGTTTTGTGAATCTCATTATGGGGTGGGGTTGCTGTTATTCCGCAAAGCATAATAGAATGCAATTTAAAAGCATCAGCAGTTCTAAATACGCTGCCAATATTATTTAAACTTCTTATGTTGTCAAGAATAACAACAATATTATTTTTAGAAATTTTCTTGTATTCGTTAGGTGTTAACCTGTTTAGTTCTGTTATTTTTAATTTTCGCACTTTTTTGTAATTTTAGACAATAAAGATACAAATTAAAGAGGTTTGTTTCTTTTTTTTCAATAACTTGAAAGATAATTTTAAAATAATATTGAACCATCACCATTAGAAGTTGGTTAATAAATGTAAAATTAGTTAACTAAAAATATGTCTTTATGAATATTCATGAATATCAAGCAAAGGAAATTTTAAATAATTTTGGCGTATCTATTCAAAGAGGATATGTTGCAATAAATAAAGAAGAAGCTGTTGAAAAAGCAAAACAATTAAACCAAGAAACAGGGACAGAGTGGTGGGTTATAAAGGCTCAAGTCCATGCTGGCGGAAGAGGAAAAGGTGGGGGAGTAAAACTCGCTAAAAACCTTGACGAGGTTAAAAGCATCTCTTCTGATATAATTGGGATGAACTTAGTAACTCCGCAAACTGGTGAACAAGGAAAAACTGTGCATCAGGTGTTAATTGCAGAGGATGTTTATTATCCTGGCCCGTCTGAAAAAGCAGAATATTATGTAAGTATTTTATTAGATAGAAATAGTTCAAAAAATGTAATTGTTTACTCTTCTGAGGGTGGAATGGATATTGAGGAAGTCGCAGAGGCTACACCTGATAAAATATATAAAGAAATAATTGAACCAGGAATTGGTTTACAGCAATTTCAACTGAAAAAGATAGCTCATAAATTAGGTCTACAGGGCAGTGTTGCAAGTGAAATGGGTAAGTTTATAAGTGGACTTTATAAAGCTTATGAGTCGATAGATGCTTCTTTAATTGAAGTAAATCCAGTTTTAAAAACATCTGATGATAAAATTATTGCAGTTGATGCAAAAGTTGATATTGATGACAATGCTCTATATAGACAGCCAGAAATTTTTAAACTTAGAGATATACGTGAGGAAGATCCTGCAGAAATTAAAGCTAGCGATTATGATTTAAACTTTGTTAAGCTTGATGGAAATGTTGGCTGTATGGTCAATGGTGCAGGTTTGGCAATGGCAACTATGGATATTATTAAACTTTCGGGTGGGGAACCTGCTAACTTTTTAGATGTTGGAGGTGGTGCAAGTGCCGAAACTGTAGAGGCCGGACTGAAGATTATCTTGGAGGATGAAAACGTAAAAGTTATTTTGATTAATATCTTTGGTGGAATTGTTCGATGTGATAGAGTTGCTAACGGAGTTGTTGAAGCGTATAAGAATATCGGAGAAATAAATGTGCCAATTATTGTTAGATTACAAGGTACTAATGCAGAAGAGGGCAAAGAAGTTATTGACAATTCAGGGTTAAAAGTTTATTCAGCAATAACATTGCAAGAAGCTGCTGATTTAGTAAAGAAGTTAGTGTAATAATTAAAAAATAGATGATAGATAATATATTTGTAGGTGCTCATGTGAGTGCAGCAGGTGGAGTTGAGAATGCACCATTAAATGCAAAAGCAATTGGGGCGAATGCATTTGCACTTTTTACAAAAAACCAACGCCAATGGGTCGCAAAGCCTTTGGGAGAATCGAATATAGAGAAGTTTAAACAGAATGTTATAGAGAATGGTTTTAGTTTTGACCATATTTTGCCACATGATAGTTATTTAATAAATTTAGGACATCCTGAAACAGAAGCTTTAGAGAAGTCTAGAGCTGCTTTTTTGGATGAGATGCAAAGATGTGAACAGTTAGGTTTGAAATTATTGAATTTTCATCCTGGAAGTCATTTGCGTAAAGTTTCTGAGAGTGAATGTTTGAAAACTATTGCAGAATCGATAAATATTGCTTTAGATAAAACAGAGGGTGTTACAGCTGTTATAGAAAATACAGCTGGACAAGGTTCTAATGTGGGATATAAATTTGAGCAATTAGCTGAGATTATTGATCAAGTTAAGGATAAGTCTAGAGTTGGTGTTTGTATTGATACTTGCCATGCTTATACAGCTGGATATGATTTTGCAAGCATTGAGAAATATAATGATATATGGAATGAGTTTGACAATATTGTAGGTGCTACTTTTTTAAAAGGTATTCATTTGAATGATAGTAAAAAAGAGCTTGGTTCACGAGTTGATAGACATGATAGTTTGGGAGAGGGATTTATAGGAATTGATTTTTTCAAACTTTTAATGAAAGATGAAAGAGTGAAAAATATTCCAATAATTTTAGAAACACCAAAACCAGAGATATGGGCTGATGAGATAAGCTTATTAAGAGAGTTTTATGTGAAATAAATACTTTGGCTTGATATTTGAATGATTTATGTCAAGTATTAACTAAAATGTTGTTGGATATGAGGTTACTTAATTTATTTATTCTAGCTATTCTGTTATCTACACAAATTAATGCACAAAATTCAGTGCAAGATGATAGAAGTTTTGTAATGGGAAAAATAATTGATGGAGATACCATTCCTCATGTGATGTTGAGAGAAGTTACTGTTATTCCGCCATGGAAATTTAAATCAAAGCAAGAAGAGCGTCATTATGGTAGATTACTTGTAAATATTAGAAAAACATTACCTTATGCTCGAATGGCTGGAAATAAGATAGATGAAATTAATAGAAATCTATCTTTAATTGAAAACGAAAAAGAACAGAGTAGATATTTGAAAGAGGCTGAAAGAGAGCTTTTTAAGGAGTTTGAAACACCACTAAGACGTTTGACAATATCACAAGGTAGAATGCTAATTCGTCTGATAGATAGAGAGACAGGTGCAACGAGTTATGAACTAATAAAAGAATATAAAGGTGGTGTGCCAGCTTTCTTTTGGCAAGGAATTGCACGAATTTTTGGTTCGAACTTAAAAGACCAATATGATGCTCAAAAAGATGATAAAATGGTAGAGCACATTATAACTTTGTTGGATAATGGTATGTTGTAAGCTTTTTCCTCCTACTTGATAGATTATATTGTCATTCCGATGGAGCCTAAGCGGCAGAGGAACCACTATTCAGTGAGCTAATCTCTTTTTTAAAGGTTGTTATTTAGGAAAAAGAGATTTCTACTGAAAGATATTCTTAACTATAATATTACGAACACCATTATTCTACAGTATTTATTTTATGCTAAAGCTGTTTTTCTGAAAATAAAAAATTTTATAATAAAAATGATAAATGTTTAATTTAATATTATCTTTATTAAGTTGTTTATGAAAGCAATTAATATTGATTCTATTAAATTAAATATTTATGAAAAGAATTGTAGGGTTTTTTGCTGTTTTCCTATTTTTATTATTTTTTAATACGGTTTACTCGCAATCGTTGATAAATGGAAAAATTGTTGATGCAGAGACCAATGAACCTTTAATTGGTGCTGCTATTGTTGTTGAAGGAACTAGTCAAGGTGTAACTTCAGATATTGAGGGGAACTTTTCTTTCCATCCTTCAAGTGAAACGGGAGTTTTAAAATTTTCATTTGTTGGATATCAAGATTTTATGTTGCGATTTGATGCTGCAAAGCGTAGTGATTTGGGTGTTGTAGAATTAACACCTTCCACAATTGGACTGACGGAAGTGTCTGTTATGGCCTCTTTGGGAGTTGCTCGTCGTACACCTGTAGCAATTTCTACTATTACACCGCAATTTATTGAGGAAAAGATGGGAACATTAGAGTTTCCCGAACTTTTAAAGTCAACACCTGGGGTATATGCTACCAAAGGTGCGGGTGGATTTGGTGATTCAAAAATTAATATGCGTGGTTTCCAATCGCCTAACGTTGCTGTTATGGTTAACGGAATCCCTATGAATGATATGGAGTGGGGCGGTCTTTATTGGTCAAACTGGGCAGGATTGTCCGATGTAACTTCAATTATGCAAACTCAGCGTGGACTTGGAGCTTCTAAAGTTTCTGCGCCATCGGTTGGTGGTTCAATTAATATTGTTACAAAATCGCTTGATGCAAAACAGGGTGGTTCGGTTTCATATTCTGTTGGTAATGACGGATATAACAAGGTCGTATTTACTGTTTCAACCGGATTGAACGAAAAAGGTTGGGCTATGACACTTTTGGGAGGAAAAACTTGGGGTGAAGGTTATGTGCAGGGTGCTGATTTTGAGGGATATAACTATTTTGTAAATATTGCTAAAAAAATAAATGACAATCATCAATTGTCTTTCACGGCATTTGCCGCTCCACAATGGCATTATCAAAGAAATAGTAATGACGGGCTTTCTATCGTTGGTTGGCAACAAGCAAAAAAATATATGAAAGATGATAGTCCTTATAAATATAATCCAACTTATGGTTTTGGCTTAAATGGTGAAAGAAAATCATCTTCATATAACGAGTATCATAAACCACAAATTTCATTAAACCACATTTGGAGTATAGATGAAACGTCTAATCTTAGTACAGCATTTTACACCTCTTTAGGTAGAGGCTACGGGTATAGTGGACAAGGTACAAGTGATTATTCATCAGCTTGGTATGGTTCGAGCAATGGCACATTAAATATGGCTTTTAGAAATGATGATGGTACTTTTAATTATGCAAAAGTATATGATATCAATGCTGCAAGTGACCACGGTTCGGAGATGGTTATGTCAAAATCAAAAAATCATCATAACTGGTTTGGGTTGGTTTCTACTTATACCACAAGTTTGTGGGATGATTTTGATTTGTATGGTGGTGTTGATTTTAGATATTATCAAGGAATTCATACCAATGAGATTGTAGATTTATATGGTGGTGATTACTATATTGACCGTAACAGACGAAATGTTAAAGTAGCAAATAATTCAGCTGCAGGAACACTTGATTTTAATAATAAAAAATTGAGCGTTGGCGATGTGGTCTATAGAGATTATGATGGTTTCGTGATGCAAGAGGGCGCATTTGGACAGATAGAATACAATAAGAATAAATTAAGTTCTTTTGTTGCCGCATCTGTTTCAAACAGTAGCTATTGGCGATATGACAGATTTTATTATGACTCAGATAATTCAAAATCCACAACTGAACACTTTTTAGGATATACAGTAAAAGGTGGTGCAAACTACAACTTAAATATTTATCACAATGTATTCGCAAATGTTGGATATATCAGCCGTGCACCATTCTATTCAGGTGGTGTTTTCTTAAATTCTGCAGTTAGCAATGCTACAAATCCAAATGCTGTAAATGAGAAAATTTTCTCAATTGAGGCAGGATATGGTTTTAAAACAAGGTCGTTCAATGCTAATTTAAACTTATATCGAACAATGTGGATGGATAAAACAATGACTCGCTCTTATGATTTGAAAGATGGCACTAGGGCATCTATTAATATGGAGGGTGTTGATGCACTTCATCAAGGAATTGAGTTGGAAGTTGTTGCCAAACCGTTAAGCTGGTTAGATTTAACAGGAATGTTGTCGATTGGTGATTGGCGTTGGAATAGCAATGCTACAGGTTATTTTTATAATGATACTGGACAACCTATTGCAAATGCTGATGGAGATGTAGCTTCAGATATTGGTGCTGCAGACCACGCTTCAATGACTTTGAATTTGAAAGATGTAAAAGTTGGTGGCTCGGCTCAAACTACGGGTGCAGTTGGGGCAAGAATTAAGTTGTCTAAAGATTTGAGAGTTGGTGCAGATTATAACCTGTTTTATAGAAACTTTGCTGATTGGTCATTCAGTAGTAATGATTTGATTTTGAATGGTGAAAAAACTTATGAAAGTCCTTGGGAAATACCGGGTGCAAGCTTAGTTGACGTTTTTGCAAGCTATGCATTTCCAATAGGCAGTACAAGAGCTATTCTTTCAGGCAATGTGAACAACCTGCTTAATCAGGAATATATTGCAGATGCTTATGATGGTGCTAGTCACGACTGGGATACTGCATATCGTGTGTTTTATGGCTTTGGCAGAACATACAGTATTCGTCTGAAAATTAATTTCTAATTTTAAAAATAAGATACTATGAAACTATATATATTCTTTATTTTATCGTTGTTTTTGTTCATCTCTTGTGAATATAACGAGGTGAATTTTAAGGGACTTGACGAAATGTCTCTTCCTTCTGATGTTAAACTTTTGGAATATACTCTAACTGAGGCTGATTATTCTGCAATATCGGGTTATGCAGTAAATAAAAATATTGCAACAGAAAAAGGTGAAGAAGTTGCAACTGAGTTGGCTAACTTGAAAAGCAATATGAGATTTTCTCAAACTCTGCCAGCATCTCTTTATGTTCCTGAGTTTTTACAAGCCAAATGGTATAGTGCTGACAACGGCTCATCTGTAAAAGTTGCTTTTAATCAGGTTGAGTCATTACCTGCATATCTAAATGATTTTCCTACAGAAATTAGTTATGTTGTTTCTACAGCAGATTACCAAAATGTGTGGAGTGTTGAGGGTTTAAAATATTTTACACCTTCAAAGTCATTTGATAAATATGTAACTTCTATTTTATCATCTCAATTTGCAGATGCAGAAGAAGGTGAAATTAAGATTGTTGAGTATAACTATTCACAACAAGAGCCATCGGGTTTTGTTGACCCTGTTGCTACTTCTATAGATGAGAATTTTGAATCTATAGCGGCCAATCAGAAAGTTAATTTGGACGGCTGGGTGAATTTTGCTGAAAAAGGTGATTTATATTGGGAAGGAAAAACATATAGCGGAAATTCTTATCCACAATTTTCTGCATTTAATGCGGATGGAGAAGCTGTTGCTTGGTTAATTTCGCCCAAAGTTAATTTGGAAAATTCTGAAAATCCAAAATTAATGTTTGATGTAAATCTTGGATATTATGCCGGTGAATGTTTACAAGTATTGATTTCTGATGATTTTAATGGTGATGACCCAACTCAGGCAACTTGGGTGGACTTAACTTCTCAGTTTGCATTTTTTAATGTAGGAAATTCTTACACTAATTTATATTTAGCAGGTGCAGCTGATTTGAGTAGTTATAAAGAGAATCCTGTTTATGTGGCTTTTAAATATAGCGGAGATAAAAATGCAGGAACAACAACTACATATCAAATTGATAATGTGAAAATTGGTGATAATGCCGTTGTAGATAAAACATCAGTTTTTGCAGAGAACTTCTCATCTGACTTTGATAATTGGACTTCTGTAAATTTGAAAGGTGATAAAACTTGGAAAATTTCAGAATATCAAGGTGCAAAAAGAGCGGAGATTTCGGCTTATGGAACAGATGGAGAGCAAGACTCGTGGATTGTTTCAAATTCAATTACTCTTCCTGATTATGACGTAATTCATCTTTCATTAAAAGGAGTTGTTGGGCATAAAAATGCAGAGTGTCTATTAGTTCTTGTTTCAAAAGATTATGTTGATAATGTTGAAGATGCAACTTGGACAGACGTTACAGAGCAATTAAATCTTCCAAATCAGACAAGTGGATTTAGTCCGACGGTAAGTTTTGGTTCAGCATCTTTGAGACATTTTAAAGGAGAAAATATAAATATCGCATTGAGATACTCAGGTGAAGCACCTGATAAAACAACAACTTACCAAATTTATGGAGTTGAGATTAATCAGCTTACCACACCTCAGTTAACAGGTGTAGGAAAATTGAAGTCGTCCAATGCAACAGAAGTTAGATATGCAATCTATTCTAAAAATGGAAGTAATTGGAATGTTGTAAATAATGCTGTTATCTTAAATGAAGGAGATTATAATCAGTTAGGATTCAGTTATTTTGGAACAAATAATCCATCTCAGAATTATTTACCTAAGTTTTTATCAAATAAATATCCTTATGCTGTTGATGAAGATGTAAAAGCAGTTTTATATTTCAGTGGTAGCAGTACAACCTTGGCAGTTGATGAATATATTTACGGTTCAGATGTTTGGGAAAATAATTCGGGAGTTATTGAGATTGTAGAGCAGTTTGTAAAAACTAATGGTGTTTGGGTTTGGGATCCAAGTACAGTTATTAATCTTCCGCCAATACGAAATGATGAGTATATTATGGCATATTATCAAGCTGCAACTGATTGGGTTTGGGAAAATATCGACAAAGCTGAATTAGGAGTTGAGGATAAAGGGCAAGGATATGTAACAAGCTTTGGTAACAATGATTACTATACAGGCTGTTCAGCATTTTATAATAATGTGGATATGCGTGTTGGTAAAGCACGAGAACAATATCCTGCAGGTTTTGAAGGTCTCTCTGATGAAGAGGGCTTGGCTCTTATGGAAGAGCGATTAGCTCAGGTTATGGGAGAAGTATTGTCAATTATGCATCCTGATGCAAAGCCAATTGATGGCGTTGAAGTAACTTATACCGTAAATATGGGACTGTTTTATTCAGCTCAAATTTCAGATATAACTCATTCAATTGTTTATAAAGTTGTTGGTGACGGCAAATTTGAGTGGGTGAGTGGCCCAACCTTGATTGAATAAATTTTATTAAAATATAATTGTGGGCATATTGATGATTTCATATCACGATATGTCCACTTTTTATATAATAAATTCCGCATTGTTAGTTCTTTGTTTATCTAATTTTACGATTGAATTAAAATTAGATAATTATGATAAAATTTTACAATGCTTTTTTCTTTTTTGTAGTTTTCTTTTTGTTTGGAACTACTCTCTATTCTCAAGAACCTGTTCACGATCCATCTACGATAATTAAAGGAGATGACAATCGCTACTATGTTTTCTCAACAGGTGATGGTGTATATGGTTTATCTTCGAGCAATTCGAATTTCACTAATTTTAAAGAAGAACCAACCCCATTAAGCAAAACCAATTATCCCAGTTGGATTGATTCTTATGTAACCAACTTTGAAGGTAACTTTTGGGCACCGGATATTATTTATATGAATGGGTATTATTACCTATATTATTCTGCATCAAGCTTTGGCACGTCAAGGTCTGTAATAGGTGTAACTCGTACAGAATCACTCTCTTCTCCAAATTGGCAAGATCAAGGGATGGTTGTCAGTTCAAACGGTGGGCGAAGTGAGATAAATGCAATTGATCCAGCACTATTTAAAGATGATGATGGGCGAGTTTGGATGTCTTATGGCTCTTTTCACGGTGGAATTGGTATAATAGAGATAGACCCAAATACAGGAAAGACTATCGGGGCATTGTCTCATCTTGTTGGTGGGAATCATCAAGATTATGAAGCACCATTTATAATGAAAAATGATGGATATTACTATCTATTTATAAATCGAGGAAAATGTTGCGATTTGCTAAAAAGTACATACTATGTTACTGTTTATAGAGCTTCTAGCGTGACAGGACCATATAGCGGAGCAAGAACTTTTTTAACTTCGCAAAATGGAAATATTGTAGGACCAGGGCATATTGGGTATAATGAAAATACGCTCTCTTTTCACTATTATGATGGTTTTAGCAATGGATATCCTCGACTTTTTACAACNACNCTTTCGTTTGAAAATGGTTGGCCTGTAGCTGGAGACTTGGGTGTTGAATTTGGACGAGTAAATGGAAAATACGCTTTAATTGCAAAACATAGTAATAAAGCAATGACGCTTGAAGATTTGCCTCCTATAAATGGTGTAAATATAATGCAAAGCGAATATATATCAGATGATATGCAGAAATTCTTAATTACAAATGAAGAGGGTAATTGGCACTCTATAAAATCTTTGGCAAACAATGAAGTAGCACTAGATGTATTTGAAATCTCTCAAGATGACGGTGCAAATATAAATTTGTGGGAATATTGGGGTGGAGCTGGTCAGCAGTTTGCATTAATGAAAGAAGGTGAGGATGAGTATAGATTAATAAACAGAAACAGTAATAGATGTGTTGATGTGGCAAATGCATCGCACAGTGATGGTGCAAATATATTGCAATGGGGATGCTTCAAAGTGGCGCCTCAGCAAACTTTTAAACTGATAAATTTAGAAGCAACTTCAATTGAAAATTTCAATATGGAAGATGTTGATATTTATCCAAATCCATCAAATGGAATTTTTACCATAAAAATAGATTCACCAAATGGGCATATTCAATTGTTTAATGGAATGGGGGATCTTGTCTTTGAAGATTATGTAACAGATTCTTATAAGGTGGTTAATTCTGGATTGAAATCAGGAATTTATATTGTGAAAATAACTACAGAAAAAGGTGTTAGTTCAAGAAAGTTAATAATAAAATAGAATTTAGTTTTTTAAATTATCAGGGGTTGTATAGTATTTTTTAATCTTTTTTTTCATAACGAAATATTTTACAACTCCTATAATTAGTATAACTAAGCTTAACAGAAAAAAGATTGGAGCAGACCATTTTATAGCTTTAAAATCATCCATTTGCAAAAAAGCAAGGCCTGCCAATACCAAATACAATGCAGTCCTAATATATGAAAACAGAGTTCGGTCATTTGCCAAACGTGTTCGCTCCAATGCTAAATAATCCCTTAAAATAATCTCTTTTTTATTTTTAAATTCAAATGACATAGTGTGGTTGTTTATTTTTTTTACAAAAGTAGGGTTTTCAAAATCAAAAACGGTAGATTTTTTAAATTGTGTTGTAAGAATAAGAGGAAATTTGATTAATTGTTTACTCTGGGATGTGATGTAACTGGGGAGATTCTAACAGTACTAAATTCAATATTAAATTTACGAAATAAGTTAAGGCGTTGTCTAGCACCATTTCTAATTTGTTGAGATTTAATATAATGTTTACGGGTAAAAAACTCGCAACTATTAAATTACTAATTCCGCATTTGAAAATTGTATATAATCATAAATATGTCTTAACCTTGATTTTTAAGATTTCTTAGATGCCTTGATTTTTTTATTGTTATGTACTCGCTTATATTGTAGACTTTTAGAACCGAAATTGATTAATAATCCAATTTCAAGATGATAAGCCTCTACATAATTCATTGCTTGTGCCAAATGCACGTCTTCTAAATTTATGGTAGCCTTTATTTCAACCATAATTTTATCTTCAACAAAAAAATCGACTCTTCTTTTGCCAACGTTATATCCTTTATATTGTAAAGACATCTCATATTCGCGGCTAAATCCAATTCCCTGTATTCCCATCTCAATTGCTAAAGCTCGTTGATAAACTACTTCTTGAAATCCATTTCCTAAATGCTTGTGAACTTCCATAGCACAACCAATTATTTTATATGTTAAATCTTCATATTTCATAATCAAGTAATTTCATAATCCTTATTAATCGTGGTTAAAGAATGGTTTTTGTGTTTTAACCCTGTCTCTAATTGTTTTAGTGTTTTTTTCAGTTTAATAAATTGTTTTTTTAAAGTTTATTTGTCGAAAAGCTTATCATACTTCATAAGTATTCGAAATGGAATTTACAATACTATATATTTATTAATAGTTAATAATATTGTCTTAACAAATATAAATAATTTTTCCAACTTGCACTTATTTATAAAATAAGTTATCTTTGAAAAAAGTCTTATAAATGAAGTATTTAGATCCAAAAAATGATGTAATATTTAAGAAGATATTTGGGCAACATCCAAATATCTTGCGTAGTTTTCTTAATTCTATGCTTCCTCTTTCTGAGGGACAGGAAATTCTTGAGCTGGAATATCTGTCGCCAGAACTTGTTCCAGAAACATTCTTAGAGAAATTTACTTCTGTTGATGTTCGTTGTAAAGATAATTTTGGTCGTCAATTTTTGGTTGAGATGCAAATGAATTGGACAACTGCTTTTA
>JGI24707J26582_10003037_pt1 | contig 12327 bp, 10 predicted proteins | sample BioPla1DNA1_FD_26582 | JGI IMG/M metagenome (IMG submission 26582) | reverse complement strand
TCCTTTGTATTTTTTTCCAATTAACATTGTATAGAATTTCTGCGAGCCTTTCTTATTTCAGTTTGTTTTACAACTCGCCGTTTATCTTGAAAAATTGTCAGGTTTGTAAAAATTAATTGAGTTTTTATGAGAAATTGTAATTTTATTTATTCATCTAACTTGAGAACACTCATAAAGGCCTCTTGAGGAATTTCTACACTACCAACCTGACGCATTCGTTTTTTACCTTCTTTTTGTTTTTCAAGTAATTTTCTTTTTCTAGAAATATCACCGCCATAACACTTAGCAGTAACGTCTTTTCTGTAAGCTCGAACTGTTTCACGGGCAATTATTTTACCACCAATTGCGGCTTGAATAGGAATTTCAAATTGTTGACGCGGAATTTCCTCTTTTAATTTTTCAACCATTCGTCTACCTCTAGTATAGGCATTGTCACGATGAATAATAAATGATAATGCATCCACTAGTTCGCCATTAATTAAAATATCTAATTTAACTAAATCGGATTTTTGATAATCTTTTAATTCATAATCAAGTGAAGCATAACCTCTAGTACGCGATTTTAAAGCATCAAAAAAGTCGTAAATAATTTCGTTTAATGGCATTACATAATGTAGATTCACTCGAGTCATTTCAAGATACTCCATATTAGTAAATTCACCACGACGTTCTTGACATAATTCCATAATATTACCAATGTACTCATCCGGAGCAACAATCGAGACGTTAACCATAGGCTCTTCAATATATTCAACTTCTTCCATCTTTGGCATGTTGGTAGGGTTATCTAGTTTGACCATAGAACCATCTTCTAAATACAAATGATAAACAACAGAAGGTGCCGTTGAAATTATATCTAGCTCAAATTCTCTTTCTATCCGCTCTTGAATAATTTCATAATGAAGCAAGCCCAAAAAACCACATCTAAAACCAAATCCTAAGGCAGCGGAAGTTTCTGGTTCAAATGACAGAGCAGCATCGTTAAGCTCTACCTTTTCTAAGGCATCTCGTAGATTATTATAATCTGCACCATCAATTGGATATAACCCACAAAAAACCATACGCTGAACTGGCTTATAGCCTGGCAGTGGTTCTTTGGCAGGATTATCAACTAGGGTAATTGTATCTCCTACACGTGTATCTGCTACATTTTTGATGCTTGCTACCAAATAACCTACATCACCTGTAACCAACTGATCTACTTCTATTACAGAGTTTGCCTGGAAATAACCCAGTTCAGTTACTTCAAATTCTGCTTTGGTATGCATCAGTTTGATATTATCACCTAATTTAACTTGACCTTCTTGAATATTGATATGACAAATTACCCCTCTATAGGTATCATATTCTGAATCAAAAATTAAAGCTTCCAAGGGGTTATCATTTGATCCACTAGGTGGAGGTAACTTTTCTATAATATCATCAAGCACTGCTTGAATATTAATATGATTTTTCGCTGAAATTTTTGGCGCATCCATAGCATCAATACCAATAATATCCTCTATCTCCTGAGCGACTTCTTCTGGTCTTGCAGAAGGTAAATCTGTTTTATTGATTACTGGAATGATCTCTAAATCAGCATCAAGAGCAAGATAAACATTTGCCAGTGTCTGAGCCTCTATCCCTTGCGCTGCATCAACTACGAGAATAGCACCATCACAGGCTGCTAAAGTACGAGAAACTTCATAGTTGAAGTCAACATGACCTGGAGTATCAATTAAATTTAAAATATAATTCTCACCATCAGAATGTTTATATTCCATTCGAACTGCCTGAGCTTTTATGGTAATACCGCGCTCTTGTTCTAAATCCATATTATCTAATACCTGCGACTTCATTTCTCGTTTTGAGAGAGCGCCAGTTTCGGTTAATAAACAATCTGCTAAAGTTGACTTTCCATGATCTATATGAGCAATAATGCAAAAATTTCTAATATTCTCTTGTGGAATACCTGGCATATTTCCTCCGTTGTAAATCTATATGCTAATTATCTTGAATACGTTTTTTATTTTGGAACCCCAATTTCATTAAAAGGATAAAATTTTATCAGCAATTTTCCTATTATTTGATTTTTGTTGATTGGGCCGATTCTCCGACTATCTTTACTTACAGGTCTATTATCACCTAACACGAAATATTCATTCTCAGCAAGCGTTATTTCGCTTATATCTAAAGTTTCGTCTGTATAAGTTTTTACACCGTCCGCTAAATACGTTTCTCTTAACAATTCATCATTAATGTAAACTTGACCTGATTCTATTTTTATATTCTCACCAGGAAGACCTATAACTCGTTTTATCAGTAGAGTTTCTTGATTAGCTGTCTCGGAATCACTTAAAGTGATTATATCACCGCGCTCAATTGAAAAATACTTACTTATCTTTTCAACGAAAATTTGATCTTTATTATATAATGTTGGTTCCATTGAGGGACCTTGAATAATATTTCTTTGAATTACAAAAACTGTTAGGAAAAGACCAATCAGAATTACAAACAAAAATGTTCTTAGCCATTCTAATAGAATCAGAATTTTGTCTGAACTCTCATTATAATTTTTCTCTTCATTCAGCGCTGAAATCTTTTTTGTCATTTTGTTAATTTAATTCCCAAGCCTAATTCTTTTAGTTGATCTTCTCCAACATTTGTAGGAGCTTTGGTCATGAGATCTGAAGAATTTTGTACTTTTGGAAAAGCGATAACATCACGTATGCTCTTACTATTTGTAAGTAGCATTACTAAACGATCTAAACCAAAAGCTAGACCACCATGTGGTGGAACGCCATATTCAAAGGCTTCTAGTAAAAAACCAAATCTATTATGTGCTTCTTCCTCTGACATGCCAAGCAAAGAAAAGATCTTGCTTTGCAATTTTTCATCATGAATACGAATACTACCGCCACCTATTTCACTACCATTCAAAACAATATCATAGGCTTTTGCACGGCAACTCAACGGGTCTGAATCAAGCAAAGCCAAATCTTCATCAACCGGGGCTGTAAAAGGATGATGAACTGCTACATAGCGATCGGCTTCTTCATCATAATCAAACATTGGAAATTCAGTTATCCAAACAAAATTCCATAAACTTTCATCAATTAAATCTAATCTTTTCGCAACTTCTTCCCGTAAGTGACCTAATGAATCATTTACTACTGAATCTTGATCTGCTACAAATAAGAGCAAATCGCCCATTTTAGCCTCTACACGCTCAATAACACTTTCAATAAAAGCTTCATCGACAAATTTCACGAAAGATCCACGCACTTTTTCTTCTACAGCAAGCCAAGCTAACCCCTTTGCACGATAATCTTTAACATAATCAGTCAAACTATCTATTTCTCGTCTTGTCATTTTTGAACCATTTGGTACAACAATTAACTTTACAGATCCTCCAGCATCAACGGCTCCACTAAAAACTCTAAACTCTGTTTTGCTAGCTAAGTCGGAGACATCTTGCAACTCCATCCCAAATCTAGTATCAGGATTATCTAAACCGTAACGCTCAATAGCTTCTTGATAAGTTAATCTTGGAATTGGTAAAGTGATATCATAATCTTCGACATTTTTCCATAAAAAAGCTAGAAAGTTTTCAATCAAATTAATAATATCTTCGGACTCAACAAATGACATCTCAATATCAATTTGGGTAAACTCAGGTTGTCTATCTGCACGTAAATCTTCATCCCTAAAGCAACGTGCAATTTGCATATAGCGATCATAACCACTCAACATCAGCAGTTGCTTAAACAATTGTGGTGACTGTGGTAAAGCAAAAAACTTACCTGGAAAAACTCTTGAAGGCACTAGGTAATCACGTGCTCCCTCGGGTGTGCTCTTTATAAGCATCGGAGTTTCTATTTCTAAAAAACCTTCTTTGTCAAAAAAATCACGGGTCAATTTTGCAATTTTATGCCTCTTAATAATGTTGCTTTGCAAATCAGGACGACGCAAATCTAAATAGCGATGTTCTAATCGCAAGGCCTCAGCAGTATCAGTATCTTTCTCTATATAAAAAGGTGGAGTTTTTGCTTTTGATAAAATACGTAATTCCTGTACATGCAGTTCCCATTCACCTGTAGGCATATCATGATTTACAGATTCCCTTTTACGTAATGTCCCTCTAGCTGCAAGTACAAATTCACTTCTTACCTTACTAGCGAGGTTAAGAGTTTCTTGTGGACTAGCATCGTCAATTACTAACTGCAATTCTCCACTTCTATCCCGCAAAGTAATAAATATTAAATTACCTATATCTCTTTGGCGATGACACCACCCCATTAAAGTTAGCTCCGAACCTTCTTGTTCTGGTGTAAATTCTGCAACTAAGCAACTACGCTTTAAGCCTTTTATTGAATTCATTTTTTGATACCTCTTACCTTATTTAGATTAACTATATTATTTATTAAGTAATTCGCCCGCAAGCGAAGCTAGTTCTATTTCTTTTTCCAATCCATCTACCATTCGTTTTAATTGAGCTCTACCAGAATTTATTTCATCTGCTCCCAGCACGATCAAATATTTAGCCTTGACACGATTTGCATGTTTCATTTGTGCTTTAAAACTACGATTCATTAAATCATATTCTACTGTAATATCTTGAGCTCGTAATTTATGAGAAAGACTAGCAACTTTTGAAATTGTATCTGGAAAAGAAAGAATATATAGATCAACTGGAGACTCTTCAGGAAACTTTATATTTTGGCTCTCCATCTCAAGTAGTAATCTTTCAACACCTAAAGCAAAGCCTACTGCCGGAGTTTGTGGGCCACCTAACTCTTCAACCAATCCATCGTAGCGACCACCCCCACAAATTGTACCTTGGGTGCCAACATTTTCAGAAACAAACTCAAATACTGTACGTGAATAGTAATCTAAACCCCGTACGATATGACCATCTATTTCATAGTTTAGACCTATTTCATCTAATTGTTCAAGAACCGCCTGTTGATGTTCTTGACAATCATTACACAAATAATCCTTTTGTAATGGCGCATTTTTTACAATCTCTGTTTCTTGATCAATTTTGCAATCTAAAATTCTAAATGGATTTCTATCAAAACGCTCTTGGCAATTTATACAAAGATCATCCAGATGAGGTCTCAAATAGTCTTTTAACTTTTCTGAGTACCCTGGTTTACATTTTGGACAACCAATACTATTGATTTTCAAGTTAATTTTTTTCAAGCCTAACTTTTCAAAAAAAGAATAAAGTAAACTAATTAATTCAACATCTGCAGTTGCTTCAGAAGAATCTATAATTTCACAACCCATCTGATAAAATTCACGGTATCTTCCTTTGCCCATTTTTTCATAACGAAAATTATTTAAAATATAATACAGTTTTAAAGGAGAACCTGCTGACGATAGTCCATTTTCCAAATACGCCCTAATTACACCAGCAGTTCCTTCTGGTCTAAGGGTCATGCTTCTACCTGCTTTATCAGGAAATGTATACATCTCCTTTTGCACTATATCGGTTGTGTCGCCAACACCTCGTTGGAAAAGCTCTGTTTGCTCAAAGGTAGGAATTCTAATCTCTTTATAATTAAAATTGTGGCAAATCTGCTGGAAAACAGATTCAACATATTGCCATACGGAGATTTGATCCGGTAAAATATCTTTCGTGCCTCTTGGTGCCTTTATTTGCATTGTGGACTCTACTTTCAATTTATCTTGTTCGTATTTATTTACATTAATTTAAAGAACTAGCCGTTATTATACAACAATGAATGTGATATTTCATGATTTTTATTAAACCATTCGATTATTACAATAAAAATAATAAAACATAGTACCAAAAGATTTTTTGCTAAAAGCTTTTGTAATTCTGAAAAAGGATTTTAGCTATCGAAATTTTATCAACTATGTTAATATTTATTATAATAAGAATAATTGATTCAATAAATCTAAAATTCAATAATAAATTGCAGCATTAACAAATTAAAAATTTGATGATAGGGGAAAAATAATGGCATTATTGGAATCAGGTCAAAATTATTTAGAAAATATTTATATTTTACAAAAACAAATTGGTAATGTTCGTTCAGTCGATTTAGCAAACGAAATGGGATTTTCAAAACCATCTGTAAGTCGAGCAGTCCACTTGTTAGCCGATGATGGTTACCTAACATTTAGTGATAGCGGTAATCTAGTTTTAACTGAAAAAGGAACAAGTGTCGCAAAAAGAATTTATGAGCGTCATATGTTTTTAGCTGAATATTTTATGGCTTTAGGTGTTTCTGAAGAAACCGCATATAGTGATGCATGCCGTCTAGAATATTATATAAGTGAAGAAACATTTGAACGATTAAAATTACATACTGTTAACTGTGCTTTGCATTGTCCAAAAGCTTCTTCAGAAAAGTTTTTTAATTTCAACAAAGAAAAAATTAAAGATCTTGAAGCCTTGCAGGATGCTATTTAACTTAATAAAAGCTTGATCAAAACTTAGAAAATAAAAACCTTGTTTGTATTTAAAATATGTTTCGTAAAATTTACAAACAAGGTTTATTAATTAAAATAATTAAAATATTTCGTTAATCTTCCACAAAGATATATTCATCTGGGGTTACTAACCCAAGCTCATCTCTAGCTATTTGCTCTATAAATTCATTAGTATCAATCTTTTTTTCAAGTTCATGAATTTCATATTGCCTTTGTTCGACTAGGGCTAGTTCTTCAACCAAATCTCGGTTTTCAAGTTCAAGTCGACGCATTTCCCTATTTTGATTAGAAATATCAACCACAACTACCGCAAAGGATATGATGACTAACAAAGTGACAACAATACGTAGAATTGCAGATCTCTCTTTGTATTTTCTATGTCTTTGTTCCTGTTTAGAATAAGAAAAGCTTATCCTGGACGCCATCTTGTTTCCTCCAATTCGTAATAATATTATACTATCGTTTTTGGATAATTATTACAATAAAACAAATTAAAAATCTGAAACATTAGGCGTTTTTCATCAATTATTAACCTTGCTGTAATCGAATTGTAATCCGAGGTTTAAATTATTTCATACATACTTGCGGCATCATCTTTTTTGACAGCATTACTTAATTTTTTGACTATTACCTTTGTTTCTTGATCACCAAAAGAAATAGCTAAAGTGTCACCAACCTTTAACTTGGTCCCAGGCTTACCAACTCTACCATTCACACTAACTCTACCCGCTTCTGCAAGCTTATTAGCAACAGTTCTTCTTTTGATTAATCTTGAAACTTTTAAAAACTTATCTAAACGCATTAATAATATTACCTTTTCTATTAATCTTCCAACAACTTGATATGAAATTGAGTAAAATTAACTGGATCTGAAAACTGTTCATTTGAAAAAATGGTCTGTCTATATCTCGCAAATTCTCTGGTATTCTTAGAGAACCAAAATAGATTTGGTAAATTGAGAGTATGACAAAGAGATACTAAAGCAACATCTAAAGACTTTGTGAAATCAACATCCTTCTTTCTCACAACCTTGGTTTTGGCTGAACTTAAGAGTTGATCGCCAGCGTATATTTTTCCTTCTAAATACATCTCATCAACCTACAAAAAATAATGATATTAGACTCCCGATTGTCAGATAAAACTATTACTTGAGCAAAGCAATCTCTAGCACTTCGTCCACAGTTTCAACAGGTGTGATTTTTAGATCCTTTTTTACTGATTCAGGGATATCATCAATATCGCGAGTATTGTCTTTGGGTATTAATATCTCTTGGATCCGCTTACGATGTGCAGCAACAGCTTTTTCTTTTAATCCTCCTATTGGCAATACGCGCCCTCTTAAAGAAATTTCACCAGTCATAGCTAAATCATGTCTAATCTTTTTGCCACTAATTGCAGATGCCAGTGCAGTAACAATCGTAATTCCTGCCGAAGGACCATCTTTGGGAACAGCACCTGCTGGTACGTGGATATGAATGTCATGATTACTGATAAAATCTTTATCAATTTTTAGCAAATCAACTCTTGAACGACAATAACTGAGAGCAGCAACAGCACTTTCTTTCATTATATCTCCTAAGTGACCTGTTAATTCCAGTTTACCACTGCCTGGTAATATATTGGCCTCAATAGCTAAAGTGTCTCCACCCGCACTTGTCCAAGCTAAACCATTCGCCACACCTACTAAATCTTCTTTTTCTATTTCATCATAAAAATATTTTCTTTTCCCAAGAAATTTTTCTAAATTTTCTGCCTCTAAAGAATAATGATCAATATCGTCTTCAATTATTTTAATAGCAATTCGACGACATACAGTTGCTAATTCTCTTTCTAATTGTCTAACCCCTGCCTCAGCCGTATAATAATTAATGATTTTACGAATCGTTTCATCTGGTAAAGTAACCTGTTCTTTTTTCAGACCATTTTCCTTAATTTGTTTTGGTAAAAGAAATCTTTTTGCTATTTCCATCTTTTCTATTTCTGTATAGCCAGAAATAGAAATCAATTCCATTCGATCAAGAAGGGGATCGGGGATCAGGTCAGCAGAGTTTGCAGTAGTAATAAATAATACCTTAGATAAATCATATGGTATTTCAACATAATGATCACGGAAAGAATTGTTTTGCTCTGGATCTAAAACTTCAAGCAAAGCAGATGAAGGGTCACCTCTAAAATTGCTTCCCAACTTATCAATTTCATCTAACAGAAATAGTGGATTATCTGTATCAACATGACTTATTCCTTGCATGATACGCCCAGCCATTGCGCCAACATAAGTACGCCTATGACCTCTTATTTCAGACTCATCTCTGATTCCACCTAAAGACATCCTAATATATTTTCTACCGACAGCTTCTGCAATTGATCTAGCAATTGACGTTTTTCCAACCCCTGGCGGTCCAACTAGACAAAGAATAGGACCTTTGACAGAAGTCTCACCTTGTTCAAATTTTAATTTTCTTACGGCTAGATACTCAATAATTCTCTGTTTAACATCTTTGAGTCCATAATGATCTCGATCCAAAACTGTACGAGCATTTTCAAGATCTATTGCTTCTTCATCTACTCTACCAAATGGCAAATTAATAACCATCTCAAGCCAATTTAATTGTACATTTGCTTCTGGAAAATTGGCTGGCATTCTCGAAACTCGTTCAATTTCTTTGTCAACTTTTTCACGGTATTCTTCAGGCATTAAACTTTTACTAAGTTTTTCACGCAGAACATCTAACTCATGAACATCGCTAGTTCCGTCTCCTAATTCATCCTCGATAGTTCGCATCTGCTCCCTAAGGAAATAATCTCGCTGATTTTTGTCAATAGCTTCTTTTACTTTAGCATCAATTTCTTTACTATATTGATTTAATTGCAACTCTTCATTTAGAGAAAAAATAACTTTTTCTAGTCGTTTTAGAAGGTCATCTTCCTCCAAAAGAGATTGTTTTGTTGATAGTTTGAAATTGACATTTTCGCTAATAAAATCTACAAGATGATTGGGATCAGAAATTTTCTTGGCAAAAGCTACAACATCTGGTGGGATGCTGCCAGTATCAAATGCGTATTGTTCGAATAAATTTATTACTTTTTGCAGTGATGCTTCTAAAAATAATAGATCTATATCTTGCTCTTCTTTAAAGTCTTGTGTTGGCTTAGGTTCTATTTTTGCTGTGTAATATGCTCCTTCTCTTCTTTGAAATCTCTTTACTTCAGCACGATAAAGACCTTCTGTTAGAACTTTAAATAAATCATCTCTTACTTCTAAAACTTGAATGATTTCTGCAACCGTACCAACTCGGTACATATCTTTAGCTTTGGGTTTTTCAACCAGCAAATCTTTTTGAGCAACTAACAAAACTTTACGGTCTCCCTTTAAGGCACGATCTATTGCAAACAATGTTTCTTTCCTACCTGCATCAAAAGCTAAATTTAATTTTGGGTAAGCTACAACACCTCTTAAAGGAATAACAGGTAAAGTGAGATCTTCTTTTGATTTTTTTGGGGTCATCAATTCTCCTGAATTTTAAACCAAAGTTGTTCAACTTTGGTTTTGTTTGACAGCAAATTTTACAATATTATTTTATTTAGCAACTATATTGATTATTAATAATTTTGTTTAATTTATCTACACGTCTAGCATGACGTCCTGCTTCAAATTCAACATTTAAGTAATTTGCAACGATTTCTTTGGCTAATTCATTGCCCAAAGTTCTTGCACCTAAAGCAATAACATTTGCATTATTATGCTGTTTTGCCATTCTAGCAGAAAAACAATCAGCAACCAAAGCTGCCCTAATACCATTCACTTTATTTGCTGCTATGGACATTCCTATCCCAGTACCACAGATTAAGATTCCACACGCATCTTGATCTTCTGAATTTAAGACAGCTTCGCATACTTCAATTGCTTTGTCTGGATAATCCATACTGTCTGTTGTATCCACGCCTAGATTTTCTACTTGCAGATTTTTCGATTCTAAAAAATCTATAATATCCTGTTTAAGTTCTATTCCACCGTGATCTGATCCTATGTATATTTTCATTTTTTCTTTTTCCTTCTTTCTACAAAGTATTTCATCAAAATTAATTGAAAAAATCAGCTGATAATTCCAGTTACCATATCTACTACAATGTTTTGACCATGTTTAATGAGTTGGGTTGCACTCTCTGCTGAATAAATTAATGGAATTTGTAAAGCTTCACAAACAGTTACCGCATGTCCTTCTGGATCTTGATCTTCAACAATTACAGCTTTAGAATTTCGAATGTATGGTAACATGCTCTGATCAGAGCTTTTTGCAACAAAAATATTACCTTTTTGGAATTCACTTAAACCTTCCTCAATTGAAATTGTACGATTTTCTCCATCAGAAAATTCTGTGTAATTGAACACATCGCCAGAGATTCGTTCAACTGAATGGCCAGAGTGAATTGGAATTCCTTTAGTCAAGGATTCACCGACGGTTGTGATTTTCATAGTATTTGTAGTACCGCTAATACCAACGGGTGTACCACACGAAATAACTAACGTATCTCCATTTTCTGCATAACCTTCACGTTCACACAATTGTTCAGCTTTTTCAAATAAATGGTCTGTCTCTGTCAAGATGTCTATCTTATATGGATCTACACCCCAAGATAGGGCTAGACGATAACAAACTGATTCTGAAACTGTTAGCGTAACGATTGGGCAGCTAGGTCTGAAACGCGAAACCAAGCGAGCTGTTCTACCTGAATGACTTATTGCAACTATAGCTTTGGCATCTAATTCATAAGCTGCAGAGCAACAAGCATGACTTACTGCATCAGCAACGTTTTTTGAAACATCAAAGTCCATTTGTTTGAAAGCAGCCCAATAATCTTGTTTATTTTCTGTATGACTTGCAATTTTCACCATAGTTCTTAAAGATTCTACAGGGTACTTACCCATTGCAGTTTCGCCCGAGAGCATAATTGCTGAGGTCCCATCAATAACGGCATTAGCAACATCACTAACTTCTGCCCTAGTTGGCCTTGGATTACGGATCATTGAGTCTAGCATTTCTGTTGCTGTAATACTAATTTTACCACTTTGAAATGCAGATCTTATTAATTGCTTTTGAATTGTTGGCACCTCATATTCAGGAATTTCGACTCCTAAATCCCCACGTGCTACCATCACACCATCTGAAACTTGCAGAATATTTTCAAAATTATTAACACCTTCTTGATTTTCAATCTTTGCTATAATATCAATAGTTTCACAATTTTCCGATTTTAAGATACGACGAATTGCTAAAACATCAGCAGCTTTTCTTATAAAAGATCCAGCAATAAAATCTATCTCATTTTCTACAGCAAATTTAATATCAGCCTCGTCTTGAGCTGTTAACGAAGGTAAATTTAATGCTACACCAGGCAAATTAATACTTTTATTATTAGAAATAACACCACCATTAGTTACTGTACATACTAAATCCTTACCTTTAATTTCTCTAACTTTAAGGGAAATTAAACCATCATCTATCAAAATTGTCGATCCTACTTTTAGGTCATTGGCAATATCTTTGTATGTAACACTAAACTTCGTGGAATCGCCTAAAACATCTTCGTGTAATATTGTAACTTCTTCACCTGTAATTAATTCAGCTTGATTATCTTTAAATAACTTTGTACGAATTTCTGGACCTTTGGTATCCAAAAGAATACCTACGGGTACACCTAATTCTTTTCTTACTTTTTTTATCAGATTTACTAAGACTAAATGGTCTTCATGTGTGCCATGAGAGAAATTTAAACGTGCAACATTCATACCTGATAAAATCATTTCTCTCAATATTTTTTCGTCCGATGTGGCTGGTCCAATAGTACAAATAATTTTCGTTTTACGCATAATATTCTCCTCGG
>JGI24707J26582_10003036_pt1 | contig 12327 bp, 14 predicted proteins | sample BioPla1DNA1_FD_26582 | JGI IMG/M metagenome (IMG submission 26582) | reverse complement strand
TTACTAGGTAGAATCATCATTGTAAAAGATTTAAAACAAGGTATTACTCTTTCCAAAAAATTAGGATATCGATATCGTATTGTAACTTTAGAAGGAGACTTGCTAAATCCTGGTGGCTCTTTGACAGGTGGAAGTATTTCTAGCAAAAATACCAATATTTTTTCTCGAACCCGACAATTAAACGACTCAAAAGAAGAATTAAATCGATTAGAAATACAGTTAAAGGAAAATACGAGTCATATTATTCAATTAAATAAAGAATTACAACAACAAGAAGAGAAGATACAAGAATCAATTGCCCAATACCAACAAAAATCAATGGAAGAAGTTGAATTTTCTAGTCAAATACAAAATATTCAAAATCAATTAGAATCTTTATTAGAGGAACAAGAAAGTTACAAGATTGAAGAAGGTCAGCTGAAAGAGCAATTACAAGAAGCATTAAATATGCTAAATACGCAACAAAAATTAGAATTAGAAAGCGAAAAAAAACTACGTAAAATTGAAAAAACCATTCAAAAACAGGAAAGCTATCTTCAAGTTGATCGTTCAGCTAAGGAAGAACTTTCAAAAACAATCAATCAACTTCAAATTGATATTTCCATATTAAATGAAAATCAAAAAAATACGATGAGCAATATTGAACGATTGCAAAAAGAAATTAAACAATTAGAAGAGGAAAAAGAGCAATGTATACAAGAAAGAGAAAATAAACAATTTGAGTTTAAACAAAAAGAGCTCTTTCTCAAAGAATTACTCATCATAAGAGGAAAAATTCAAATTCAGGTTAAAAATAAAGAAATTGAAGAAAAACAATTGGAAAATCAAAAAAAAGAAATTGAGAAACAACGCGAACAATTGCAACAAAATGTGGAAGAACAAATGGAGCAACAAGCAGCCTTACAAAAAGAGCTCTTTCGTTTAGAACATCACATTTCAAAATTAGAGATGGAAAAAACCACTTTATACGATCGAATGTGGAATGATTATGAACTCACCTATACATCAGCTCAAAAATACAAAAAAGACATAGGTAATCTATCTTTTCTCAAAGAAGAAGCCCAAAAATTAAAGCAATTGATTAAGTCCTTAGGACCTGTAAATATTCATGCAATCGAAGAATTTGGAACATTACAAGAACGTTATGAATTTTTAACTAAACAAAAACAAGATATTATTGATGCAGAAAAAGGACTTTATCAAATTATCGATAATCTAACGAAAGCAATGGAAGAACAATTTATAAAAGAATTCAAAAAAATTTCTTTCCATTTTCATCAAGTCTTTCAAGAACTTTTTGGTGGAGGTACTGCTGATGTAGAATTAATAGATCCTGAAAATGTTTTAGAATCTGGGATACAAATAATTGCACAACCGCCAGGGAAAAAACTGCAAAATATGATGCTTTTATCAGGTGGTGAAAGAGCCTTAACGGCCATTGCATTATTATTTTCTATTTTAAAAATAAAACCTTCTCCTTTTTGTATTTTAGATGAAATTGAAGCAGCCTTAGATGACGCAAACGTTTATCGATATGCTCAATATTTGAAAAAATTCACTAATGATACCCAATTTATTGTTATCACTCATCGTAAAGGAACCATGGAAGCAGCAGATACTTTATATGGAATTACAATGCAAGAACAAGGCATTTCCACGTTAGTATCTGTTAAACTTTCTGAAGTAACTAATTAATACTAAAGAAATTAAAGATGTTATAAGGAGGCATTAATGTATGAATCTTTTTAGCAAATGGTTTAGAAAAGATAAAGATGAAACATGCATGGAGGAAAAAAATATTTTTTCTCCTATTGAAAATGTAGATCATGTAGATCAGAAACCAAAATTAGATGAAAAAGAAAATCAACAGATTGAGGACGTTGTTTTATCATCCTGTGATGAAGCCGTCAATATGGAGGATCTAAAGGAAAGCAATAATCAACCAATCATTTCACCCTTAGAGCCAAAAATAATGGAGTTAGAACAAGAAGAAAAAGAAACAAAGGAAAAACAAGAACATAAAAAGAAAGGTTTTTTTGCTACTTTAGTACAAGGTTTAACAAAAACAAGAGAAAACATCTTAGGTGGAGTTGACCAAGTTTTAAAATCTTTTCAGAAAATTGATGAAGAATTATTTGAAGAACTAGAGGAAGCACTTATTATGGCTGATATTGGTGTTCCTACTACAATGAAAATTATCGAATCTTTACGTGAAGAAGTTAAGAAGCAAAAAATTACAAACGTGGAAGATTTAAAACGAATTTTGTCAGAAATCATAGCAGATCTTTTACAAGATGAAGATGCTGGTTTATTGGATCTAGAAAAAACCCCTATGATTCTCTTGGTTATTGGTGTCAACGGAGTAGGGAAAACAACAACTATTGGAAAATTAGCTTATCAAATAAAAAGTCAAGATAAGAAAGTTTTGTTAGCTGCTGCTGATACTTTTCGTGCAGCTGCTATTGATCAGCTAAAAATATGGGGGAACCGGGCAGGTGTTGATGTAATTCATCATCAAGAAGGCTCTGATCCAGGTGCTGTTATTTATGATGCAATTCAAGCAGCCAAGTCAAGAAAAGTAGATGTCCTTATTTGTGATACAGCCGGAAGATTGCATAATAAAAAAAATCTCATGGAAGAATTAAAAAAGTTATTCCGAATTATTAATCGTGAATATCCAGAAGCAAAAAAGGAAGTTTTACTCGTATTGGATAGTACCACAGGTCAAAATGCTCTACAACAAGCGAAATTATTCAAAGAAACAACAGATATTACAGGCATTATTTTAACAAAATTAGATGGAACAGCAAAAGGTGGCATTGTATTAGCCATTAAATCTGAGTTAGGGATTCCAGTGAAATATATTGGAGTGGGTGAAGGTATGAATGATTTGCAACCTTTCAATTCTAAGCAGTTTTCACAAGCACTTTTTAATGATACTTTTGATAACAACATTGAAGAATAAAAATAAAAGTAAAAAAAGCTTGACAAAAAGGATTTCATCCTTTAAAATTCATCTGTAAAGGAAAAACACTTTACGGTGATGATATGGAAAAATTATTAACAATTACTTTGCTGTACGATTTTTATGGGGAACTATTAACTCCTCATCAAAAAAATATTTATGAATTGTATTATCAAAATGATTTATCCTTAGGAGAAATCTCCAAGAATTTAGGTATTAGTCGGCAAGGAGTATACGATACTTTAAAACGTTGTGAAAAACTCCTTTATGAGTATGAAGAGCGTTTGCAATTACTAGAACGTTTTTATAAACAAAAAAATTTAGCAAAAGAAATCTTAACCAGTACACAAACGATTGAAAAACATCTTGCTCTTAATAACGATTCTAGCGAAAAATGCTTACATGAAATTCAAAAAATCGTAAAGATTGTTTATCAAATTTTAGAATAATAGCTAGGAGGCTGTTTCATGGCTTTTGAAAGTTTATCGGATAAATTGCAAGGCGTTTTTAAACAATTAAAAAGCAAGGGTAAATTAACTGAAAAAGATGTTAAAGCGGCCTTACGTGAAGTTAAATTAGCTCTTTTAGAAGCAGATGTCAATTTTAAAGTAGTAAAGACATTCATTAAAAACATAGAGGAACGAGCAATTGGGCAAGAAGTATTAGAAAGTCTTACCCCTGGACAACAAGTAATTAAAATTGTAAATGAAGAATTGATTAATTTAATGGGAAGCACTCATAGTAAACTCACTTTTTCTTCTACTCCTCCAACTATTTACATGATGGTAGGACTACAAGGAGCTGGTAAAACTACTACTACAGCCAAATTAGGAGGGCTTCTTAAAAAGCAAGGGAAACGTCCCCTTCTTGTTGCTTGTGATGTTTATCGTCCAGCTGCTATTAAACAGCTTCAAGTTGTTGGTGGACAGTTAGGATTGCCTGTATTTTCAATGGGTGATACTCATCAACCTGTAGATATTGCTAAAGCAGCTGTTTCACATGGTATCTCAAATAATAATGATGTTATTTTAATTGATACTGCTGGTCGTTTGCATGTTGATGAAGAAATGATGAAAGAACTGCAAGATATCAAAGAAGCAGTTCAACCTAAAGAAATCTTATTAGTCGTAGATGCCATGACTGGACAAGATGCTGTCAATGTTGCTGAGCATTTTAATACTATGTTAGAAATAGATGGTGTAATTTTAACTAAATTAGATGGTGATACAAGAGGTGGGGCTGCTTTATCAGTGCGTTCCGTTACCCAGAAACCGATTAAATTTGCAGGTATGGGTGAAAAACTAGAAGACTTACATCCTTTTTATCCTGATCGAATGGCTTCTAGAATATTAGGAATGGGAGATATTTTAACGCTTATTGAAAAAGCCCAAGATAGTATTGATGAAAAGAAAGCAGCAGAATTGGAACAAAAAATAAGAACAGCAGAGTTTTCTTTTGAAGATTTTTTAGATCAAATGCAACAAGTTAAAAAAATGGGGCCTTTAAATCAACTAATAGGAATGATACCCGGTATTAATCAACAAATGGCTGATATTGACATTGATGAAAAAGAAATTGCTAGGGTAGAAGCTATCATATTATCCATGACTCCAGAAGAACGGAGAAACCCTGCTATTCTCAATAGTTCCAGAAAACGTCGTATTGCTTTAGGATGTGGATTAAATATTCAAGAAATAAATAAACTCGTAAAACAATTTGAACAAACACGTAAAATGATGAAACAATTTTCTGGCATGATGAAAGGTAAAAAAGGCAAACCAAAATTTCCTTTTTTCTAATAAATAGTATACGATAGAAGGAGGTGAAAACTAATGGCAGTAAAAATGAGATTAAAAAGAATGGGAGCCAAAAAAGCACCTTTTTATAGAATTATTGTGGCTGACTCCAGAGCCCCCAGAGATGGAAAATTTATTGAAGAACTTGGATACTACGATCCTACAAAAGATCCTGTAGAATTAAAAGTAAATGAAGATCTAGCAAAAAAATGGATCCAAAATGGAGCCCAGCCTTCTGATACTGTAAGAGCTTTACTTAAAAAAGCAGGTGTATTATAATAACGTAATACCCAACTGTTGTGTAGGAGGTGTGGGTTTTGAAAGATTTAGTTGAAGTCATTGCAAAAGCTTTAGTCGATCACCCAGAAGAAGTTCATGTGAATGAAGTTGAAGGAGAACGATCCATTATTTTGGAACTAAAAGTAGCTCCTGATGATATGGGAAAAGTAATTGGTAAGCAAGGAAGAATTGCTAAAGCTATTCGTACAGTTGTTAAGGCTGCTGCAACGAGAGAAGACAAAAGAGTAGTAGTAGAAATCTTGCAATAAAGGTTAGGATCTCCTAACCTTTTTCTATATTTTATTAATAAGTAATACCTATGAATAAGGAGTAAGTAGCAATGGGAAAATATATGCAAATTGGGAAAGTTGTAAATACTCATGGTATTCGAGGAGTTTTTAAAATCATTCCTACCACTGATGATCCCACTCGTTTTTCTCTATTGGATTTTGTTTTCTTATATCATAACCAACAGCGAAAAAAATATGAAATTGAACAATTGCAATTTCATAAACAATTTATTCTTTTAAAATGCAAAGAAATTTCTACTATGGATGAAGCAGAGACATTGAAAGGAGCTATTGTAGAAATTCCTCGATCAATGGCTTTACCTCTTGAAGAAAACGAATATTATATCGGAGATTTATATGGACTTGAGGTGTTTACTACTGGTCATCAATATTTAGGCAAACTTACAGACATTATATTTACAGGTAGTAATGATGTGTATGTAGTAGAAGATCCTAAAAATTCTTCACAAAAACCTATGTTGCTTCCAGCTATTCGTCAATGCATTCAAAAAATTGATTTAGAAAACAAGAAAATGATAGTTTACGTAATGGAAGGACTGGAAGAGTTGTGAGATTTTATATTTTAACTTTATTTCCTGAAATGATCGAAAGTACACTCAACTATAGTATTTTAGGCAAAGCCCAAGAAAAAAATAAAATCCATATTGAATGCATTAATATTCGAGATTTTGCTCAAAACAAACATGGACAAGTAGATGATTATCCTTATGGGGGTGGACCAGGAATGGTTATGCAAGCTCCACCTATTTATGATGCCTATAAAAATATTATAAATCGCATTCAAAAAAAGCCAAAAGTACTTTATATGAGCCCCCAAGGGAAACCATTTAATCAACAAATGGCTCAGTCTTTTTCTAAGGAAGAAGATTTGATTTTTTTATGTGGTCACTATGAAGGAATTGATGAAAGAATTATTAACACCATTGTTACTGATGAAATATCTATTGGTGACTTTATACTAACAGGTGGAGAATTAGCTGCTATGTGTATGATTGATGCAATTGCTCGATTGGTTCCTGGGGTTCTTGGAAAACCCGAATCTTTCCAACAAGAATCTTTTAGTGATTCCTTATTGGAATATCCTCAATATACTCGTCCACCAGTATTTCTTGAACAACCTGTTCCAGAAATACTACTTTCAGGTCATCATAAAAAAATTGAACAGTGGCGCCACGAACAATCTTTGATTCGTACTATAAATCGGCGACCTGATTTATTAAAAAATGCAAAATTAAGTAAAAAAGATTGGACATTTATTAAAAAAAATAAAAAAGAATCCTTGCAGTAAAAATCTTTCGCAGAAAGATAAAAAAGATTTGCATTTTAAAAAAGACTATGATAGAATTTATAATTGTGAGTACGGCGGTCCTCTGATACTTATTGAGTATTCATGAACGTCTAGTATGGAAGGAGGGTAACTCATGAACGAAATCATTCGAAAAATTGAACAAGAACAATTACGAAAAGATATTACAAACTTTAATGTAGGAGATACTGTTCGAGTATATGCAAAAGTAAGAGAAGGAAACCGTGAAAGATTACAAATGTTTGAAGGCGTTGTTCTAAAAAGACAAAACGGAGGTATCCGTGAAACTTTTACTGTAAGACGAATTTCTTATGGTGTAGGCGTAGAAAGAACTTGGCCTGTTCATTCTCCTAATATTGATCGAATTGAAGTAGTAAGAAAAGGTAAAGTAAGAAGAGCACGATTGCATTATTTACGTGATCGTGTAGGTAAAGCAGCAAAAGTAAAAGAAGTATTATAATAAAAGGGGACTAGTAAGTCCCTTTTTGTGTATTTAAGAAAGTAGGTGTATTATGCCTAATATAAATGAAGAACAAAGTGAACCCTCTTTTGCCATACAAGTATTTGAATGGATATGGGACATTTTTATTGTATTAATTATTGTCTATCTCATCATTACTTTTGTAGCCCAAAACACAAAAGTAAGCGGTCATTCCATGGAACCTACCTTACACAACAATGATGCTGTAATTGTAAATAAATTTATTTATCATTTTAAAACACCTCACCAAGGAGATATTATTGTATTTCCCTATCAGAAGGATCCCTCTAAAAAATATATTAAAAGAATTATAGGTTTACCAGGAGATATAATAGATATAGAAAATGGTATGATTTATATAAATGGTCAAATACTCCACGAACCCTATATCATAGAGTCATGGAATGTAAAAGGTAATATTTCATATCCTTTTAAAATTCCTGAAAATACTTATTTTGTTATGGGAGATAATCGAGATTATAGTGCTGATAGCCGATTCCAAGATGTAGGCACAGTACAAAAATCTGAAATTTTTGGAAAAGNTTGGATACGTATATGGCCACTTAAAAATATAGGTGCAGTAAAGTAGGTGAAGTAGATGGATTTGAACATACAATGGTACCCTGGTCATATGACTAAAACAAAACGTTTGATTACGGAAAATTTAAAGTTAGTAGATATTGTTATTGAGTTGTTAGATGCTCGTATTCCTATTAGCAGTAAAAATCCTGACTTTGATCTTTTAGCTAACAATAAACCTAGAATTATTATTATGAATAAAAGTGATCTTGCAAATGAACAAAAAAACCTAGAATGGAAACAATGGTTTGAACAAAAAGGCTTTGGAGTAATATTAGTTAATTCTATTACGGGTAAAGGAATTGGACAGGTGCCTGAACAAGCAAAAAAAATGCTTACAGAAAAAATTGAAAGAGATCGACAGCGTGGCCGTATTTTTCGCCCTATTCGTGCAATGGTTGTGGGTGTTCCTAATGTAGGAAAATCTACATTTATTAATAAGCTTGTAGGAAAGGCTACAGCAAAAACAGGTGACCGCCCTGGAGTAACAAGAGGAAAGCAATGGATAAAAATAAAAAAAAACTTTGAGCTTTTAGATACCCCTGGAATTTTATGGCCCAAATTTGATGATGCTAAGGTAGGTTTGCATTTAGCTTTTACTGGAGCTATTAAAGACGATATTTTAGATATTGAAGAAATTGCTTTGGAATTTATCCGCTTTTTTCAATTGACTTTTCCACAAGCCTTAGAGCAAAGGTATGGTTTAATGGCTCATGATTTATTAGGAACGCCGTTAGACATTTTATTATGTATAGGAAAAAAACGTGGTTTTTTAAAAAGTGGAGGAGAAATAGACACTTTACGAACAGCTCAAGTTCTTTTTGATGAATTTCGAGGTGGAAAATTAGGCCGATTTACATTAGAAAATATTCCAAGTGCTTTTAATGGTTAAATGCAGCTCTGCTGCATTTTTTTACGTTGAAGAATACAGGGATTTTTTCCGATATATATACTAGTAAAGGAGAATTTTTATTATGACAAAACAAAAGTCTTTAGCAAATATTGAATCTGAATTAAAGCAACTTCCTGCAGAGTCACTACCTCAAGCATTACAAAAACTAGAACAAGATTCGAGAAAAGGTGCTCAAATTTTAGCACAAAAAGCGAAAAAAAAACTAGAACAAATAAAAAAAGAAAAGGAAAGATTAAAAAAGCTATGGACATATGAGGAAAAATATTATTCTAAAAACCAAGGACTCATAGCAGGTATTGATGAAGCTGGACGTGGTCCCCTTGCTGGGCCTGTCGTAGCCGCAGCTGTTATTTTACCACCCAAAATTTATATTCCTCATTTAAATGACTCAAAAAAATTATCCTATGATACTCGTGAACAACTTTATGACATCATACAAAAAGAAGCTTTAGGTATCGGAATTGGAATCATTGATCCTGAAACCATTGATCAAATTAATATTTTACAAGCGACAATAAAAGCAATGATAGAAGCTGTCGACCAATTAAAAATAGAGCCAAGCATTCTTTTTATTGATGCTCTTTCTCTCCCAGAAGTTCCTTTACAACAAGAAAAAATAATCCAAGGAGATCAAAAAAGTGCTTCTATTGCAGCTGCTAGTATTATTGCAAAAGTTACACGAGACCACCTAATGGAACAATGGGATGAACTATATCCTGAATATGGTTTTAAACAAAATAAAGGCTATGGTACAAAACAACACATAGAAGCCATCCATACCTATGGTTTATCCCCCATCCATCGTAGAACATTTCAAATCCCAAAAAAATCCTAACTAGAAAGGAGTAAAAATATATGCGTATTGAGCATGACCCTTTTATCTCCATTCCAAGAGAACATTCCATATCTCCTACAGAATCTATGGCCTCTTATCAATCTGGTGATATAATAAAAGGGACTGTTCTAGATCTTACTTATGATGAAATTCTGCTTCAGCTCAATGATGGACAAAAAATAAAAGCACAAATGTCAAATTTACTAGAACTACAGATAGGGAAATCATTTTATTTCCAAATCGACTCTTTTTCTCAAAATCAAATTTTTCTTACTCTTTTTCAAAAAGAAACGAAAAATACAAAATTGGATTTCATATTGCATGTATTAGAAAAAGCGAATATGATTCCAAGTCCCAAAAACATACAGATTGTAGAGTTGCTTTTAGAACATCAACTACCTATTGATCGAGAACATATTCAAAAAGCATTATTTTATATGCATATAGTAGATAAACCTACGGTTGAAAATATGATCTTGCTTCTTAACAAAAACATTCCCCTTTCGAAAGAAAATATTCTTGGATTTGAAGAGTATATCGTTACTAGGATTCCTTTAGGAGATCGCATTAAAAATCTTTTTCAAGAATTGAATGAAAAATTAAATCCCTCCTTGAAAGAAAATGTAGACCTAGTATGGTTACAATATCAACAGCAAAAAAAAGAATATATTATTTCCATCCTTGAAACATATATTGAACAAAATCAGTTTAAAACAAAAGGGAACCCATCTTTTTTAGCAAAAGAAGACCTATCCCTTTCCACTATAAAAGATCTAAAAGTACTACATTTACTTCAAAAGGATGAGAAACTTCTTGCTATTTTTAATGATTTATTGCTTCAACCTAAAGAAAAATCAGCAAAGACAATGGAGTATTTATCCGTCCAAAAATTAACTTCAAATTTAGATTGCTTTCAATGTTTTCCTTTAAAACTGCAAGAAATTTCGAATCCCAATGCAGTACAAATTTATTATCAACGTCTATATGAAAAATTATATATTTTAGAAAAAACATTTAATAACTTGGACAATAAATTTCAAAACACTAGTTGGAGTAATATGGAAACAATTAAGTTAGATATACAAAATCTTAAGCAAGGTCTTGAATTTATAAATGCTTTTAATCAATATGAATCTTTTCTTCCGATTCCATTACAGTTTTCAAAAGAAATTTGTACAGGAGAACTTTATTTATTTAAAAACAAAAAACAACAAAAGAAACAAAAGAAACACATTTCAGCTCTTTTATGTCTTCAACTAACTACATTAGGTCCAGTTGAAGTTTTCATACAAAAAGAAATGAGTCAAGTATATTGCCAATTTAAAGTAAAAAATAAAGATATAGAACATTTATTTAAAAAACAATTATCTATATTACAAAATGTACTTTATAAAAAAGGGTATACTCTAACTAGTGCAGTATCTACGATAAAAGATAAAACCATGTCGATTATTCATCTTGCGAATAGAGAAGAAGAAGCCAACATAAAAACCAAACAATATTTCTTTGATAAAAAGGTGTGAAAGAATGAAGAAACAAATTAAAAAAGCAGCAGCTTTGCAATATACTCCTGATCAAACTGCCCCTCAGATCATTGCCAGAGGCAAAGGAGTCGTTGCAGAAAATATTCTTACAAAAGCATCGGAACATGAAATACCTATTTATGAAGATTCCAATTTAGTAGAATCTCTCATGCATTTGGATCTTGGGCAAGATATTCCTCCTGAACTTTATGAAATTGTAGCAGAAATCTTGATTTTTCTTCAAGATTTAGATACACTTAAAGGGAATTAAGATAGGGTGGGATGAATGAAAAATTTGCGAATGATTGGTGCATGTGGAGAAGATTTAGCTTTTACTTATTTAGAATCATTGGGCTATCATATACTTGAAAAAAACTTTCGATGTAAAATTGGCGAAATTGATTTGATTGCACAACATAATGAATCTATTGTTTTTATTGAAGTCAAATACCGACGTACTTTATCTTATGGTTATCCTTGCGAAGCCGTACATCGAACTAAACAAAAAACTATTTCAAAAGTAGCTCTCTATTATTTGAAAAAATACAACTTGTTTGATTCAAGTTGTCGTTTTGATGTGGTAGAAATTATTCAAAATAAGGATGAAACACAAATTCATCTTATCCAAAACGCTTTTATGGTTTAGTTATTTTATTAAGAAAGGAAGAATTATTTGAATATCCCTATGCAAACAAGTACGTATACAATGCATCAACAAGAAGATTTATTTTACTTGACTTTTACTGCATTGGATAATACTAAAATAGTAAATCATGGTTTTAGTACTCGATTTGGTGGCATTAGTCAAGGTATTTTTGAATCTCTGAATTTAGGACTTTATTCAGGTGATCTTTCTAAAAACCTCAAATATAATTATAAGAAATTTTGTACTGCCTTAGGCGTTAACAATCAAGATCTTGTTTTGTCCGATCAAATTCATGAAACAAAAATTTATTGTGCAACAAAAAAAGATCGAGGTAAGGGCATTATAAAAGAAAGCGATCTTAAGGGAATTGATGGTTTAATAACCAATGAATTAAAAGTTCCGTTAATTACTTTTTATGCAGACTGTGTTCCCTTGTTTTTTGTGGATCCAATACAAAGGGTAATTGGATTGGCCCATGCAGGCTGGAAAGGCACTGTAAATAAGATAGCAAAAGCAATGGTGCAAAAATTTCAATCCTATTATCATTCTAATCCCCAAGATATTTTAGTAGGAATTGGGCCTTCCATCGGTCCTTGTTGCTTTGAAGTTGATGAACCTGTTGCTCATATTTTTCAAAAACAAATTACAGGTGACAATTGGATACAATCTTTTAAAAATGGAAAATATAAAATA
>JGI24707J26582_10003035_pt1 | contig 12333 bp, 7 predicted proteins | sample BioPla1DNA1_FD_26582 | JGI IMG/M metagenome (IMG submission 26582) | reverse complement strand
AGAACCGTCCCCCTGCTGAAGAACCGTCCCCCTGCTGAAGAACCGTCCCCATTTTCAAGAACCGTCCCTCCCCCACTCGTTGATTACTTCATTCAGGGCTTCTGCCAGGTACCTGGTGCTTTCCAGGCATTCGCTGAGGAGATTGCCGTCCCCGCCCACCTCCACAAGGATAGATTGGGGTGATATGTGCTGATTGTAGCGTGCCTCCACGATCCAGACCGGTCTTGCCAGCCCCGGATACTTTTCATTGAGTTTCTGCTGGAGCTTCAGCACAAAGCTGAGGTTTTCCCGCCATTTCGGGTGCGGCAGTGTCCCCTCCGCACCAACCACGAACATTATCTGTGCGCAGTTTTTGCCGTTGATCTCTTTTGTTAAGCGAAGTTTTGGCTTGTCACTCTTTACTGCATCCCTGTGTATATCGATATATACCTGGATCGAAGGGTAACTCTTCTTATAGCTTTTGAGAGTATCGACGGATACGCTGTAAGCCGCATCGCGCACTTTGTCATGCACAGTACCATTATGGAGAGTTTCGATGCCGTATTTCTTCAGGTGGCGGGCAAGCTCCTCACCGACTCTGACTACGTTATACTTAGGGTTGCTGTTGAAGCTCGGTACATCCTTCCTTCCCAGGTCCGATTCCTTCAATACATAGCTTTCACTCGTATGCGTGTGGTAAATAAGGACACTGGGACCCTTCTTTGAAAGATCCAGATCGAGCGGTTGCTTCAAAAGCTGCGCAACATCGATTTTATACCTGGTATTGTTCCTTATTGCAATCTGTTCGACTTCCACTATATCGATCTTATCATCCTTCTCCTCATCTTCCATTTCCCAGCTTATGCTGCTGGCTCCCTGGAGAACAGTAGCATCGTTCCGGCCGCTGTCCCCCGGTCCCGGCCTTTCAGAGCCTTCTCCTGCATCGGCATAGCTATCCGTATCTATGCTGCTTTCAGCACTACCCCCTTCAGAAAGTCCGCCTTTACCATCCTCATCATCATTTTTTCCGCTCCCATCTCCACTTTGCTGCCCGGTTCCGCTCTCTTCCGGCACAGTGCCTTGTCCCGGCTTATATGCGTCGCCGGGGTCCTTCCGATGATCTGCGTCCTGGGATTGCAGCAGACCCTCCGGATCCTGCTCACCGACATAAAGCATTTTATAGTAACTCCTGAACAAAGCGGACTGTGCGCTGAATATGCTAGCCGGAGCCTGAAGATCAAATCCGAATGTCGCGGTAAAAAACTCCTTTATTTCATTTGAAAATGAAACACTTGATTTGCCGCTGTTGTATACCGTTTCAATGATGGGAAGCGAGAAACTGATGGTCTTTTTAAAGTTGTCTGTGTCGATATTGTCAATGATTTTTATGTCAAGATGATACCAGAGGTTTCCGAACTGTATTCCAATAAACGTTGCAAACATGGCGAGGATAAGAATCAGGAACGAGTTTGCGCTTTTTTTCAATAGTTTATCGTATGACTTCTGTCTGTGATTTGTATTCATTTTTCCTCCGGCTGGCCGCAATACAGCAACCATCGTTAGTGATTTACATGTTCCATACAACAGGATGATCCTTATAAGATAATCCTTATAAATCATATTCATAAAGACAGACATAATATGATAAACTGTAAAACAAATATATAATGTGCTTTTACTATTGCATTTGCCTGCACTCAACGGCTATAATTGTGTTGATTTAATTTTACACAGAAAGGTTGAATAGATAAAATGACTACTCAGATTGTCTTTTTATTGGTAATGATAGCGCTGATAGGGGTCGGCATTGTCGCCATGAATATTTCGATAAAAAAGCATAATGCCAGGATGGCAGCGACGAAAAAGAAAAGACTGCGCAAATGAAAGCATTGATATGAGATATACATCATATCTCTTTTTTATCATATTCTTTCAGTAGTTTCCGTTCTGATGTTATGCCAGACAATAGCTTTGATAGATCGTCATTTGCTTCTGCTTCGGTGTTGTATTCATTCAACACTCTGCAAAGCAGGTGGCGATTTGCTGTTTTGTGTATTATTTATCCTTTTTTTATTAATCTTAAACATTGTTTCCCCCCTTTTTAACATCACATGCTAATATTTGCAATAAACGAACCAAATCCAGCATACGGCTCAGAACTTCTGAGCCGCTGTTTTTGTCGGTGGCGCATTGCCCTTCCGCCTGGCCTTCGCCACAGCTGCCTCATGTCCCAGTCCGACAGCCGTGCCGGTTTCCTCCATATTCCTGAATGCAGCAGCCAGCATCAGCTTGATCCTGTTCAACTGGTTGACCTCACTGGCTCCGGGATCATAATCCACTGGCACTATATTTGCATTTGGGTATCGCCTTTTCAAAGCCTTTATCATGCCTTTTCCGGTCACATGGTTGGGCAGGCAGGCAAAAGGCTGCATACATACGATATTGGCGGCCCCCTCTTCTATCAGCTCTATCATCTCCGCTGTCAGGAACCACCCTTCTCCGGTGGAATTGCCCAATGACAGCACTTCAGACGCTTTCCGGCCCAATTCATATATGTCTGAGGGCGGGTCAAACCGTTTGCTGGCTGCCAGTACCCGCTTCATATGTCTCCTGTACAGCTCTATCCCCCATATTGCCAGTCTGCTGGCCATAGCCGCCAGAAGCGAACCCGACAGGTATCTGCGATTATAGATAGCACCATATGCACAGTACAGGAAGAAGTCGGTCAGATCAGGCATGACGGCCTCAGCCCCTTCTCTCTCGATCAGGTCCACCACGTTGTTGTTCGCTGTGGGGTGGAATTTTACAAGGATCTCTCCGACCAGTCCGACTCGCGGCTTCCTGACATCCGCCAGCTCCAGCTTGTCGAAATCCTCCACTATCTGCCTGATATTCCGCCTGAACACACTGTGCTTCCCGCTCCTGACAGATTCCATGCAGCGGTCTATCCAACTTTCATACAGCAGATCCGCAGACCCCTTTATTTTCTCGTAAGGCCGCACCCTGTACAAAACCCGCATAAACAGGTCTCCGTAAATCAGGGCGATCAATGCTTTATTCAACAGACCAGGTGTGATCTTAAAGCCGGGATTTTTCTCAAGTCCCAGGGCATTGAGCGATATCACCGGTACATGCGCAAAACCCGCATCCTTCAGTGCCTTCCTTATGAAACCGATATAATTGGTCGCTCTGCAGCCTCCGCCGGTCTGTGAGATTATGACTGACACATTGTTGACATCGTAACGTCCCGATTTCAACGCCTCTATCAGTTGGCCGGTGGTCAGGATGGAAGGATAGCATGCATCATTATTCACATGTCTCAGACCCTCATCGACAGCTTCCTTGTCCACCGACGGCAACACTTCGAGATTATATCCGGACTCCCTGAAAGCAGTCTCCAGAAACTGAAAGTGTATCGGCGACATCTGTGGTGCCAGTATGGTATGGCGCCTGCGCATGTCCTCAGTAAATGGGACCTTGCTGAAACTGTACCTGGTCCCCTTGCGCCTGTATCCACTCCTGCTCCTCTCCTCCATGGCAGCCTTGAGAGAGCGCAGTCTGATCCTTGCAGCGCCCAGGTTGCTTATCTCATCTATCTTCAGGACTGTGTAGATCTTGCCCGCCGCTTGCAGTATCTCCTGCACCTGATCTGTCGTAACAGCATCGAGTCCGCATCCGAATGAATTAAGCTGTACAAGCTCAAGATCGTCTCTGGTCCCGACGAATGTTGCAGCAGCGTACAGCCTTGTATGGTACATCCACTGGTCGACCACCCGCAGCGGACGTGCCGCTTCTGACATGTGAGCAATGGAATCCTCCGTCAGGACCGCAAGACCCAGTTCTGTAATCAGATTGGGGATGCCGTGATTGATCTCCGGATCTATATGGTAAGGCCTGCCGGCCAGCACGATCCCCCTCCCGCCTGACTTCTCAAGCTGTGCCAGCACCTCAGTGCCCTTAGCCCTTATAATGGCTTTAAACCGCTCATCCTCTGCCCAGGCCTTCTCTACTGCAGCTTTTATTTCTTTCTTTGTCAGTTTGAACTCCTTAAGCTCTTCATACAGCCTTTCTGCAAGGCGTTTCTTGTCGTAGTACGGCAAAAACGGGTTGATAAAATTGACACCCTCCTTTGTGAGGATATCCATATTCGTTCTGATGACTTCCGAATAGGATGTCACAATAGGACAGTTGTAGCAATTGTCCGCCCTCTCGTCTTCCTTTTTTTCATAAGGTATGCACGGATAGAATATATTTTTGACACCCATGCTGACAAGGCTCATTATATGGCCATGGGCCAGTTTCGCCGGATAACAGACCGACTCTGACGGCATTGTCTCTATGCCCTTCTCATATACCTTCCTGGATGAGCGGGGCGAAAGAACTATCCTGAACTTCAGTTCAGTGAAAAATGTGTGCCAGAAGGGATAGTTCTCGTACATGTTCAGCACCTTAGGTATACCTATGGTACCGCGGATCGCGTCTTTNTCATCCAAAGGCCTGTATGAGCTGAGCAGCTTATATTTGAAGTCGTACAGATTCGGGATGTCACGCTTCTCGACGACTCCGCCGGCACCTCTCTCGCAGCGGTTACCGGACACGAACACTCTTCCGTCTGTGAATCTGTTGATGGTCAGCAGGCAATTGTTGCTGCATTTCCCGCAGCGCTTCATTGTGATATCGGTCTCAAAGCTTTCAAGTTCGTCAGCGCCGATTATGCCGCTCCTCTGTCCATCCGCAGCTCTCTCACGGGATATAAGCGCAGCGCCGTATGCACCCATTATGCCCGCTATATCAGGCCTTATGGCTTCTCTCCCTGAAATCAGCTCAAAGCTTCTCAGCACTGCNGTATTATAGAAAGTGCCGCCCTGTACAATGACCTTTTTCCCTATTTCCCTGGGATCCTTTATCCTGATGACTTTCATCAGCGCGTTTTTGATCACTGAATAGGACAGGCCGGCCGAAATATCACCTACAGTAGCCCCTTCCTTCTGGGCCTGTTTGACTCTGGAATTTATGAAGACAGTGCACCTGGAACCCAGATCCACCGGATCTCGTGCCATCAGTGCTTCCTTTGCAAAATCTTCGACACTCATATTGAGCGAATTGGCAAATGTTTCGATGAAAGAACCACATCCGGACGAACATGCCTCATTGAGCATGATATTCTCGATGACACCGTCTCTGACCTTCATACACTTCATGTCCTGGCCGCCGATGTCCAGTATGAACTCCACTCCGGGCAGGAAATGCTCTGCTGCCTTGTAATGAGCAATGGTCTCGATCTCTCCGAGATCTACACGTAAAGCCGCCTTGATGAGTGCTTCTCCGTAACCTGTCACTGTTGAATTGGCTATCCAGGTACCGCCGGGCATCCTGGCATAAAGCTTTTTCAGTTCCCTTATAACAGATTTGAGCGGACTGCCCCTGTTGCTCCCATAGTGATAATACATCAGGGCCCCTTCAGAGTCGATCAATGCCAGTTTCGTTGTCGTCGAACCGGCATCGATCCCCAGATAGCAGGCTCCCCGATGTGATGCCAGATCCTTTCTGGCGACTTTATGCCTGGAATGCCTGCGCCTGAACTCACCCAGCTCTATCTCATCCCTGAAGAGCGGCTGGAGCCTTTCCACTTCCTGAACAGACGCTTTATTTATGGCAGGCAGTCTTCTTCGCAACGTCCTGAAACTCATAGGCTTCATCTTCTTTGAAGCCAGTGCGGCACCTGTGGCTACGAACAACTGTGAATTTTCCGGGAAAATCACCTGTTCATCGCTGAGCCTCAATGTCTCTATAAACCTTTTCCGGAGCTCTGAAAGGAAATACAAAGGACCGCCAAGAAAGGCCACATTGCCTCTGATAGGCCTTCCGCATGCAAGTCCGCTTATAGTCTGGTTGACTACGGACTGGAAAACAGATGCGGCAATATCCTCTTTTGCCGCGCCTTCATTGAGCAGCGGCTGGATATCGCTCTTTGCAAAAACACCGCATCTGGCAGCGATCGGATATATGATTTTGTGATTTGCTGCCAATTCATTCAGTCCGGCGGCATCGGTCTCGAGAAGTGACGCCATCTGGTCGATGAACGCGCCTGTCCCGCCGGCACATGTTCCGTTCATGCGCTGCTCTATACCGCCCCTGAAAAAAGTTATCTTTGCATCTTCACCGCCAAGCTCGATGGCAACATCGGTATGCGGTATGAGCTTCTCAACTGCTCCTGCAGCCGCGACTACCTCCTGCTCGAAGGGAAGCCCAAGCCACTGCGCCACTGAAATGCCCCCGGAACCCGTCAGCGTCACTGTCAGGTCATCACCATCAAATATGGCACATGTTTCATCAACAAGTTCGTAAATGGTTTTCCTGATATCTGAAAAATGCCTTTGATACTTGCTATACTTTATTTTATCATTTTTGTCCAGCACAACGAGTTTAACCGTTGTGGAGCCTACATCAAGGCCCATATGCAAAAGTCTGTCCATCTGATCTCCCAAAATACACGAATATTACAGCAACATGGCCTTATGCTGAAATAGCAAGGCTAACTGTCAGTTGCTGCTGCAACTCAGTCGATGCAGCCAAATCTGCTGAACGGGAAGAACCGGAAAATGGCGCGTCCCGTGATCCACTTTTTGTCGATAGGACCGAAATCAGTGCTGTCCAGGCTGCTCAATCTGTTGTCCCCCAATATATATACCATACCTTCAGGAACCGTAAGATCCGTATATTCAGGCAAATCTCCCTGCGGAGTTTCCGGCTCCTCAGGCAGACCAATCAGCGACAGTTCTCCATTGACATACAATTTCCCGTCTATGACCTCTACCCTGTCTCCCTCAATGGCCACCAGCCTCTTTATCAGCTGCTTGCTCTCCCCGGGAAATCTGAATACTATGATATCTCCTCTCCCGAGCCAGCCAAACCGTGGCCCCAGTTTCTCTACGAGCACATTGTCGCCCTCAGTCAGCGTGGGTTCCATCGAAATATCGTGGACTATCGTCCTTTGTGCCACGAAGGTAACTACGAAAAAACCCACAAGTACTGCTACAGCTATATGCATCAACCAGTCCAGGATTTCGTTTCTCTTTTTTCTGCTCCCTGCCTTCTCTGTACTCTCTGATATGGGATTACCCCCGCTTTCCGCGTTAATACCCTTATCTCCTGATGTTGAAATGTTTTCGTTATCNTCGATCATATCTGCCTCCCGGTTCAGTCAGTAACCTTGATGTGCAGTTCCTCCAGCTGTTTCGGATCGACGACATCAGGCGCTTCTGTCATGAGGTCCGATGCATTCTGTACCTTCGGGAATGCAATGACATCCCTGATATTGCTCCTGCCGGCCATAAGCATGATCATCCTGTCCAGGCCATACGCCATGCCGCCATGAGGCGGTACGCCATATTTGAATGCCTCGAGAAGGTATCCGAATTTATTCCGGGCCTCCTCCTCTGAAAGTCCAAGGANGCTGAACATCCTCTGCTGCAGGTCCTGCATGTGTATCCTTATACTGCCGCCGCCGAGCTCAGTGCCATTCAGCACGACATCGTATGCTTTTGAGCGCACTCTGCCGGGATCGCTCTCAAGAAACTCCAGATCCTCATCCATGGGCGAAGTGAACGGATGATGTCGTGCAGTCCAGCGGTTCTCTTCTTCATCGAACTCAAACAGCGGGAACTCAGTCACCCACAGAAACTTAAACTCCCTGTCATCCAGGATTCCCAGCCTTTTGGCTATTTCGACCCTCAGTTCACCCAATGAGTCGAAAACGACCTGGTCCTTGTCAGCAACGAAGCAAATGAGGTCACCAGGCTCTGCACAGGTCCTTTTCAGCAATGCTGCCATCTCTTCTTCACTGAAGAACTTGGCTATAGGCGATCTTATCCCATCTTCCTCCACGACTATCCATGCCAGACCCTTTGCCCCATATGTCTTTACGAACTCTCCCAGGCTGTCTATCTCTTTCCTGCTGAAGCCGCCGCATCCTTTGGCATTGATAGCCCTTACGCTGCCGCCACCGGTCACGGCATCGGAAAACACTCTGAAGCCGCATTCCTTAACAAGATCTGACACATCCACCAGTTCCATTCCAAATCTCATGTCAGGCTTGTCCGAACCAAATCTCTCCATGGCTTCCCTGTACGGCATCCTCGGGAACGGAGTCTCGATATCGACTCCCAGTGCCTCTTTGAAAGCCTTTTTTATAAATCCTTCATTTATTGTGATCACATCATCCACATCGACAAAGGACATCTCCAGATCCAGCTGTGTGAACTCAGGCTGTCTGTCAGCCCTCAGGTCCTCATCCCTGAAGCACTTGGCCACCTGGAAATAGCGGTCATAGCCGGCCACCATCAGAAGCTGCTTGAACAACTGAGGTGACTGAGGCAGTGCATAAAACTTGCCCGGATGTACCCTGCTGGGGACAAGATAGTCTCTGGCACCCTCCGGAGTGCTTTTGATAAGCACCGGTGTCTCTATTTCCAAAAAACCGTTCTCGTCGAAATAATCCCTAGCTATCTTGGCAACTTTGTGGCGAAGCATCAGGTTTTCCTGCATATCCGGCCTTCTAAGATCAAGATACCTGTATTTCAGCCTTGTGGCCTCATTCACGCCCGAGTTCTCTTCTATATGAAACGGAGGAGTCTCGGAACTGCTCAGTATCCTCAATTCCGTGGCCAATATCTCGATCCTGCCTGTCTTCATAGACGGGTTGACAGCTTCCGGCGCTCTTGGTGCCACCTCTCCCTTAACTGCGATCACATATTCGTTTCGTATGGTCTCAGCCTTATCGAATACTTCCCTGTCTGTCTGGTCGCCAAAAACTATCTGCAGCAGCCCCGTCCTGTCTCTCAGATCTACAAACAGCAAACTGCCCAGATTTCTCCGTTTATGGACCCAGCCCATCACAGCCACTTCTTTCCCCACATCCGCCTCACTCAATTCGGTGCACATGTGGGTCCTCTTCATACCATAGATCGTCTCTCCCATAAGCCCTCTCCTATCCTGAATCACAAAACTTGCTGCTTATCATCTGGCCGCAGCATCACGCTCTTTAACCTGATTCTTCAACCTGTCAACGACAGAATCCAGACTGACATCCTTCTGGTCACCTGTCCTCATATCCTTCAGCACGCCTTTGCCGGCTTCGATCTCATCGTCACCGATCACGATGGTATATGAGAACCTCTTTTTATCAGCATACTTCATCTGTGCCTTGAGGCTTCGCCCCATCAGGTCTGTTTCTGCCTTGACCCCGCAGCCACGGAGCTTGTAGACCATATCCATTGCCAGATCCACAGCCTTCTGCCCCAGAGTAGCAATATAGATGTCAGGCGCCTGAGGCTCCTCTATGGTCACTCCCTGGATATCAAGCTCCATCAGCAGGCGCTCAACTCCAAGTGCAAAGCCGATGCCCGGTACGGAAGGACCTCCGCACATCTCCACCAGCCCGTCATATCTGCCGCCTCCGCAGATAGTCCCCTGGGATCCGCCCTTCTCCGAAACGAATTCGAATACTGTCCTGGTGTAATAATCAAGGCCTCTGACTATCTTCGAATCGATCTTGTAGTTGATACCAAGATTTTCAAGCCCTGCCTTGAGACCTGCAAAATGAATGCGGCACTCATCACACAGATTGTCCAGCTGCAGTGGTGCCCCTTCGATGAATCTCTTACATCCCTCATTCTTGCAGTCGATTATCCTCAGAGGATTTTTCTCAAACCTGTTGTTGCAGTCCGCGCACAATGTGTTCAGAAGCGGTCTGAAATACTCCTTCAGTTTCTCCAGATAGGGCTTCCTGCAGGCGGGACAGCCTATACTGTTGATATTGAGCCCGGTCTGTTTCAATCCCAGCTTCTCGAAAAACATGTAGAGTATGCTGATGATCTCCACATCGATCTCCGGCCCGGCTGCACCCAGTGCCTCGACCCCGAACTGGTGGAATTCCCTGTAGCGCCCCTTCTGGACATTTTCATATCTGTAGGCAGTTATGTCATAGTAAAGCTTTATAGGCTGAGGGAGCGAATACATGCCATTTTCGATGTAGCTGCGTACCACACCGGCAGTCCCTTCAGGCCGAAGCGTGACGCTCCTGCCGCCTTTATCGTCGAAGGTGTACATCTCTTTCTGTACTATATCGGTAGTATCTCCCACTCCTCTTTGAAACAGTTCCGTATGCTCAAATACTGGTATCCTTATCTCTTTGTATCCGAAGCAGTCACAAAGNCCGGCAAAAACATTGCTCACATACTGCCACCTGTGGATCTCGGATGGAAGTATGTCGCGCGTTCCCTTTGGAGCTTGAATTTTCATGGTTACCTCCCTGTATGTAATCCAACTTCCTCAACAGGACATAAAGTCTCAGGAAATATTTCCCTGTCACGCCGGACTNTATCGACCGCACATGACTGAAAATATCTTTCCCCGGTTTACCTATAAATAAATAAAACTCCCGTCGGATGAGCTGTTCAGAGACGAGAGAATATAATGATGCATTGAATTATCGCCTCATCATATTTTAATCCCAATATGTCGGATTGTCAATATACCTGGTCCCATATCCACGGCGCAAAGCGGAGTGCCTGCTGCTTTACAGACACTCCGCTGCACTTTTGGATATCATATTCTGTTCTCTTCTGTGCGGTCTTCAATACGGTTTTAAATATGTTTCAATGCGCCATCGCGCCATGGTTTTATGCGGGCTTTCATTCTGCCTTACCCTTTTTGCACTACACTTCAGATCGAAAATCCCCCTTCAGACACTCCTGTTATTGCAGCATACCCTTTATCAAAACAGTCAGTATCTTGGCCACCTCTGCTCTCGTGGCACCGTCCCCGGGCGCGAATAATTTTTCAGAATCGTCTGCTCCGGGCCTGCCATCGATAATACCTGCCTGCTGCAGGGCCGCCACAGCATCAACCGCATATGAACTGATTTCCTGCTGATCTGCGAACCTTATCCAATCGTTGATCTTCGGTAATTCGCATCCCATTGCATCGGCAAATCTCCGGATCATCACCGCCATATCCTGGCGTGTTATGCCGTTATCAGGCGAGAACCTGTTGCCACCGGTCCCGGTGGTGATGCCGGCCTCTGCTGCCCATCCTACAGCCCCTGCATAATATGCATCAGGATCCACATCATCAAATTCCGCCGTATACCTGCTCAGGTCAGCACCGGCTATCCTGGCCAGCAGTGTCACGAAATCAGCCCGCTTTATTTTATTGCCGGAACCATAAATCCCCTGACCTGTACCCCTGGTTATCCCTCGTGCGGCCAGGAAAGTCACGTATCCTTCAGCCCATGCAGGTACATCCGTAAACTCAACTTTGTTGTACCCGACACCGTACAGTGACAAGTGCCCTGTCCTGAATACCACAGTGCCGGTATCCGGATCATAAATGCCTCCGGTGATGATGCTCATCTCTCCATCTTCACCAATGAAGCACACAACGATGGCATCAGGATCCTCTCCGACCCTGAGCGCATAAGGTATCCTGATGGTGACAAGGCCGGTGCCGAAGTCTGTCACGCTCTTCCCGTCGGCGGTCACCGTGATATCGTATACAGGTCTGTCTCCGATCAGTTTTCTGGCTTCAGACGGCAGTTTGGAAACATCAGCTCCGGATATGCTTATCTCCAGATCAGCATCCAGCTCCTTGAGCACCCCGACAGCTTCCTTATCAAACACCATCTCAACGGGTGTATCTCCCGCATCTGACTTAACCGTCAGGCTCTCTGCTATTTCCAGCATTCCTTTTTTGACGGATGCTACGCCCGCATCATCAGCCACTACTTCAGGGTTCTCCACAGGCTCTTCTGCAGGTGCCGGAACGTACCCGCCTGAAGAACCACCGTGGAAATATAAATCACACTGCATACTTCGGATATGTCACTGTTGAATGCGGCGAAGAATTGTCTCTCAGTGCCGCCGTTTCTTTTGGTGATCTTAAAATACCTGTCCGCAGTAATAAGCTTTATATCATCCGGTAAACCATCCTGAAGGGGAACCAGGTCTGTTTCCACCTTTTTCGGCGCATTACCGGCCGAATCTTCCTCATGCGTGCTTAATGATTGCACTATCGGTACAGCTCCCACAGATCTGTTGTTTACTTCAACCTGCGAAACTTCCGGCATACTGCCATCGAAATTGAGCGGAACTCTGATGCTGTTCATTTTACTTGTATCTGTGGTCACACTATGCACATCTGCCCCACTGTAGTCATTTGTGCCTTCGTATTGACTGACACCATTCCCAGGCTGGTGCAGTTCAGTGTTTTCTGCATTTTGAGCGATGTTTGATGCAGAAGCAGGGAAAAGTAGTCCAAGAAGCATGATAAATACAATAACCAATGATAATAGTT
>JGI24707J26582_10003020_pt1 | contig 12360 bp, 12 predicted proteins | sample BioPla1DNA1_FD_26582 | JGI IMG/M metagenome (IMG submission 26582) | reverse complement strand
CTGTTCACCTCATCTTTACGCGAAAGCAATAGTGCAATAATTGCCAAAGATAAAACAATATACCCGGCAGTCATGATCCAGTAGAAAGGATAGTATGGTACTCTGATTAATGAGTATGTTCGCTTAACCAGTTTCAGATAGACAGCTGTTGAGGCCGATTGCCAGGCAAGCATGACACTCACGAACAATGATAGAAAAAGCACAAAGATATTTGCAAAGGACTGGAATTTTTTCGGTAAATATTCTAAAACGAATGTAATTTTCAGGTGCCTGGCTTCCAAAGCGCATCTTGGAAATACCAGCACCAAACCGGACATAAGCATTTGACTTATCTCAATTGCCCCAACAATCGGATTGTTAAAAGCAAAACGCATAAAAACATCTGCAGTAAGAAACAACCCTATCACAGCCACCAGCGCCAGGGCAATATAGCTTAAAACATTGCTCAATGTTTCTACAAACTTGACAAACTTCAACTGATCAACCTCCATCTTGCGACATGAGCAGATTTAAAAGTTGCCGGCCGGCAGACTATAATGTCCGAGGGGCAGCCCTCATATTCTGCCGGAAATTGTAAAGGCCCACCCCTCAGCATAACTTCTCCTGCCAATTCATGTTGTCTTTCTTTTTAATAAGAAGAAATTAACTCCAACATGCGGTCATAGACCTTACGTGCCGGTTTTCCCTTGGCTTCATGCCGTTTAATTACTTCCTCGTGTAAAGGCAGGCATTTGTCAATCCAGACTTGAACCTCATCAGCAGTAAGACGCGTAATGGTGTGTCCAAGCTCTTCGGCCGTTTTTAAAACATACGCATTTGTGTCCTTCTGGTTTTGTACAAGGCCTTCGCGCAGTGCCGGTTCTTCTTCATCAAAGAGTGCCTGTAAGTCAGAGGGCAGACTATTGTAGAAATCCGGATTCATTACAAGGACATAAAGCTCCATGGCAAGCCCGCTATCTCCCATGATGGCGATGTTTTTCATCAGGGGGGTTAAGTTAAATGCGTTGATCACGCCCAAAGCGGCAATCATGCCGTCCACCATTCCTCTTTCTGTGGAGGTATACCAATCTCCGGGTCCCAAAGTCATCGGTGTGGCACCCAGTTGATTGACAATATCACTATAAAACCCGGAAGCGATAAACCGCATCCCTTTGATGTCATCCGGTGTTTTCACAAATTTTTTCGTGGTATAAAGATGTGCCGGTCCCCCTCTGAATTGGGTATATAGCTTCATGCCGAGGGATGTATATTCTTCCTGCAACACTTCAAATTCTTCCAGCATCTGACCATATATTTCTGTTCCGGCTTCTAAAGAAGGCCATGCCAGCCCCGGCAGAAGAAGTAATTCCAATGTCATATTCCCGGGAATATTAGTGATAGCCATCCATGACATGTCCGCTACTCCGGAAGCAACTCCACGGGGGATTTCAGTCGCGTCAGGAATTAAGGAATTTGACCAGTAGTGAGTAAACTTTATGCGACCATTGCTTTTTTCTTCTATCCTTTCGGCCCAAGCCAAAATCACCTGGTTTGTCGAGGTAACTTCCGGGGTTGTATGATTAAACTTAACCTCGAAAACCTTTTGCTCATCAACTTCTTCATTATCAACTTGATTGTTGACCTGATTGTCTGCTTGTTTGTTGGAACACCCGGTCACGACAACCAGCGCAAACAAAACAGCTAAAACTACCAAAAAATAATACACGAGCCTCTTTTTCATAATTACCCCCTCCGTAATTAATTATTGTCCGTATGTTTCATTCAGACGCACTTCTCCCTTGCAAATTAAACAAATATCATGCAAAGTCTGAATTTTCTGCATCTCTTTGCTCTGTTTATTTTATGGATAATTGATTACAACTAACATGGTGGCCGGCAGGTTGGTCTCATTTAAAATAGATCTTCCCTCGTTGGGACCAATATACAAAGAATCCCATTTGCGCAGCACGATTTTTTCCCCGTCTTTACTGGTTACTGTGATCTCCCCTTCCAAAACAAAGTAAATTTTTTCAGTTGGGGATTCATCATATTCTGCACCTCCGTTTGGCAGAAAATGAGACATTCCCAGCCAAAACTTTTGCGCTCCCGACTCTTCTTTACCCTGCAGCCTGATAGCAGTCATATTAAAATGCTTTGCTGCATCATAGGGCAGACAATCTTTGAGCTCCCTTTTAACCATCTGCATCCTCCTCAAATCATTAAATTAGGATAAATCCAGGGTTTAAAAACTTGGCATACCTTGAGTTTATTCTGCCAATCCATCCCGAATGATCAGATCTGCTTCTGTATGTTGCAAAATATCTTCCACTGATGAGCCCGGCATAATCTCTTTTAAAACAAGTCCTTCCGGTGTAACTGCAATCACAGCTTTTTCCGTTACAATCAGATCCACCTTCCCCCGGGCTGTAAGGGGCAGCGTGCACTTTTTCACAATTTTAGGTTCACCTTTGGCTGTGTGCAACATGGCGACAATAACCCTGTTGGCGCCTGCCAACAAATCCATCGCACCACCCATTCCCGGCACCATACTGCCGGGAATAATATGGCTGGCAATATTACCCTGCTCATCAACCTGTAAAGCTCCCAACACTGTCAAATGGATATGTCCGCCACGGATCATGGCAAATGAGGTGGCGCTGTCAAAAAAACTGGCTCCTTTTTGAATATGTACAAACTGATTGCCGGCATTGATTATGTTCTCATCCTCTTCTCCTTCTGCACAGAGCGCACCCATGCCAAGAATACCGTTCTCGGATTGCAGCGTAACAGACATACCCTCGGGTATGTAGTTTGCAACCATTGACGGCAAGCCGATTCCAAGGTTTACCACATATCCGTCCTGCAATTCTTCGGCTACCCGGCGGGCTATCATTTCTTTTGCATTAAATCCCATTACATTTCAGCTCCTACGATATAATCCACAAAAATACCGGGAGTCATCACATATTCCGCTTTCAATTCTCCTGGCTGAACAATTTCCTCCGCCTCAACAATGACAAGATCTGCAGCCATAGCCATCACCAAGCTAAAATTCTGTGTCGTTCCCTTGTAAAAAACATTTCCCAACGTATCGACCACAGACCCTTTAATAATTGCCACATCTGCTCTGAGCGGAAACTCCAACAGGTACTCGGCACCATTCACAGTCAATTTTTGCTTACCCTCTTCAACTGAGGTGCCAATTCCTGTAGGAGTTAAAAAACCACCCAGTCCGGCCCCGCCGCAACGGATCCGCTCTGCCAATGTTCCCTGGGGGATCAGCTCCACTTCCAACTCACCGGCATTCATCTGCCTGCCCGTCTCAGGATTTAATCCTATATGTGAAGCGATTAACTTTTTTACACAGCGATGTGTTATTAACTTCCCTATCCCCTTGCCGGGAACAGCTGAATCATTGGCTATCACGGTTAAATTTTTGATGTTATTTTTTATCATCAAATCTATTAAGGCTTCCGGGCTTTTAACAGCCATAAAACCACTAATCATAATCGTACAGCCACTTTTTATCATTTTTACTGCTTCATTTATACCAATTACTTTATTCATAAAACCCTCCTTGCTCTTTCACTTTCAGCTTCACTAATTAAAAATCTGCTTCGCAATTAAACAGAAGCTGCACACATTTGTAGCATTTTACATAATAATTTCTCCCTGGAGTGACTTCATTGTAGTATGAAAATAAAGAAAATTGAAATATAAATATACAATGACCTTATAAAATAAATTTATCAACTTGTATATTGATTACATGGCAATTTAGCGGCATATTAAAAACCTTGCAGCATATAAAGCTACAAGGAAAGCTTATGACTTTAAAAGAAAAGTCGTCATTTTCCCAGGTGGCTTGCAGGGTGCATTTGCAGTCCCACTTTGTTATGAGCTCATAAAATAATTGGATTTACTAACAAGGTAAAATTAGTTAATATAGTTTTAGTTAAGCTTACCTTAAATCAAGTTCTTCACTCACTTATAAGCTTAAAAATTATTAATTAGTAGAGGAGGCAGGTTATATGGATAAGCGCCGGAAAGTGCCTGTGACTGAACAGGACAAAAAGAAATCTTATTATAAATACTACCTGGAACCAATGGTAGAACCTCCTGCGGAAAATATTCAAAAGGTGTTNGCAGGNCCNATTGATCCGGCAAAGGCTCTACCGGTCCATGAAAGGAATCGTTTGTTTGAACCCGGCTATTTTGAAGAGGAAATTGGTTATTGTGTTATGCCGGATGGAACCGGTTACATTGCAAACCTTGTGAAAATGCCGGGTGTAACCGGTGAAATGTTTGACTGGTGGTTTGCCTGGCATGGACTTGACAATCTACGCTATACCATCTGGGACAATGAAGATCATTACCGTGCTGAATCCATGCAGAAGGAAAAGGCTAAAGATCCCCTGTTGTCTTACAAAGAACGCTATTGGGATACCACCCATCTGGTCTATGAAGATGTAGGGATGGGACCGGAAAATATTGTTATTCATTTTAAAAACCCAGGAGATATGGGTTTTGATACCTCAAAAATCGGCACCGATGCCTGCTCTACAATTGTTTGCGCCAACGGTCCGACTATCATGTGTCATTTTGTTCGCCCCATAGAAGGCGGTGTTGAGTTGCGCACACGTTTCTGGATGGGGTATACCGTCAGGAACAAAGTAGCTTACAAAGTAATGCCGGACGGAGTGCGCATGCCGGAAGAACCATTAAAAGCTCTTACTCTGCATAATATCAAAGAATTCACGAATCTGGCCAGACTGTTACCGCGAATCTTCCCTGAAGAACGGGATAATTTTTAATAGTTAAGGAGTGTTACTATGATTGATACAAAACATCAAATTATCTTCAATGCTGAAGATTGCGTCGGTTGCAAACTTTGCTACAAAGCATGTTTTGTGGATGTTATACGGTGGGATGAAGAAAAGAACCAACCTGTTTTTAAATATGTAGAAGACTGCGAGCACTGCTTTTGGTGTGAAGCTCTTTGTAAAAAGAAATGCATCAAGGTGATCCCTGATTTTGCCAGTGAAAAATTACTGCAGACATTTGATCGTTATCTCTAAAGGGGGAAATATGAATGGACATGTACGGGCATGAAAACCTACGTGCTGATATATTAATTATCGGTGGTGGAGTAGCCGGACTGACAGCAGCAATTTCTCTAAAAGAAATCAACCCGGAACTTGATGTGCTGATTGTTGAGAAGCAAACAGCAGGATATTCGGGCAAAGCTTGCAGAGGCGGCGGCGTACTCCAGTATTTTGATTTTGACAAAATAACGCCGGAACAGTTTGTGGAGTACCATGTGCATAATATCGGCTGCCACTTGGGTGATCAGGAATTACTGCTCAAATATGTTTCCATGAACAATCATATGCTTGATAAATTGGTTGAATGGGGCGCGAAGCTTCCCAAACGTGCTGATGGCAGCTATGCAGTTATTCCTACCGGTCCCATGACAGGGATTATAGGTGTTGATCTGGATATTACCATTAGGCTCCGGAGAACGGCAGAAAAAATGGGTGTCAGATTCTTGGATAAAGTTACAGTTTCCGATCTGCTGACTGCCGGGGACAAAATAGCCGGTGCAACAGGTTACAGTATTTTGGACGGGACATTTTATACTTTTAACGCAAAATCTGTTATTTTGGCAACCGGTAGCCAGAATTACCGGATTGGGCCGATGTGGGGCAGCGGCAGAGGTGATGGAATCGCCGCCGCATACCGCGCCGGTGCCGAAATGCGAAATCCTGAGTTCGGTAACTTTGCTCAACTGGTAAGAGTACGGAGTCATCGGGAAGTTGTCTATGGCGAAAACTATATGTACAATCAACTGGATGAACATATTACAAAGAATTTCCGCTCCGGTCCGGAACCTGATATCAGTAGTACAGCAATTGCCGAGTGGTTTATGCAAATGTCAATGGCAAGGGGTCCAATTATCTTAAAACCTGAAAATCACGGGGGATCTTTAGAGTCAATGTGGGACCGCCCGTTCGGGTCGCCTTTCTGGAAGTTAAATGAAGAATGGGCTGATAAAGTCGATGAGGATTGGGAAGTCTGCCCAATGTTTATTGGTGAGCAATCTCCGGTTAAAGTGGACCATAGTATGCAAACCACTATCCCCGGCTTGTATGCCATCGGTGATGCAAGTTATTGCGGATCAGCAGCCCCGGGTGCAGTTCCGGCACCCCCGGGCCGCAATCGTGGTTCCGGTATTTTAAACGCAGTTTTTGCCGGTATAGTATGCGCACAGAGTGCAGCGGAAAATGCAAATAATAATTCACTACCGCCTATTGACAAGACACAAGTCGAAGACTGCATGACGCGTGCTTATGCTCCTTTGTTACGGGAGTCAGGTTGTGATGCTAAAGATGTTATCCGCTATATCCAGAAGGCAGTGGGCCCAATGGAACGGTCTGTCTATATGAGCGATCATCGCATCGTTACAGCTTTGCGCTATGTTGAAAAGGCAAAGGAGCTGGCCGGCTCAATGAAAGCCAGCGACTTCCATGATCTGCTTGCCTGTCATGAAGCAAACGCTATGGTGCTTTCAGCAGAGATGCAATTCCGGGCAGCAGCAATGCGAACAGAATCAAGAGGCTGGTTTTTACGGGAAGATTACCCGGAAATGGACAACAAAAACTGGCTGAAGTGGATTATTGTGAAAAAAGAAGGCGATACGATGAAGTTTAGCACAGAAGCTGTACCCTATGATAAATGGCCAATCAAACCGAATGTATAAGGAAATGTATAATTTCAAAAAATTTCACAGCCCCCGGTTTCTTGCCTTTGGCAAAGAACCGGGGCTTTTCTGTTCACTTGCTCCGCTAACAATTACTCTATCTTTTCTGCCAATCAGACCGTAGGATTGCATACTGTTTAACATCCCAGTATTTGTTTTTGGCAAATATTTTTTCCCGGATAACACCTTCAAAACTCATACCGACTTTTTGCATTACCCGTCCCGATTTCTCATTGGGTAGGGAGTGACAGCTCTCTATTCTGTTTAACCCCATTTCTTCAAAGGCAAACTGTAGTACCCGGCTTACAGCTTCCGGCATAATTCCCTGGCCCCAATATTTCCTGGACAGAACATAGCCAATTTCCGCACTTTTATTTTTCAGATCATACCGCGGTATCCCAACAGAACCAATCAATTTGCCTGTAGATTTTAAAACAATACCCCATTCTCCTGCTTCATCTTTTTCATATTTGTCAAGAATGATATTAATGAAACTTCTTGCTTCTTCTATGGACTTATGTGTCTCCCAGGTCATAAATCGTGACACTTCGGGATCTGAACCGTATGCGAAAATATCATCTGCATCCTGCAGCGTAAGTTTTCTCAGAATTAATCTTTCCGTCTCCAGCTGTGGTGTGCCTTTAAAAACTAAATCCGGCATAAACTTTACCCTCCTTCCAACACTTCTGCATTTGCCATATATAGTTATATTTTTACACCCCCTGGATTAAATCCCTTCTGTTGTATCCAATAAATCCGGCTACAGTTAGCACCGCTGCGATGAGTATAAGTATTATTATTTGGATATAATTTATCTCTTCAATTGGTACTTGCGGGATATGGCCAAAGGGAGTAAGTTGAGACATCCAACCAGGCAACTGCAGCATATCGCCTAAATATGCCACAAAAAACGTATATCCCAGGTACAGCCAGGTTAAGCCGGTTAGTTTTGGTATAAAACCAATCAATAATACGGCTAACCCTACCATAACCCAAATAGCCGGCAGATAAACAAAACCTGCCTTCAGCAAAGTATAAAGTGGTAATTTATCTTCCATGACAAAACTTGCAGCAGACCAAAATCCCATGATTGACACCAGTTGGATAAGAGGAGCAGCAATAATGGCAATGAGCGTATAACTGCCAATCATCCTATTTCTGGAAACAGAACCGGCAAAGACTTGTTCCGTTCTGCCTCTTTTTTCTTCGGCCCAAAGCTTAAGGATATACATTAAGGTAGGTACCGTTCCAATTATACTTAAAATAATAACAAGCATAACCATGAATCTTTCAGTCAAAGTAAAACCTTCTGCCACCGGTATCATTTGCCGGATCATTTCACTGCTATCCAGGAAACCCTCCAAATCTCCCAAAATAGAACCATAGGAAACACCCAGGACAAACATGCCTACCAACCAGGCGATAAGAACTGTTTTCTGTAACCTTAATGCTAGCCCCAGGGGGGATAAAAGCAGTTTGGAAGCATGTTTTCTGCCCGGTCTTGTGGGGATAAAACCGGCTTCCAGGTCTCTAATGGAGTTTAAATATAACGCCAACGCAAATAAGACGATGGATATGCCTACAGTGATAAAAACAGGCCACCAGTAGTTATTGACATAAACTTCAGTTCGCAAAATTAAGCCCAAAGGAGAGATGAGTGACAGTATTTCATTATCTATGTCTCCTACCCCTCTAATTAAATAGGCAATGATCAAAAAAGCAAAGGAATAACCGATTGTGGAGCGGGCATTAGTGGTAAGTTGGGCCAATAAGCCGGTTATGGCCGCAAAGCAAATACCAATGGCACCGATGGCAGCTCCGTAAAGCAGAGAACCTGCTAAATCCATGCTTTCCAGACCTAAAGCGTACAAGCCAAAACCTACTGCCAGGGCCAATACTATATTGGTGAAGACGGCAATTAAAAAGGTAGCGGCAAGAGGAGATAAAAAGCCTACCGGAAGAGAGCGGATCATTTCAATGCGCCCTTCTTCTTCATCTTCCCTGGTGTTTTTTGTAGTTAATAAGATGCTCATGATTCCTACGGCTATAGCTGTAAAAGCCAACATGAAATGCGCCATCATGGCACCGTCTGTATAGTTATCCAGACCATACCCTGGGCCAAGCATAAAAGTAACGGCTGGATTTTTCATAGTTTCCGCCATAATCTGCCTTTCGACAGCCGAGGAATATAGAGTCGGCAGCATTGCGCCAATAAGTACTGTGAATACAGTTAGGGAAATTAGCCAGATAAGTATCTTGACACGGTCTTTTTTTAAGATGAATCGTGCTAAAACTCCTGTATGCGTATACTGTCTTAACATTATACTTCCTCCCCCTCCCTCTGATAGTGCCTTAGGAATAAAGCTTCCAAAGTGGGAGGAGCACTTTCCAGCTTGATAACGCCAAACTGGCTGACATATCTCATAACATGAGCCAATTCTTCTGTATCGACCTGGAAATAAATTGTATCATCTTTTTCTTCCAGATCATGAATACCTTTTAATTCATTCAAGTTTTTAATCGGTTCTTTGGTTTGAATAGTGATGCTGGTTCTGGTTAAGTGGCGTAATTCTTCTAAACTGCCTGATTCTATGATTTTACCCTGGCGGATGATACTAACCTTATCACATAATTTTTCAACTTCTGAAAGGATATGACTGGAAAGCAGCACGCTTTTTCCTTCTGCNTTAGCCTCCAGAATGCATTCCTGAAAAACCTTCTCCATTAAAGGATCAAGTCCTGAGGTAGGCTCATCTAGAACATACAGATCTGCATCTGCCGCAAAGGCAGCAATTAGAGCAACTTTTTGTCTATTACCCTTTGAATAGGTGCCGCACTTTTTAGACGGATCTAAATTAAATCTTTCAATCAGTTCCTCACGGCGGTTTTGCTTGTGGGAGGCGCGCAGCTTAACAAAAAGATCTATTACTTCACCACCGGTCAGGTTAGGCCAGAGCTTTACTTCACCGGGAACATAGGCAATTCTCTTGTGTATTTCCACAGCATCCTTCCAGGCATCTTTGCCAAAAATCTTTGCCTCACCGCCAGTGGCTTTTAAAATACCCAGCATGATGCGTATGGTTGTGGTTTTACCCGCTCCATTGGGCCCGATAAAACCATAGATTTCGCCTTGATTCACTTCAAGGTTAACACCATCCAAAGCAGTAAAGTTACCGAAGTTTTTTGTTAAATTAGTGATCTTAACAATAGACATACAAATCCCCCCTATTTTGATTTATAATAAGCTTTTTTTAATAAGTCTAAAAACTCATCATACTCTTGCCAATAAGCTTCATAGTTAAGAGCAGATATTTGCTTGCCTTTGAACCGGTTAACCAGCTCTTTTTCATAGCCGGACAAAGTAAGGCTGAACAGCCTGATAACCTCATTGGGTTCCATGTCTTCCCTGAATAAACCGGTATCAATATTTTTGAATAGTTTAGTGTAGGCAAGATTTCTCATTTCAAGCAGACGCTGCTTCAAGTCTTCCGGCAAGCTTTCGAATTCATTGATATAAACTTCACCTAAAAAATTAAAAATGCCGGGAATTTCCGAGTAGGACCGTAGTTTAATTTTGGCTGTTTTTCTAAATTTCTCGATGAGATCTGTTTCTTTTTCATCTACTTTAGGTAAATAATGCTTTTCTACATACTCGATTCCATAATTGATTAAATAATAATAGAGTTCTTTTTTGCTTTTAAAATAGTAAAAAAGCGACCCCTTACTTATTTTCGCTTTCTCCACGATCCGATTTGTGGAAGCATACTCATAGCCGTAATCGGCAAATTCCTGCAAAGCAGCATCTAAAATCGTTTTTCTTTTTTGCGGATCCAGTTTCATAAATTTTTCGGTTGCCATAAACACCTCATGCCTGTTTGCTTAATTTGACCACTATGGTCTATTTTTAATATACAACAATTTGACCACTCTGGTCAAGAGACGCTGGAATAAAAATGCACCTGGCCAGAGTTAAGGCAAGGTGCATTATAACTTTTTATTTTACCAGGCGGCTGGCTGAATCGGTTTTAATCAAAGATGAGATAGTTTTATAATCCTTTACCACTTCAATTAAACTTTCCATCCCTTTAGTTAAGATTTTATCTTTGTGGTAGACAATGCTGAAGTACCTGTCCCATGCTCCATCTGCACTTTCAATCAGATGAAGTTGCCTGCTTTTCACTTCTTCCTCCACCAGGCAGATTGAGATTACAGCCAAATAATTATTGTTGATGACTTCCTTTTTGATTGCTTCCGGGCTATTGCCTTCAAAGGCAATTTTTATCTCAATACCGTTAGCATGCATGTAATTTTCAAACAGTTCCCTTGTCCCACTGCCCTTTTCCCTCATGGCAAAGCTCTCCCGGGCAAGTTCGTGTAACTTAATAATTTTTCTTTGGGCAAAAGGGTGTTTTGTGCTGCAGATGAGGACTAAATAATCTTCCACTTCCGGCATGCTGATGAGATCAGGGCTTTTGACTTCACCTTCTACAATGGCAATATCTATTTCCGCATTTAAAAGTTTACTTTCTATCACCTGGGTATTATTCATAAAGGAATAGACTTCAAGAATGGGCTCTTTTTCTGTAAGTCTATTGATGATATCGCTTAAGATGGCCTCACCTACTGTCATGGTGGCGCCGATTTTTATTTTCTCTTTTTTATTGAGACTAAACATTTTTTCTTCTAAAGCATCAAACTGCTTAACTACCTTTTGCGCGTAGGAATAAAGTTTTTTCCCCTCATCAGTGATATATAATCTTCTTTTAAAACGGTTAAACAATAATACTCCGTAATGTTCTTCCAACTCCCTGATAGCCTGACTGACAGTGGGTTGCGAAAGATAAAGCTTGGCGGCGGCAGCACTCATGCTCCCGCTTTTTACTACTTCAAGAAAAATTCTTAAATGCCTGATTGTCACACTCAACCCTCCATCTACAGCGGAATTATTGAGTTTATTTTTGTGGTTATAGATTTTACCTATAACCATGATTGGATTTTATCATTTTACCATATTTTTAACAATTGATATAGTGTTAATAGAGGATTGTTTTTTGTAGGGAGAGTGTAATTATGAATGTATTAATATTAGGTGGTGTGGCTACAGGAACCAAGGTGGCAGCAAAACTGAAAAGAGACAATTTCGCTGCGCAAGTTACCATTTTAACAAAGAGTAAAGACATTTCCTATGCCGGATGTGGACTACCTTATTACGTGGGCAATTTAATTACAGAACAAAAAGATTTAATCGTCAATACACCGGAAAGCTTTGCTAAATTAACCGGTGTCAATGTCATTACGGAAGCGGAAGTAACAAAAATAAATCCGGACAAAAAAGAAGTAGAAGCTCTCCATCTAACAACCAAGGAGACGCAAACATATGCATATGACAAGCTGGTTATAGCTACCGGAGCAGATCCCATTAAACCGCCAATTACAGGGATAGATTTAAAAGGAGTCTATTTAATGCGGACTCCGGAAGATGCCATAAATTTGCACGCCTCCCTTGAAGCCGGTGAAATCAAACGTGCGGTCGTGGTGGGTGGAGGTTTTATCGGTTTAGAAGTGGCGGAGAACCTGGCTGCCCAGGGGGTCAGAGGTTTTATTATTGACATGGCTGAGCA
>JGI24707J26582_10003019_pt1 | contig 12362 bp, 10 predicted proteins | sample BioPla1DNA1_FD_26582 | JGI IMG/M metagenome (IMG submission 26582) | reverse complement strand
TTCTGGCGGAGGTCTCCGCCATTGCCAACCGGCACAACCTGGCGGGCCTGCTCCTGGATGAACTGGGCCTGGAAGATCCCCGCATNTGGCAAAACATCAACAGGTATTTTCGNACAGCACACCTGACGAATATTTCGGATCAATAGACATGTTTTTCTGCCCTTGTTCATAGATATTAGGGAATACCAAAGGAGTTTATGGCAAAAAAGGGGGAGAGAGATGAGCCTAAGTGTGAAAGAAAACCGCCTTGTTGCGGTGAATCGTGTGGGGGAAAATTCGCTTCAGACCGTCCTCCAGGGTAGGGTTGAACTGCCCGGCACCGCAGCTCCCGCAGAAAGAATCGTTTGGGTGAAGGGCAGGCCTCGGCTGGAGTCCTTCACCGTCGACCAGGATCGCGTCTATGTGCAGGGAGCAATTGATCTGGCCATGGTCTACGTGCCTGAGACCTTGGAAGACGAGCCGGCGGGTTTGAAGCGGGTGGAATGGCCTGGTGCCCTCCCCTTTGACACTCATGTAGAGGTAATTGGGGCGGAACCTGAGATGGAGGCCGACGTTGAACTGAAAACACTGGCCTGCGAATGGAGCCTCGACGGGGGACAGTATGCCCTGGATGTGGATCTGATTGTGGCTGTGACTGCCCGGGTGGACCAGGTCAGGGAGTATGCGGTCATCAGTGATGCAAACATAGCTCAGCCCGCCAGGCTCGCTACTGACGGAGTGATGCTGTATCCATTGCCGCCGGCTCTCAAGTTCAACGTGGACAAAGAAATCACCGGCATGCTGGAGTTGGCTGAGGAAGGGACGTCTCCTGCAGAGGCAGTTCTAGAGATGTTTGCGGAGATTGATGTGACTGAAACTGAAATCGCCGACGGCAGGCTCGCGGCNAAGGGAACAGTCAATCTAAGAGTACTCTGCCAGGGGCAGGATTTAGCAGTCGCTGTACGGGAGTTCTGGCAGGCGCTTCCCTTTGAACTCGTTTTTGCAGATGCGGCAATTACTGAAGGCATGGCCCTGGAGACGGAGCTTTTCTGCGACCACGAGGCTTTTGTGGTTAATGACGGCAAGAACGTCAGGGTTGAGATGCATCTGCAAGGTGCCCTGCTCCTCCGTGACCGCCAGCCCCAACAGGTCCTCACAGACATGGAAGCGTCAGGGGGTCAGGTGGAGGTGCGCCGGGAACTTGTTGCTGCAGACAGTTTTGTGAACAGCAAGGAACAGCAGGCGGTGGCCCGGGGGCTGATTGAACTNACCCAGGATTTGCCGCCTATCCGGGAGGTGCTGATCAGCACAGCNGTCCCCCATGTGGTGGATTATGAGGTGGATAACGATAAGCTCGTTGTTGAAGGCGTTCTGGATGTGGAACTTTACTACCTGGCCCACTCCGAGGAGGATGCCAAGCCGCTCTTTAGGGGTGTGTTCCCAGAAATAATAACCTTCCAGCAGACGCTGGCAGTGCCAGGCCTGGAGCTGGGCATGCAGCCCCGGATTAAGGTCGAAGTCCTGGCTGTAAAACCGGACCTGATCAACAGGGAGACTTTAGAGGCTGCCGTCACCCTTCGCTTTATCGTTGATGTAGTAGAGTACCTCGAGGTGGAAGCGGTGGTGGAGGCTGTTGCAGTTGAGCCCCTGGAGGAGGATCCGCCTACGCTGACCTATGTCTTTGTGCAAAGCGGGGATACGATCTGGAAGCTGTCCCGCCTCTACCACACCACCGAAGAGGCAATTATCAANGCAAATCCCAGTCTGCAGGACGATCCGGGTGCCCTAAGGGCCGGCGAGCGCCTGTATATTCCCCGCAGCTGATCCGCAGAACGAATGTGGAAGGGCAGAGACCTTTAACGAAGAACTTCTTCGAGAAAGGTCTCTTCTTGATAATTGGGCATAATACCCTGGACCGAATGGGAAAGGGGAATACAGATGCTTGCGCTTCTGCTCGCAGCTTTATCCGGAGTATTAATGGCTTTGCAGGGCTCGCTCAACACCGCTTTGGCAAAAATTACAGGCCTCTTGGAGGGCACTTTGGTTGTACATGCGGTAGGTTCTGTGCTGGCCTTGGGCCTGCTTCTGATGGGTCTTGGCCAGGGGAATCTCGCCAATTTGCCCAAGGCCCCCTGGTATACTTATTTAGGCGGGGTGCTCAGCGTCGGGATCATCTACCTGGTGGCGGCCGCGATCTCCAAAGCAGGGGTTGCCCCTGCCACCACCGCCATTATCCTGGGTCAGGTCTTTACCGCGGCTTTGGTGGATCACTGCGGCTGGTTCGGCTTGGAGCCCATTCCTTTCACTCTGTGGAAGGGGGTGGGGATTCTGCTTATGGCAGGGGGCGCCTGGCTGCTTTTGTCTCGCTGAAGACAGGAGGAATTTTACCTTTGGTGCGGAAATAGTGGTATGACAGGAGTGTTGCGCGCCATGGACCAAATCACGCTGAAGGCCTACGCTAAAGTGAATCTGACTTTAGATATCAAGGGACGCAGAGCAGACGGCTATCATCTGCTGCGCAGCGTGATGCAGTCCATTTCCTTGGCAGACACCGTTACCCTTCAGAAAAAGAGCAGGGGCCAGGGTATTTCCATACAGTGCAGTCAGCCCTGGATTCCCACCGATGAACGCAACATCTGCTGGCGTGCTGTGGAAGCTTTTGCCAAGCATGCACAAGTGCCGGGCGGTGTTGCTGTTGCCATTTCCCTGGAGAAAAACATCCCGGCTGCTGCCGGTCTCGGCGGCGGAAGCGCCGATGCCGCTGCAGTGCTCCACGGCCTGAACACACTCTATGGAACGGGTTTGGAACTTGCGGAACTGCAGCAGATCGGCCTGGCCGTAGGCGCCGATGTTCCTTTCTGCCTGCAGGGGGGAACCTGCCTGGTTGAGGGGATCGGAGAGGCTGTTACCCCGGTGGGGCCCTTCCCGTCAACTGTCATGGTTCTTGTGAAGCCTAAGGCAGGGGTGTCCACCGCCGAGATTTACCGCAGCTTAGACCCTGCGGCCCATGGAGGGAATTCCACCGACAGGCTGCTTGAGTATCTGGCAAGCCAGACTGACACTCCCTTGTCAGGCGTTTTAGAGAATGCTTTAGAATCTGTAACCGCAGTTTTGCTGCCTGAAGTCGGCCTTTGGAAAGGGCGCCTCTTGGAACACGGGGCCCTGGCCAGCCTGATGAGCGGGAGCGGGCCCACAGTTTTTGGGCTGTTTGCTGAAGAGGCAAGTGCCCGCAGGTTCCGAGATCGTTTTCAGGATGAAGTTCAGGTCTNTGTGGTTACCTTAATGGACAGGGGCGTGTGTTCGCAATGAGCGGAGGAGACCTACAGATGAAAGTAGATGCCGTAGTATTGGCGGGAGCTCCGAATACCGGCCAGCTTCAAGAAGTCCGTTCGGAAAAGTGGGAGGCCGAGATTCCCATTTCCGGCAGACCTATGGTAAATTACGTAATTGAGGCGCTGCACAGCTCCTCCTGCGTTGGGGAGATAATTGTGGTGGCCCCGGCGGAGATCAAGGATCTGCTTGTTCCTCAGGCCAGGTGGGTTGAGGCGGGAAACAGCCTCACCGAGAATATTTTCCGGGCGATGGATGCCTTGGAAAAGAAGAACAACATCCTCTTTGTCACTTCAGACGTGCCGTTTATTCACGCCGAAGTGATTGATGATTTTGTCAACCGCTGCGGCGAGCTTAAGGGTGAAATCTTCTATCCCATTACTTCCAAAGAGGCCACGGAAAAGCAGTATCCCGAAACTGCACGCACCTACTTCACCCTCAAAGAAGGCTCCTTTACCGGAGGCAACATTCTGCTGGCCACTCCCCAGGCCGTCATCAACTCACGCTGGGTTATGGATGAAGTGTTTTCCCGGCGCAAAAAGCCCTGGAAGCTCATTAGAATGCTGGGATTTTTGTTTATTGTCAAGTTTTTGACCAAACAGCTCTCCCTCCGTGAATTAGAACAGAGGGCCAGTGAAATCCTAGGTCACAGCGGCGTGATCATTATTTCGCCCTATCCGGAGCTGAGCAATGATATAGACAAGCCAAGCGATTTACAGTTAGCAGAAAAAACTATTGCTGCCGTGCAAGACAAGGAGGCTTAGCATGAGGCGAGCACACCGCATTGCGGCTATCACAAAAACTTTGGTCGAAAGACCGAACCATGTTTTTGCGGTGGGAGATTTTGTTGAACTTTTTGATGTGGCCCGCTCCACCCTCTCGGAGGATCTGGCGATCATCCGCGCCACCTTTAACGCCTTAAACATGGGGAAAATAGAAACCATCGCGGGTGCTGTGGGGGGAGTGCGCTATGTGCCCCACCTGACCAAAGACCAGGTTCGCACCTCCATCGAAGAGGTCTGCGCGCGGCTGAGGGAGCCGGAGCGCATCTTACCCGGCGGACTGCTCTATATCGATGATTTGATCTCNTCGCCTTCCCTGCTGAGTATAGTAGGATCGATTTTTGCCACAGCCTTCGGCGACCGTGACCCTGAGTATGTGGTTACTGTGGAAACAGCTGGAATCCCAGTTGCCCTGCAGGTGGCCCATGCCCTGGATGTCCCCCTGGTTGTAGTGCGCAGGCAGAGCCGGCCCACAGAAGGTCCGGTGTTGACCATGAACTTCCTTTCCGGATCCGCCAGGCAGGTGGAGACTATGTCCCTCTCCAGGAGGGCTTTGCCCGAGGGGGGCAGAGTGCTTTTGATTGATGACTTTATGAAAGCAGGGGGTACCCTGCGGGGCCTCTCGGATCTGATGGGCGAGTTCGCCTGCACAGTAGTGGGCAAGGGAGTGCTGATCGAAACCGGCTGGCCCGAGGAGAAGCTCATCGATGATCACCTCCCCCTAGTATATCTGCGCGAAGTGGATGTGAAGGAACAGAAAGTCACAGTTGAACCCGCAGATTGGATACTGTCCTAAACCAGATTTTTGCAGTACTGCAAGCTCCGCCGGAGTGGGCGGGGTTTTTCTACGCCGATGGAAGATGTTCTTAAAAAACAAGGGAGGAAGTAAACCAGTCTTCTCGAAGTGCTAATTGGGTGAAGGAGGAGAAATCATGGTACAAGCAGCAGCAATTATTCTAGCTGCAGGTCAGGGCTCCAGAATGAAATCCAAAAAGGCAAAGGTCCTCCACAAGGTCGCGGGCTTGGAAATGGTCAACCACGCGGTGCGCAGCGTGAGGCTGGCGGGAATCGACCGAATCATTGTCGTGATCGGCTTTCAAGGCGACAAGGTAAGGGCGGTGCTGGACGGAGTTTCTTTAGCCGAGCAGAAGGAACAGCTTGGAACCGGCCATGCAGTTGACCAGTGCCGGCACCTCTTGGGCGACTTTACAGGGCCTGTCCTGGTTACATATGGCGACACCCCCCTCTTCCGCGGCGAGACTTTCCGCAAGCTCCTGGAACATCACAGCCAGAGCAAGGCCGCGGCAACAATTGTCACTGCAATCTTTGACGATCCCACCGGCTACGGACGGGTTGTCCGCGACGGGCAGGGCCATGTGCTTGGCGTGGTAGAGCACAAAGACGCCAACGGGCAGGAGCTGCAGATTAAAGAGATCAACACCGGCACTTACTGCTTCGACAGCCAGCTGCTCTTTCACTATCTAACCCAAATAACACCCGAAAACGCACAGGCGGAATACTATCTGCCTGATGTGATTCCCCTGATGATCAAGGGCGGTCACACGGTTGAGGGTTTTGTCTTAGATGATGCCGCCGAAAGCATGGGCATTAATGATCGCATCCAGCTTGCGGAGGCAGAAGCCATTTTGCGCGACCGCATCTGCGCCTATTGGCAAAGCCAGGGCGTGACGATCATGGATCCTAAGTCCACCTGGATCGAATGGGATTGTGAAATTGGTCAGGACACGACTATTTACCCAGGCTGCATGATTCAAAAGGGGACCAAGATTGGCCAGGATTGCATAATCGGTCCCAACTGCCATTTGATTGAAGCCGAGATTGCCGATGGAGTCGCCTTGGAAAACATTGTTGTTTCAGGTAGGGTGGTGGGTAAGGGAGAGCAAATTGCGCCTTTTTCGTTGATGACCAAGTAAAATGGAGGGGTACAGAGCCGACATGAGACAGGCTAGTAAGAAACTAAAGGTGTTTGCCGGGAATGCTAATATGGAGTTGGCCGTCGATATCTGCAGATACCTAGGTATGGAGCTGGGATTATCTGAAATCACACGTTTTAAGGACGGGGAAATCCGGTGTAAGATCGGGGAGACGGTGCGCGGTTCGGAAGTATTTATTGTACAGCCATTAAATAATCCTTCTGCAGAGCACATTATGGAACTATTAATTATGATTGACGCCATGAAAAGGGCCTCAGCAAAAGTTGTCTGTCCTGTTATACCTTACTTCGCTTATGCAAGACAAGACCGCAAGTCGCAGCCGCGGGATCCGATCTCAGCCAAGCTCCTGGCCAATATCCTGACCGCAGCAGGGGCAGACCGGGTGGTTACACTGGATTTGCATGCCGGGCAGATTCAGGGATTCTTTGATATTCCAGTTGACAACTTGAGGGGCATGCCCATTATTGCCGAATATTTGCTGCAAAAGAAACTCGAAGATGTTATTGTAGTCTCCCCCGATGTCGGAGGCGTGGTCCGCTCCCGGGAGCTTGCTGATCGCCTCAACTGCGGGCTGGCTATCGTAGACAAGCGGCGCCCTGAGCCGAACGTAGCCCAGGTCATGCACATCATCGGTGATGTTGAGGGCAAGACCGCTGTATTGGTTGACGATATGATCGATACAGGCGGCACTATAGTGAACGCTGCCAAAGCTTTGATTGAGAAGGGTGCCAAGGCGGTCTACGCCTGTGCTACCCATGCTATCTTCTCGGATCCCGCCGCTGAAATTCTCCAGGACAGCCCGTTAGAGGAAGTGGTTGTCACAGACAGTATTCACCTGCCCCAGGAAAAGCAGATTCCTAAGTTAACGGTGCTTTCAGTAGCCCCGCTGTTGGCGGAAGCGATACGGAGGATCTTTGAAGAAATACCCGTGAGCATGCTGTTTGACTAAAGCTAACAAGAATGGTATTATGAGTCGGATGGAAAGGAGGCAACGAACAGTGGCAAATTACAAGCTAACCGTGGAAGAAAGAACCCAAACCGGTAAGTCGTATGCCCGTAAACTGAGAACCAGCGGAAAGATCCCTGCAGTTGTCTATGGCGCCGGAAAAGAGTCCACCGCTATTGAAGTGGACGTTCGTGAGGTGGAGAGGGCGCTGGCTGCAAGCGGCAGCCTGATTGACCTGGACCTGGCAGGGGCAAAGAGAACTGTTCTAGTCAAGGATATGCATCGCGACCCGGTACGGGGTACACTGCAGCACGTGGACTTCCATGAAGTCGATCTAACCAAGAAGCTAGAGGTCACGGTACCCATTAGGGTGGTAGGCGAAGACCAGCGTCCCAGCGACGGCGGTGTTGTCCAGACTCTGCTTTGGGAAGTTACAGTCCTTTGCTTGCCCACAGACATTCCCGAGTTTATTGCAGTTGACGTAAGCGATGTGGAATTAGATCACACTGTCACCGTTGCAGAGCTCGAATTGCCCGAAGGTATCGAAGTTCTAGCAGATGAGGATGAATCAATTGTGAAGATCGGACTTCCAGCCGCAGTTGATTTGGGTGAGGAAGCCGAAGAAGGCGACGAACCTGCCGAAGGTGAAGCAGTCGCTGAAGGCGCAGATTCTGAAGGGGCTTCTGAGTCTGAAGAGGAATAGTGCCTAACCGAATCTTGGGTAGAACATGAACCGCACAGTGCGCCAGTTTGCACTGTGCGTTTCTTCTGATCGCTTGCTGATATACTCCGCTGGAAGAAGGGAGAAATAGCTGTGTCAGCTGATTTGAAAGTGATCGTAGGCCTTGGCAATCCAGGCCTGCGTTATGCCCACACCCGGCACAACTTGGGTTTTTGGGTTACAGACGGCCTCAGCAGGAGGCTGGAGATTCCCCTAACCAAGCACAAGTTTGGAGCTAAGCTTGGTGAAGGCCGCGCCCATGGGCGGCGGGTCATCTTATTGCAGCCCCAGACCTTTATGAACCGCAGCGGCCAGGCGGTAGGGGATCTGGTGAACTTTTACCAGCTGGATCTGGAAAATCTGTTGGTGGTCTATGATGATCTGGATTTGGCCCCGGGGTTTCTTCGCATCAAGGGATCCGGCAGTGCCGGAGGCCACAGAGGAATGGCAGACATCATCCAGCGTTTGGGAAGTGATGGTTTTCCCCGCTTGCGCATTGGCATCGGTCAGCCCCCGCCATTTTTAAGTGCCGCGGATTATGTATTGCAGGGAATAGATGGGCCGGAAAGAAAAATACTAGAAGATGCAGCCGAGAGAGCTTCCGAGGCGGCAGAGATGTGGCTGCACAGAGATATCACCGCAGTAATGAACCTTTACAACCGCAGACAAGCGCAGACGGACGAAATCTGACCGAAAGGGGGAATGCATATTGTCTCTGCAAGGTCTAGTAGACTTGATGCGTCAGAGTAAGGAAGTAATGCACGCAGGCAGGCCGGGCCAGGTTGTCACAGGCCTCTCCGGCGGACAGCGCTCAGCATTTCTCAGCTCAATCTACGATCCGGACAGAGTGATGCTGATCGTGACAGCCGGCACCGTGCAGGCGGAGAAACTTGCTTCAGACTTTTCAGGTCTACTGCCGGAGGCTAGGATTCTAGTCTGGGAAGGCAATGAACTGATGCCCCATGAAGAAGCCCCGACCGCCTGGGACTTGCGGGCCGGCAGGCTGGCAGTGCTGCAGGAAGGCAGCAGGCCGGGAACAATAATACTTGCACCGGTGACAGGCCTATTGGAGGGCCTGGCGGCTCCCGAACGGCTGAGAAATTCAGAATTTTCCATTAATATGTCTTCTCGCTTTGATTTGGATGAGATGGCGGCCAGGTTGGTGCAGATGGGCTATGAACGGGCTGCCCAGGTTGAGCACTACGGCCAGTTCAGCATCAGGGGCGGAATATTAGACATTGCCCCCTTTCATAACAGCCGGCCTGTCCGCATCGAGCTGTGGGGAGATGAAGTGGATTCAATCCGCATCTTTGACTTCGCAACTCAGAAGTCGCTGGAGAACATTCCGGAGGTCACCATCAAGGCTGCCCGGGAAACGCTCTATGATCCTGGGCAGCTCGAGGAGATTAAGGAGGCCATCTGGGCTGAAGTCCTGATTCAAAGCGAAAGGCTCTATAAACTGAACCTGGCACAGGAGGCAGATGACCTTCTGGCCCAGGCAGCGCGCCATTTAGAGGCCTTTGACCAGCAGGGGTACTTTCCCGGCATCGAGCAGTATAAAGGCTTTTTTGGCGAGATTGTCACCCTTTTGGACTACCTGCCGGAAGACACCTTCCTAATCCTGGATGAGCCTGTGCGCCTTAAGGAAGCGGCGGTAAACGCCTCAATGGAAATCGGCGAGAATTTTGGGCAGCTTTTGAAACGGGGGCGCATCCTGAGCAGCCTCGGCGATATTTTCTTCGACTGGAACACCCTCTTTACTAAGTTCCAGGCCTACAACCCCCTTTACCTTTCTGTTCTGGGCAAGCGGACGGCGGGCATGGAAGACCTGCCAAGCGCCTCCCTTAACCTGCGCATGCCGGAACATTTTGCCGGAAGCATTGAACGCATGCTGCGCCGGGTCAAGCAGCTCCGCAAAGATCATTACCGCATTTTGATCCTGGTCTCAGCCAAGGAGAGGGGCAGGCGCCTTCTGGAACTGCTCCACGATGATGATGTTCCCGCAGTCTACGTTGATGAACTGAAAAACGAACTCCAGATCGGCAGCTGTGTGATCACCACCGGCAGCTTGGAGACCGGTTTTGAGTTTTCCAGTTTTAAGCTTGCCGTCCTCACAGAACTGGAACTTTACGGACGCCAAAGGAAAAAACCCAGACCCGCCAAGGTGGAAGAGGGCCTGAGGCTTACGCCCCAGGAACTGAGAGTTGGGGACTATGTGGTCCACATTAACCACGGCATCGGCCAGTACCTGGGCATCGAGGCCCTGGAGGTGGACAATCGCTCCAAGGACTACTTGTATATTCGTTATGCCGGCGAAGACCGGCTCTATGTACCCACCGACCAGATTCACCTCCTCCAGCGCTATATCGGCTTGGAGGAAGGCGCCCCGCGCCTGTCTAAACTCGGCGGCAACGAATGGGCCAGGGTGAAAAAGCGCGCCAAGGAATCGGTACAGGAAATGGCAGAGGGCCTGCTTAAACTGTATGCAGAGCGGGAGGCAGTCGAAGGCTTTGCCTTCCCTGAGGACACCCCCTGGCAGAGGGATCTGGAGAACTCTTTTCCCTACCAGGANACGCCGGATCAAATCCAGGCTATCAATGCTGTGAAGCGGGATATGGAAAAGCCCCGCCCCATGGATAGGCTTCTTTGCGGCGATGTGGGCTACGGCAAGACTGAGGTCGCCATTAGGGCTGCCTTTAAGGCGGTGTCCAGCAGCAAGCAGGTGGCTGTCCTGGTGCCCACCACCATTTTGGCCCAGCAGCATCACCGCACTTTCGTCGAGCGCTTTGAAAACTTCCCGATAAATATCGCAGTGGTCAGCCGCTTTCAGACCCAGGCCGACATCGCCAGAACGCTGCGGGGCTTGAAGCAGGGGACGGTAGATGTCATCATCGGCACCCACCGGCTCCTCTCCAAGGACGTTGTCTTTAAGGACCTAGGGCTTGTCATCATCGACGAGGAGCAGCGCTTCGGGGTGGCCCAGAAAGAAAGGCTGAAGGAACTGAGCACCAATGTAGATGTGCTGACGCTCTCTGCAACTCCTATTCCCCGCACCTTGCACATGGCCATGGTGGGAGTGAGGGATATGAGTGTGATTGAGACCCCTCCCGAAGACCGCTATCCCATCCGCACCTATGTGGTGGAATATGATGATCAGCTGATCCGCCAGGCTATTTTACGCGAGTTGGTCAGGCAGGGCCAGGTTTACTTCGTGCATAACCGGGTGCAGTCCATTGACTATGTGTACAGCGAATTGAGCGAACTTGTGCCTGAAGCCAGAATCGCCATTGCCCACGGGCAAATGGACGAGTCTGTCCTGGAGCGGGTGATGCTGGATTTTTACAACGGCGAGTTTGATATTCTGCTCTGTACCACCATTATTGAAACCGGGATGGATATCGGCAATGTGAACACCCTGATCGTGGATAACGCCGACCACTTAGGGCTGGCTCAACTCTATCAGCTGCGGGGGCGGGTAGGCCGCACCAACCGCGTTGCCTACGCTTATTTCACCCACCGCAAAGACAAGATCCTCACCGAAGAAGCAGAAAAACGCCTGGGAGCCATTAAGGAGTTCACCGAACTGGGCTCAGGCATCCGCATTGCCATGCGGGATCTGGAGATCCGCGGCGCCGGAAATCTCCTAGGCCCGGAGCAGCACGGTTTCATTGCCTCAGTGGGCTTTGAGCTTTACTGCAAGCTCTTGGAAGATGCCATCAAGGAGCTGAAAAGCGGCGGAGAGCTTCAGCCCGAGCCGCCGGATCCAGTGCTGGATCTGCAGGTTGATGCCTATATAGCTGACAGCTATGTGGCAGATCCTGCCCAAAAGGTGGAGCTCTATCAAAAAATCATTGCCCTGAGTTCTTTGGAAGAATGCGATGACTTAGAGGAAGAAATTCAGGACCGCTTCGGCGATTTGCCGGATGCAGTGCGCAACCTGCTGCAGATTGCCAGGATCAAGGTCCTCGCACGTTTCCTGGGCCTGGCCTCCATTTCGGTGCGGGGCAGCAGGTTTCAGCTTAAGTTTTTGGAAGGCCTTGGCATTGATGCTAATAAATATGCTGAGCTGCACAGCAAGTACCGCGGCAAAATCGCCTACCGCCATGGACGGGTTGGGCAGTTATTGGTGGAAAAGGATCAGGAAGACGAGAAGGCGCTAGCTTTTCTAGCTGAGGTATTGTCTGCTTGCCTAGGTGAATAAAAGGGGCAGGGTGGGCTAATACTAAGCCCAAGCTAACTTTAGAAAAGGGGTGTGACATTGAAAGCAACTGGAATAGTTCGACGTATTGACGATCTGGGACGTGTAGTCATCCCCAAAGAAATTCGCCGCACATTGCGCATCCGGGAAGGTGATCCCCTTGAAATATTCGTAGACAGAGATGGGGAGGTCATTCTAAAAAAGTATTCGCCCATCGGAGAGCTGGGGGATTTTGCCCAAGAGTACTCGGATTCACTCTATGAGACCACAGGTCATGTAGCTATAATAACGGATCGGGACGCAGTAGTAGCAATTTCAGGTGCTCCCAAGAAACAGTGGCTGGACAAGGCAGTTGTCGCAGTAGTGGAGGAGGCGATGGAATCCCGCCGCAGCATCACCCTGCGCAAAGGCGAACGGCCTGAAGACGAAGCGTGGGATTTTGCGATGCAGG
>JGI24707J26582_10003017_pt1 | contig 12366 bp, 16 predicted proteins | sample BioPla1DNA1_FD_26582 | JGI IMG/M metagenome (IMG submission 26582) | reverse complement strand
AAGCTAATATATATTCGCCTAGTTTGTCTCTTGAATAGTCTCGAACAATGTCATGTACATAAGCTAAAGGGCTTGCAGGGTTGGCTTGTTTCACTAATTGCAAAATCTTATTTTTCTTTTGCATATCCAACACCTTCTGACATTAGCCTTTGACTATTTTTCTTCCTGGTGATTTTTAAAATGTTCTTGAAAGGCATAAATTCCTCCTCCTTTATGAGTCGTGTATCAATCCATTTGTCTCATCCTTGCTGTCTGCGCTTTCATTGACTTCCTGCAATTTTAATTTCGCTTTTAATAAGTCAATTTCTGCTTGTAGTTTGATATTTTCTGCTTCGTAAAGACGCCTTTCTTTTTCAGCAATTTCTTGCTTTAATTCGGCTTCTCTTACGGCTTTTCGGTCTTCAACCATGGTCTTTACCATGGACATGATAATATCTTGTTCTACAATGACGTAAACGTCCTGATCGTACTCATGGAATGAAAACTTTAAGTACCAGAACTCTTTGTTTGCCGCCAGAGCTTCTCGATGTAGTTTTTCTAACCACTCTCGTTTAATCGTAAATGATTGCTTGCCGGGTGCTTGTTCTTTTACTTTCGTCTTCAACTCTTCCATGATGTTGATAATTCCAGTGATTTCTTCATCGCCTTTTACGCTTCCAGCGCCACTATTTGGCGTCATTCTTGAAGAAACGTCGCTAAGAATATCACTGTTTCTCACATGGTTTTTATACTCAAAATGAGAACCCATGCGCTTATCAGCTCTTTGCTGACGTCTGGCCAAAGGTTTTGGCCTTCTGCTTACAACTGGATCATAACGATAGTCTCTTGCTACACATAAATAGCATTTTTTGCCTAGGTTTTTACAATCATCATGACCCCATTCACAATGATCCATTTAAGCCCTCCTTTCCAAACAAAGTAATAAAGGCGGCGTAGGCCGCCTAATTCTTTACTTTTTTGTTGCTTTCTTTTTAGAAGAAGGCTTAACCGCAGAAGCTGCTATTTTGTTTTGTTCTTTCTTTACTTCTTCAATCTCTTCTTCGGTTAAATTAACAATCTCGCCACGAACTCTTGCTTTAAGCTGTTCGAAGTATTCAGGATTATCAATACAATAATTTCTCCATCTTTCTCTTCCTTGCCATTGAAGCTTATCTCCATTGACTACTCGAGGATTTCCGTCTGCATCAGGATCCTTGATAAAAGCACCATTCTGAACCAATATTCCTTGGCTAAGTGCTGAGTCGAGTAGGGGTAGGTATTGCTCAATGCCTTCACCGAACACTGCAAAATATTCAGTTTTAACGTACGGATTACGATCCGGTACGCAGTGATTTTTCTTAATTGTTACTCCTATCTTGATACCTTCATCTCTTGAGATTGGGTCAGAGTCTTGGATAAAACGCTTACGCAAGTCCAAGATAATTGAAGCGCCATACATAATTGCATGGCCACCTGAAATGATCAGTGGGTCTCTCGACATTGACCTTTTTACCGTCGGTTGCCCGATACTTTAACACTGCTTTAAAAGCAGTCGGAGTAGACTATATCTTCATCCCTTAAGGATGCTTCGTGCATAGTCGTTGAACCTTCTCTTTAAATAAAGAGCTCGGCTGCTGATTGCCTTAAAAAGGCTTCCTAGCAATTCTCGAAGTTATAATTCATTACATTACTGCAATGAACGGCTAAATGTCTTCAATTATTTAACCAATTTCAGTTGATAAATGAGTAACGATAACAAATGCTGTATTATGTTCAGCAACTAAGGCAGTAAATTTTCTGGTCATTCTGGCATTCATACGAGCTTGGCATTAATAATTTAAATACGGACTATCTCTTCATCCTTAAGATAAGGAGTCGGGCGCTTATAGTCTCTGAACCTTACTCATAAATGAGTCTAGGCTGCTGATTAGCTTTCGCCTTCCAGCAATTCACCCGATACTTAATCAAACATTACTGTTTGATGGGGGCCCAAGTCGACCCCTACGACAGCATCTCCAATAGATTTCTTAAACTCTTCTGAAGGCACTAGACACTTCAAACTGTTGATACAGAACAAATCTATTGCACCTGTACTTAAAGCAGTTTCTACAAGGTCTAACGCTTTCTCTCCAGCGCCATCTCTATCATGCTCAATATAGAAAAAGCGTTCTGGATCAATGCCGAATGTTTCTACAACATATTCTTTTTGCAGTGAATTCTCTGATTCAAGCCATCCTGCTACGAAGTTTGGATCCTTCTTCTGATTTAATGCAATGGTCTCTAGGACTAAACTCGTTTTCACACTTGTAGACTATATCTTCATCCTTAACCTGTTTTAAGGATGCCTCGCGCTTCACAAAGCTTTCTATGCATGCTTGGAATTTCTTTTATGATTGGCTCAATGAGCTCTAATAGCTTTCTAGACTGCAAGTAATCAAATTTCAAATAATGACCGTCTGGCGTTATTCTGACTTCAGCATTCAGATTCAAAATGTCTTTGAACCATATCTTCAGCTGTTCCGCATTATCACCATAATTAAAGCCGGTATCGATGACTATTTCTTGCTCTTTTGTTAATCCGCCACGGTCCATAAATAAGATAGCTGCGAACAGTTCGGAATACATATACTTCAGCACCCGCTCCAATACTCTCATATTCGCCTTATAAAGCCATTTACGATAGATTCGTAGCTTTCTAGTGTCATGCCATGAAGCGTAGTAGAAATCGCCTTCTTGCCAGGTTCTCATGTTTCTTAACCAACCTGTTTCTTTAATCAACTTGATTTTCCAATCAAAGTAATCTTTATTTTCGGCATGCTCACATATTTCAAAACGAACGAGATTTCGTGTTTTCCATTCAAAGTCTTGTGGGTTAGATACAAATTGCTGAAGAAGCTGTTCCGCTTCCTCTACGGGAACTTTTTCAAGTGTTGCACCGCCAAGAATGAACGATAGGATTCGCTCTCTTTTGACGATTCGCATCATCTTGTTGGATGTGGCTTTCTTATGATAACCTTTATACCTAGCCATCTTTAATCACCCTCTTCTATTGCCAGTATCAGGTCATCTTTAAAAGCTAAAAGGGGACTAATTGCGGTTGTGTCTTTCTTCTCATTTACATAAGTCTGGAAAGTATCTTCAATAGCATTGATAAGCTTTCCAACTTCTTCTAGAGAAGCATTAACAGTCACTTCATAAGTACGTTTAACATTCACTTCCATGGTATCACTCCTTCGTTGTTTGTTTGCATAGATAACTTTGCTTGTAGTCGTTGAACTTTGCTCTTAATAAAGAGCCTTAGCTGCTGATTACCGCTTATGCGGCGTCCCAGCAATTCACGAGGTTGTAATCCAGCATATTACTACGCCGGACGGCAAACACCACTGTCCGGTAGTCCTGCAATAATCGTTGACCTTCTTCTAGGAAAGCCTCCGCCCATTGCTTCGTTTACGTTTAGTGCAGGCGTTGGGATAAACTTGATACTTAAGCGATCCATTAAATCTGGATCGTTTCCAATTCTCCCGATGGTTTTCTTACCTGCTTTCTTATTGACGTTTTCCGCCACTTTATCAAGGAGTGCCAGCTTTTCTTTCAAAGTCATTTGTGATTTATTATCTAATGAAGCCATATAGATCTCCTCCTTTACGAGATGCTCTTTATTAAACTATCTAACTCCTCTGAGATGCGTAAGTAATCTTGTGCTTTTTCTTTCGCTTCTCTAGAAGGAAGTTGAGAAAGTTCTGCGTGACGTTGTTTCAAAACAAGGACCATCCCTCTAATCAGAGGCTTCAATACATAAATGTCCATTGTTTTGTCTTCATTTTGTGCTAGCTTTAATGCTTCTTCTATAAGGATAGAGGCTGCGTTCTGTCTTGCAGCCCTTCCTTCGAAAGGAGATGTTTTAATGATAGCTCCAATATAATTGACAAAGCCTTGTCTAATTTGAGTTTGATCGTTGCTATACATTATTCACCATCCTCATCTACTTCATATTTAGAAACAGATACTACGCAATCATCGTCGTTTAGGTTNATTGCTTTNACGCCTGATGCGTTTCTACCCATTACACGAATATCGTCTAGCGTAATGCGGTTTACTAAGCCTTTTTCAGTTGCGATGAATAATTCATCGTCATCTTGAACCATCAAAGCTCCAACTAATGGGCCTGTACGTTCATTAATACCAATTGCTCTGACGCCTTTTGTTCCTCTAGAAATCGTTGCAAAGTCGTCTAGACCAGTTCTCTTACCGTATCCATTCTCTGTGATTAAGAACAGGTTCATGTCTGGCTCAATTGCAACGGCTTCAACCACATAGTCGTCATCAACTAAGTTAACGGCATTGACTCCAATAGCAGATCTTCCCATTGGTCTCATGCCTTTGCCGCCTTCAGCATCTGGATTAAAGCGTACACCTTGACCATTAGCTGTTAATAGCATAATTTCTTGGTCTTTACCAAATAACAAGACAGATACAAGTTCATCGCCTTCTCTAAAGTTGATGACCTTTGTAATGCTTCTTGTTTGGGATAAGCCACTTAATTCAAGTCGTTTACCGACTCCATACTTTGTGACGAATAACAAGTCTAAATTCTTCTCTCTTACATCGCGTTCAAGCATACTTACAATCACTTCACCATCTTCAAGGTTCAGATAATTGTTGATATACTTACCGCTTTGACTTCTCTTTACAACAGGGATCTTAAAGGCTTCTAGCGCATGGCAGCGGCCTTTATTCGTGAAGAACAAGATATCTGCTCTTGCATTTAAAGTGAGCATGAAACGGATCGAGTCGTTCTCCTTGAAAGCAGAGCTCTTGGATCCTTTCGTTCCTCTAGATTTTGTCGTAAATTCAGCCTCGCTCACGGACTTAATAATGCCGTTTGATGTAAGCGTAATGACTAAGTTTTCGTCTTTAATTAACAATCTGTCGTTGCTGATTTCTACATAGTCTTTGACAATCTCAGTCTTTCTTTCACCTTTATAAAGCTCAGCAACTTCAGCTAATTCTGATTGCATCGTTCTAAGCAATACTTTTTCATCGCCTAGAATATCGGTCCATTTACCGATATTGTCATTCAAGCTCTCTAATTCTGCTTGATATTCTTCAGCTGATGCTTGACTCAACGCTCTTAAGCGCATATCAGCTATACTTTTTGCCTGCTCTTCGCTAAGCTCAAATTTATTCTGCAGATTTGCTATAACATCTGCATTTGTTTTTGACTTTTTAATCGTCGCAATTACTTCGTCAATCTGATCCAGGCATAGAAGAATACCTTCTACGATATGCTTTCTTCTCTCTGCCTTATTTAAGTCAAATTGTGTTCTGCGAATAATTACTTNTGCTATATGAGCTAAGAAGTATTCTAATGCCTCTTTTAAAGTAAACTGAACAGGTCTGTTGTTAACTAAAGCAACCATGTTCATACTAAAGGTATCTTGAAGCTGAGTATGTTTTAACAGCTTCCTGATGATCCAATTTGAATTGGCACCCTTTTTAAGCTCGATAACAATACGAATACCGTCTTTATCAGACTCATCTCTAACTTCTTTGATTTCGTCTAGAGAATTCTTTCTCATGTTATCAATAGCTTCAACAAGCTTTGCTTTGTTTACTTTAAAAGGAATTTCGGTAACGACAATCTGCTCTCTGCCTTTTACTTCTTCAATTGTATATTTAGAGCGGATTGTTACTTTACCTTTACCAGTCTTATATCCCTTATGGACATCTTTTAATTTGATGATCTCTCCACCTGTAGGGAAATCTGGCGCTTTTACAATCTCAATCAAGTCATCAATTTCGATTGGCTTTTCCTCTAGTTCTGACTTGATAATAAACTGCAAAGCTTTATATAAATCTTCCGCATTATGCGGCGGAATGGAAGTCGCCATTGATACGGCAATACCAGTCGTTCCATTCGCTAACAAGTTTGGGAAAAATGTTGGTAGCACAGATGGTTCGTTTGTGGATTCATCGAAGTTTGGCATAAAGTCGACTGTATCTTTATGGATGTCTTTCAGCATCTGTTCGCCTACAACTGACATCTTTGCTTCCGTGTACCTCATCGCTGCTGGAGTATCGCCATCAACAGATCCGAAGTTCCCGTGACCTGTTACTAACGGATAGCGCATATTGAATTCTTGAGCCATGTTTACCATTGCTCCATACACGCCTGTATCTCCGTGTGGATGATACTGACCTAAGCAATCACCAACAATTCTTGCTGATTTCTTAAAAGCTTTATTGTGAGTCAGTCCTAAATTATGCATAGAATACAAGATTCTACGTTGAACAGGCTTTAAGCCGTCCCTAATGTCCGGCAAAGCACGATCAACAATTACATACATTGCATAATTAAAGAACGAGTCGGCCAATCTCTCAGCAATATCCTGCTTAATGATTTCGCTCACTTNACCACTCCTTTCTTTACAGTGAGTTCAATTGCATTATTCTTTCACTACATTTAATTGAGAAATGGAAATTTCATATGCAACTTTCTCAATAGGGTTGTCATTTTCATCTTTTCTAATGTAAACTCTAGACTGGAATCTTCCAGTTAGAGAGATTTTTTCTCCAACTTCTAAGTTGCGTGCAAATGTAGCGTTTACTCCCCAAGCGATACTCGGAATATAGTCTGATTTATTGTATTGTCTATTTGAAGCTATTAATAAATCAGATATCTTACGACCTGTGGAAGTTTTTCTATATACTGGCTTTTTGCAAATAAAACCAGTGATTTCAACATGGTTCTTATCTTCGATTTCATTGAACTCTTCCTCTGTAATTTTGGTGATTTCCATTGCGTAACCAAACACCAATAAACGGTTACGTTCACCTTCTTTTTGATTTCTTGTACGAATTTGTCCAGTTGCTGTTACAAGATCTCCCTCAACAATCGGATTGTTGTAAAGTAGTTTTTCTGAAACAATAACTGGTACTGTATCGACATTATCGCTTAATCTTGGAATTTCAATAAAAAAACGATAAAAAGTTTCGTTTAAATAAGTGTGTGATTCTTCAATGGAAACAACTTTCCCGCTTAAGTTTGCAATGTTTTTCTCTGGCATAACTTTTCCACCTTTCTATGAAATAAAATTTCTCGTTGTTCTTCTCTCTATACCCATAGAGGGTTCTTATCGTAGGTGTATCTTATTTCTTCTCTAAAAGTGTACTAAGCCAGAAGATACCTGCTTTCATTTGAACCGTTGACCAAGGTGACAAATATCCTTAACTAGCTGTAAAGTATTCAGCGTTTTCTACAATGAAATTTCTTCTAGACTCAATATCGTTACCCATACATAAAGAGAAGTATTCTTCTGCGGTTTCAAGATCCTCAATTGTGATCTGGACCAATTTTCTTGTTTCGGGATTCATTGTTGTTTCCCATAACTGACCCGGATTCATCTCCCCTAGTCCTTTGTATCGTTGAACGAAAGCCCCTTCTGTATCCATCGCTTCTAACTCTGAATCACTGTAGCAATACGTGACATTTTTCCCCTTAGCAACCTTGTAAAGCGGCGGTACAGCCATATATAGATGTCCTGCTTCGATAATTGGTCGTAAGTATCGATAAAACAGCGTCATGTTCAAGCACTGAATATGAGCTCCATCCACGTCGGCATCTGACATGATGATGATCTTATGATATCGAAGCTTTTTGATATCAAATGTATCAGATATACCACATCGTAAAGCTTTTAATACGTCTTGTATTTTTTCGCTTTTTAAAACGGTGTCAATACGAGACTTTTCAACATTCAATATCTTTCCGAACACTGGCAAAATTGCTTGTGTCCTCCTGTCTCTTGCTTGCTTAGCAGACCCTGCAGCTGAGTCACCCTCAACAATGAAGATTTCACATTCTTCAGGTTTCTTAGATTGGCAGTCTGCTAGTTTACCAGGCAATCCAGAAGTATCTAAGATTGCTTGCTTGCTTCTGGCTGTGTCTCTTGCTTTCTTAGCTGCTTTTCTAGCTTTTGCTGCAACTAAGACTTTATTAATAATGGCTTTTGCTCGTTCAGTATCTTGATTTAAATAATCAAGAAAGAATTCTTCTGTTACATTCCTCACAACTGTACGAACATTGTTCATCTTGATCTTGCTTTTTCCCTGGCCTTCAAATTTAGGCTCTTTTACTTTAATCGAAACAACACCAATAATTCCTTCTCTGGTGTCGTCTGATTCAATTTCGGAAGACTCTTTAATAAAACCATTTTCTAGAGCATACTTTTCAACTGCTCTAGCCACACCCATTCTAAAGCCGGTTAGATGGTCTCCACCTGCTTCAGTTGCAATGTTATTACAGAAGGTATAGATGTCTTGTGAATAGCCATCTGTATAGGCAAAAGCTAAATGAACTTCCATATCCTCTAGCTCTGTCATACAAGATGCAATATCGGATACAGGATTCTTGCCCTTTAATAACTTCTCCACATAAGACTTTAATCCTTCTTCATATTGGTGCGTTTCTTCGACTTTTACTCTTTTCCCGTCTTTATCCTCTGTATCAAGATACAGATAAATCAATAAGCCGGGATTCAAGTAAGCCAGCTGTCTGACTCTCTTGCGAATTTTCTTCAAGTCAAAGTGTTCATCGCCCCAAATTTCATCGTCTAAGACGAAATGAACTGTTGTCCCTGTTTTGTCGAGACCTTCTTCAACTACTTTAAGGTTTTCAACAATGTGTCCTTTTTCAAAGTCAATTTCATACTTGTTGCCACCTGTGTAAATATAGAGCTGCATATTGTCAGATACTGCATTTACACAAGCTGCACCAACACCGTGCAATCCACCAGTTGCTGTTTGATAGCCGTCTTTTTGGCCAAATTTTCCGCCCGCGTGAAGAACCGTGTAAGCAACCTCTGCTTGTGAAAGTCCTTTATACTCTGGATCGGTATGCGGAGTTACTGGAATACCGCGGCCGTTATCCTCAACGATAACTTGGTCATCTACAATAGCAACAGCAATTGCAGTACAATAACCAGCTGAAAATTCATCAATCGCATTATCTACGATTTCAAATACCGCATGGTTTTTGTCGGTCAAGTACATTTCCTTTCTTTTTCGAACGGACTCAGGGAATTTTAAAACACTAATTTGAGCTTGTTGTGTCAAATCATCCCCTCCTTTATAACTTTATAACTCCTCCGCTTTAACCATATCTAGGATATGACGGAGATAAGCTTCTACAATTGACTGCAAGTTTTCTCGTAAGCTGAAATCATTATCGATTTCTGCATTAACGATATAAGGTCTGTATTTTTCTTGTAAAAGCTTGAATTTATTAAGATTAGCAACAACCATGTTGATGCCTTTCTTCTTGCCTATAGAGACTACTCGATAAGCAAAAGAATACTCAAGGCCATCAATTTCCGCTGTTGTCTTATTGTTAAGCATTAGTTTAGCGGCTATTTCAGCACTTAAGTTCATTACATATTCTTCGGCCTCTTGATCTTTATCAAGGCTTTTTAAGAGCTCTTGCTCAATCTGTTTTAATTTCTTTTCATTCAAGCATACATCACCCCTTCTAGTTACATTCAAATGACGTACAAAATCAGTTGTAAAGACTTGCAAAGAAACTTAACAAGTCTTTACAACCTGTTTAAATAATAGATTTTTTCTTTGCTAACGGATTAAATTTCTTTGTAGATTTAGTTCCGGCAGCTTTCTTAGTTCTTGTTTTGCCAGTGGACTTTTTGCCTTCGCTGCTACCACTGCCGTTTCCGTTTTGGAAATGAACTCCACCAGGAACAATATGCACATACATTTGGCCTTTAATTGTTTCGCCTTCATTATTTTCGTAATCATTATCACGACGAAGTTCTCCTTCGATAATCAGATGATCACCTTTGTTGAAGTAGTTGTTGATGAAGATCGCAGTATTACCAAAAGCTTTACAATACAATAGGTCCTCTGGATAATACTCCTCGCCTTCCGGCTTGTAATTACGTCTTACGGATAAGCTAAACCCTAAGAACGCACGCTTCTCATCATCAGCGTTTTTCAGCTCCAAATCAAATGGAATTCTTCCTTGAAGTGTTACTTTATTAAGTGACATACTTAATTCCTCCTAAATTTTTAATAGATTTATATATGCTTCACATTGCCTATTCTTCGTCTTCTGCATCTGCAATAAGCATTTCCATATAGGCAACGAAACCATCAATATTAAGCGGTGAAATTTCTTCAATACCGTTTAAAACGCCTTCAGAGAAGTTTCTGACGCACTCATCAATTGTTTCCTCGTCATACTCTTCTTGAAGCTGTTGAACGAACTCTAATTGTTCAGCTTTTAATTCAACCATTTCTTCGGTCCACTCATCGACCAACTCAGCATCAGTTGCTGCTTCTTCCTCTGTTTCAGTTGTTTCATCTTCAACTTCTTGAGTTTCCTCAACTTCAGGCTCTTCTTCCTTCACAGGCTTTTGTTTGCCTTTTGGCTTGTTCTTAAGAGCTTCTTTTGTTTCAGCTACTTCTTGAGCTTCACTATCTCCACTTGATGTGCTTACTAGACCAGTTATTGCAAGTGCTTTTGCTAATTCTGCACAAGCTAATGCTTTTTCTTTTGGATCAGAAATTGTTTTTGATGCCTTGATACCATCGTTTACTAAATTCACAAACATTTGACTAATTGTAGCCATGAAATTCATCCGTTGCCAAGAAATTATAAAAACTTATAAATTCTTGTTTGCTTCCTGATTCATCGTGTCCGATTTTGCCGAAGCTACTTTCGTTTGGTGTAACACTCCACAGGCGTAAATTCCGATGCAACGAATCGTACATATTAGCGTTAACGTTTTAGGTGTTAGTTCGCTAATTTTGCAAGATTGATACTAGCATTTAAATCTCTATCAATCTCTAAACCACAGTCACAACGGAATATGCGTTCAGATAATTTTAAATCTTTTTTAATCTGACCACATTTTGAACACGTTTTTGATGAAGGATACCATTTATCTGCTTCTATAAATTTAATTCCATTAAATTCACATTTATACTTCATTTGTCTTTTGAACTCATATAACTTTTGGTTTTGTATTGCTTTAGATAAATGTTTATTTTTCATCATACCTTTAATATTCAGTTTTTCCATAACTACTGTGCTAGGTTTGGTTTTCACGATAGCGTTAGTAGTTTGGTGAATGTGGTTTGTACGGATATTCATTAATCTACGATGAAGCAAACGAATTTTCTTTTCAGTTTTTATAATGTTGCAAGTCTTGACGAAACGGTTTCCCTCCTTATTCATTTCATATTTTCGAGAAACTTTACGTTGCAACCTGCGTAAACGCTTCTCAATTTTCTTTACTGTTTTTGTTTTATTAATATTCTTAAACACCATACCATTACTACATACAGCAAGTTCTTTAACACCAACATCAATGCCAATAATATTATCAGTTAAATCATTATGAACGTGTTTTTGTTGAATCCCAACTGATAGATACCAATACTTACCATCAAAACTAACTCTAGGATTGACATATTTAGTGTTGATGGGTAATTGTTCGGATGTTTTTACCCAACCGACTTTTTCAATTAACACCAACATTTTCTTAACCTTCAATTTATTATTGTCATTATAAAAAGATGGTTTTGAACGTTTTCGACTTTTGAACCGTGGTTTGTTTGCTAACTTCTTAAAAAACTTTTTATAAGCATCACAAGCATCTTTGACTGCTTGTTTTGCAACGTTATTAGAAACATCTTGCAACCAACTATATTCTTCCGTCTTTTTTAAGTTGAGTTAATTCTTTTCGTAATTCCCCGTCAGAGATAAATTTACCTTCCTTTTTATAGCTTTCTTCCTGTTTAGATAATGTCCAATTATAAACCCATCTTGCTGTACCAACAGATTTCCACAATTGTCTCTCTTGTTCTTCTGTTGGGTTTAATCTTACTTTTTTTGCTAAAATCATCCTCACACCTCCTCATATACAATATAACATAAAGCGATACCACTTGCAATCACTTTATTAAAGTTATATAATAATTACAGGAGGTGATATTATATGTTAAAGAATAGAGTTAGAATTGGTTCAGCTATTGATAAGAAATTGTACGAACAATTAAAATACTTATCAAAACAGACAAGAATACCGATTTCAAAGTTGCTAGATGAAGCATTAGAAGATTTGATAAAGAAACACTCAAACCTTGCTAAATAATAGCAAGGTTTTTATAATTTTTTATAAGTTATTTTTAACTGTTAAATTCATCCTCCTTAATCTCTTAAACTGCTATTACTTCTTCAATTTTATCGAACGTCGTCTGGATCATATCTCCATAAAATACGTTCTGAACTAATACAGGCTCATTATCTAAACGACCGGTTATCGTGGACTTTTCTTCGTTTATTTCCTCAACCTTAATCCACATATGTTCGGT
>JGI24707J26582_10003016_pt1 | contig 12370 bp, 8 predicted proteins | sample BioPla1DNA1_FD_26582 | JGI IMG/M metagenome (IMG submission 26582) | reverse complement strand
GAAGCCACACCGATGGCAACACCTAAAACGGTAAGGGAGGATCTGAGCGGATTTACCAGTATACCATGCCCGGCCATTTGCGCACTAAACCAAAAACGAACCCAGAGCGAGTAAATCCATTTAAACATCCGCATCACTCCTTTATGACGGACAGGCTTTAATTTTTTTCGTCGGAAGGAGTATCCTCTTCACCGGAAGTACCCGGCAGTAAACGGTCACTGGATTGAATCCGCTGGCTGGGCAAAAGATCGGCAGTACTGCCGGTAATAACCAGTTCTCCTTCCTCAAGTCCTTCCTTAACTTCAGCGAACCTGTCATTCATGAGACCGATTCTAATGGTAGCCAACCTGACACTGCCGTCTTCCTCAAGCACTTCCACTTTTGACTGGCCGTCTTCTTCAAAAATTGCCTCCAGCGGCACCAGCAATACATTTTCCGCGCTGCCGGCATTAATATGACCATGGGCTTGCATGCCCGGGCGCAATTCACCACTACCGGTAACTTTTATTTCCACATAAAAACGAGTTACGCCGTCCCGATCTCTGCCCATGGTAGAAACGTGAGTAACTTCCCCGGCGAAAGTTTTTCCCGGTACGGCATCCACTGTAACATCAACATGTGAGCCTTGCTGTACCAGTAAAATATCAATGTCATCAATTTCCGTGCTTAATCTCATATCGGTGGCGGTATAAATATGTCCCAGCCAATCTCCCGATTGCACCGTTCTGCCGGGTTGAGCATCAATATAAGCTACAATGCCGTCCATGGGGGAAACAATATCCGTTTGGGCGACTTTGCTGTAAAGCTGCTGTATTTCCTGCTCCAGTTCGCGAATCTTTTTCAGCTTCTCCTGGATAGTTGCCTGCGCGTCATCACCGGCCAGAGAAATCAGTGGATCACCTTTTTTTACTTCTTGCATATTGCGCACATAGATCCGCGTAATGATAGCGTCAGCGCGGCTTAACACTCTTTCTTCCTCTGCATATCCTTCAACTTCTGCATAGTAGCGCAACCACCTGGTATTATATTCATCTAAAGGTTGACCATCCTCTTTAGCGACACCAATTCTGGCTCTCATGCCGGGCTGCACCAATCCCGGGTTTTCCCCCTCCAAAGTGACCCAGTGGACAAACACATATTGATCGTTTCCGGCGGCGCTGCCTACTGAATCATAGAGATCAGCGGCTCTTTCTGTAATCACATGGGGATTTATGTCAATGACTTTGGCGGGAACCGAACCTGAAAACTGTGAAAAACTTAATAATGCTTCNTCACCCACATTAATCCCTTGCAGCTCACCGGGCACAACTTTAGCCGTCAGGATAAATTTATCATCATTCACCACTCTGGCCACAATCTCGCCCTGCTTCAAACTCTCCCCTTCCCGTACGGTTAAATCAATCACTCTGCCGTCAATGGGTGCCTGTAAAGTTATACCGCGGGAAGGATCAATCATATCCAGTTCTGCCACCGAAACATTAAGCAAATCCGCTAAAAGGCGGCGCTCCGCTTCCAGTTCGGACTGCAAATTCTGGATTTTTATACCCAGATCGGGGGCATCAAGTTTCACCAGTAATTGTCCTTGTTGTACAACATCGCCCTCTCCAACTAAGACTTCACTGATCACATATGTAATGCTGCTGCCGGACATGGCATCATACATGGAACCGGGCACCTGGATTCCGCCGCCGGAGGACGGATTTAAATTACCGATAACTTCCACACCGACAGTTATATCTCCCCTTGTTACCGGTTTAGTGGCATAAACCGGACCTAACGCCTCTTCCTCCGACGGGGGAATTAACTGCTGATAAGCATAATAACCGCCGCCTAGAACTATTAATACTATTACTAAAATGGTTAAGAGTCGCTGAAGCACTTTGCTTTACACCTCCTGGAAAATCATTTGGCCTTTAGGCTCTCCACCTCCGCCACCAATGGCTGGGGCAGTTTTTCTTCCCGCTCTACCTCACCATCCCGCAAATAAATAACTCTTTGCGCATGATGGGCAATTTCTTTGGCGTGGGTAACCTGAATAATAGTCATCCCCTGCTCTCGGTTGAGCCGCTGAAAGATAGACATGACAACCTGCCCGGAAACAGAATCCAGCGCACCGGTAGGCTCATCCGCCAAAATCATGGCCGGCTCTCCCACCAGTGCCCGGGCTATGGCCACTCTTTGCTGTTCACCGCCCGAAAGCTGTGAAGGCCGGTGCCGTCTCCTGTCAGACAAGCCTACAGCCTCCAGGGCAGCTATGGCTTTTTTTTGTCGTTCTTTCCTGCCCATGCCTCTGTAAATCAGCGGCAGTTCCACATTTCCCTGAGCATCAAGATCAGCTAAAAGATGAAAACTTTGAAAAACAAAACCGATAAACCGGTTGCGAATATCAGCCAGTTTTCCATCACCAAGCTTTTCCACATGATTCCCACTAAACAGATATGTACCGGTTGAAGGTCTGTCCAGGCAGCCAATAATATTGAGTAAAGTTGATTTACCTGAACCGGACGGACCCATGATAGAAATAAATTCGCCTTTATCTACCGTTAAATTAACATTTTTCAGTGCCGTCACACTCACCTGACCTGTCTTGTAAATGCGCGAGACGTCGCAGAGCTCAAGTAAGGGCAATCTTTCCTCCTCCTTTCTCAGCAATGCAAGAAAGACGCTGCATCTTTCCTGTTCTTTAGGGGCTCCCCCCAGGCGGGCCTGCGGTTCTATCACTCGCAAGCTTAAGAGAAAAAACTAATAAGTTCTAGACGTAAAAAATGCTTAAAAGTTCCAATACAGGTCACAAATTTCCTTTTTTAAGTATAATTACATTCTACCACAATCAGACAACACTTGTGTTTAAGGAATCTTAAGAAATGAAAGAAAATTTCTCTAACTGGCATAATTAGCCAAAAAGAAACATTATGGCCGGGTTTTTGTTTCTAAGCCGCTATATTGATGTATTAAACCTATCCATGCGTGGAGTTCCCATGGTTGATACATCCGGTCTACAAGCCCTTGAGGAACTTTATCATGAGCTAAAAATAAGAGCTGCACACTGATGCTTTCCGGTGTTCAGCCCCAAGTGTTAAATATGTTAAAAAGAAGACTTTGCTAACCATTATCGGTGAGGATAAATTTTTCTGGAGTGCAGATCAAGCCATAATGGCAGCCCAAGATATACGTGACATAAAAGTGGTATAAAAAAACGAGAGGCGAACCTCTCGTTTTTTTTGCTACTCCGCAATCTCTGCATACATGAAGTATTTATATCCCAGCGGGGATGAATAAGCATTCTTTAACTTGTTGCTCATGAGATAGAGATCTACATAGTAGTAGATGGGTGACAGCATAGCTTCTTCAAAAATAATGTCTTCGGCGCGGTGCATTTTTTCAAAGCGCTCAACCGGGTCATTGGAGTTTTTCACTTCAGCAATCAGTTTGTCATATTCTGCGTTTGACCACTGGGCGTCGTTGTTACCGCTACCGGTAATCCACATATCCAGGAAGGAAATGGGATCGTTATAGTCACCAAGCCAGCCGTTACGAGCAATCTGATAATCACCGTTTTTACGGGTATTGAGGAAAGTATTCCATTCCTGGGAAGCCAGATTAACTTCTACGCCTAATTGAGCCCACATCTGCTGCAGTGCTTCGGCAATCAGGCGATGGCCGTCACTTTCCGGATTGTAGAGATACTCTACAACGGGGAAGCCTTTACCGTCCTCGTAACCGGCTTCTTTCATCAGTTCTTTGGCACGTGCCAGATTCTTTTCATAGGCGTCTTTAGATACATCAATATAGTCGCCGCCTACTTCACGGAATTCTTTTGTGGGATCAGCATCAGACAGACCGGTGGGAACGAAAGCACCTGCCGGCTGCTGTCCTGCTTTACCGATGTTTTCCACGATATAGTTACGGTCAATGGCTAAACTAAAAGCTTCGCGGACCAGTTTATTATCAAAGGGCGGTGCTTGGGTGTTAAAGCTGACATAGTAAGTGCCCAGTTGTCCTTGAATATAAAACTCGTCACTGTCTCTCCAGGAGTCAATTTCCTCTGTGGGCAGGTCGTCAGCAAAGAGGATTTGTCCTGTTTTAAATGCGCCCAGAACGGAGTTAGCATCAGACATTAAGATAAATTTAATCTGATCGGGTCCTAGAACATCGTAATTCCAGTAGTTTTCGTTCTTCTCATAAAGCATATGGGAAGAATCTACCCACTCAATTAATTTGTAAGGCCCGTTGCCTATATAGGTTTCCGGAGCCAGAGCCCAAGCTTCACCATGTTCTTCAACAATGTCTTTTTTCACAGGGCTGAAGGTGGGAAAAGCAGTTAACTCAAGGAAATAAGGTGTTTTGGCCACTAGATTAACAACCAGAGTTTTTTCGTCAACGGCTGTTACATCCAGTTTACCATCTTCATAGCCTTTAATAGATTCGAACATGTAGGCATAATCTGCCCCTGTGTTCGGATCGATGGCTCTGTTCCAGGAATAGACAAAATCTTCGGCTGTCAACGGTGAACCGTCGCTCCAGGTCAGACCGTCCCGCAGTGTAAAAGTATAGGTCAGCCCGTCTTCACTAATGTCTACTTTTTCAGCCTGTCCCGGCACAGGAACACCGTCTTTATCCAACGTATAAAGTCCTTCAAACGCATGGATAATCAGGGTAGCGCCGTCAACGGCAGAGTTTAGTGCCGGATCAATAGTATCCGGGTTCGGCCCTACGTGTACGTTCAGAACGACAGGATCAGAGCCTTTTGGTGTGGTTTGACCGTTCTCATCATTACCCGGCAGGTTGTTATTATTATTACCGGCACAACCTGCCAAGGTTCCTACCAGCAGTAGTAATGCCAGCAGGATTGACAGTTTCTTCCTCATCTTTCTTTCTCCTCCTAAATTTTAGATTTATATGATATATATTCAGGCATGTATCCATGCCCAAATCTCTCATTAACAGCAGTGGTGACAGGCAACAAAGTGACCTGCCGAAACTTCACGGAATTCAGGTTCTTCTTCAGCACAAAGTTTTGTTGCATATTGGCAGCGTGTACGGAAACGACAGCCAGATGGCGGGTTTAGCGGGCTGGGAACATCTCCCTCCAGCACGATCCGTTTTCTGTTACGGCTGGTTTTGGGATCTGCAATGGGAATGGCGGAAATTAAAGATTTTGTGTATGGATGCAGACTGTGGAAAGTCAACTCATAACTGTCCGCCAGCTCCACCAGTTTTCCTAAATACATCACACCGATACGGTTGGAAATATGCTTAACCACGGACAGATCGTGAGCAATAAAAAGGTAAGTTAAGCCCAGATCAGACTGCAACTCTTCAAACATATTAATAATCTGTGCTTGAATGGAAACGTCCAAAGCAGAAACAGGCTCATCACAAACAATAAATTCAGGATCTACGGCCAAAGCCCTGGCAATACCGATACGCTGCCGTTGCCCGCCTGAGAATTCATGGGGAAAGCGGTTAGCATGTTCAGTATTGAGTCCAACCTTATCTAAAAGATCATAAATTTTATCTTTCCGTGCTTGTTCGCTCTCAGCCAGCTTATGAATATCAATGGCTTCACCGACAATATCGCCCACAGTCATACGCGGATTTAATGAGGCGTACGGATCCTGAAAAACAATTTGCATTTTCCTGCGGTAGGGAAGCATATTTACATGAGTAATATCAATACCGTCAAAGAAAATCTTCCCGGCTGTGGGTTCATGAAGACGAATTATTGTTTTACCTGTAGTAGTTTTGCCACAACCTGATTCTCCCACAAGTCCTAATGTTTCCCCTTTGCGAATGTAGAAAGAAACATCATCAACTGCTTTAATAAAACGTCTTTCAAATAACCTGCCGCCCGGTGCCGGAAAATACTGTTTTAAGTTTTTTACTTCTATTAACTTACTCATGATCTAACCTCATTTTTTAAAGTTTCAAAAGCTTCTTTTTGCCGCAGCCAACAGGCGCTGTAATGCTCCTCTGTAATCTGGGTATAGGGCGGCATTGCTCGCAGGCAGATTTTCATACAGCTATTACACCGGGGTGCAAAAGGACATCCTTTCGGCGGCATCAGCATGTCCACGGGCGTACCTTCAATGGGAATCAGTTTTTCATGTTTTTCGTCAGTTAGTTTGGGAATACTTTGCAGCAATCCTTTAGTATATTCATGTTGCGGATTATAAAAGATATCGTCTGTGGTACCATACTCCACAATTTTACCAGCATACATTACGGCAATTTTTTCACAGGTGCTGGCCACTACACCCAGGTCATGGGTAATAAGGATAATGGACATGCCAATTTTTGTTTTCAAATCCATCATTAACTCCAGGATTTGCGCTTGAATTGTTACGTCCAAAGCTGTGGTAGGTTCATCGGCAATTAACAGTTTTGGTTCACAAGCTAAAGCCATGGCAATCATGACCCGCTGGCGCATACCGCCGGAAAGTTCGTGCGGGTATTGACGCAGACGTTTCTGCGGGTCGTTAATACCAACTAACTGCAATAATTCCAATGCCCGTTCACGAGCTTCCTTTTTATTTTTTTTCGTGTGCAGCAAAATAACTTCTTCGATTTGATTGCCAATGGTATAGACAGGATTAAGGGAAGTCATGGGGTCCTGAAAAATAATGCTAATCTCATTACCCCTGATGTTTCTTAATTCCGCTTCTGTCATTTGATCAATCCGATGTCCGTTAAAATAAATGCTTCCCCCAATGATGCGCCCGGGATGCGGGACAAGCCCCATCAGTGAATAGGCCGTCACAGATTTACCGCTGCCGGACTCACCGACAATACCCAGCACATCCCCTTCTTTCATGCGAATAGACACATCATTTAAAGCTTTTACTTCCCCTGCGGGCGTAAAAAAGGAAAGTCTTAAGTTTTTGATCTCAACAAGATATTCATTCATATTCATTCTCCTAATCCTTAAGTTTTGGATCAAAAGCATCCCGCAGGCCATCACCAAAAAGGTTAAAGGCTAAAATAATAATACTGATGGTAATGGCAGGAGCAAACAAACGGTATGGATAAGTGTAAAGTCCATCCAATGCTGCTGAAGCCAGTGATCCTAAAGACGGCATCGGTGCCATTACGCCCAAACCTAAAAAGCTAAGGAAGGTTTCTGTAAAGATGGAAGAAGGAATTTGTAAAGTTGTCGTCACAATTAGTGTGCCGATACAGTTTGTCAGTAAATGTTTGCGAATAATACGGCTGTGGCTGGCCCCCAGGGCCTTGGCAGCCGAAACATATTCCAACTCTTTTAAGGTCAGCACCTGACTGCGCACAATCCTGGCCATACTTACCCAATAAAGCAGCGAAAAAACAATAAAAATACTGATTAATCCCACACCGACTTTATTAATCCAGGCAAAGGCAGGAAATTCCGCCAATTTCTGCAGGGGATATTTTAAAGTTACCGACAGCAAGATAATCAGTAAAATATCCGGAACAGTGTAAATAATATCTACAATCCGCATCATAATGGTATCCACCCAACCGCCGAAGTAGGCGGCGACAGCACCATAGATTGAGCCAATGACAAGAATAATGGCGGAGGCTACAATTCCGACTAGTAGCGAAATACGGCTGCCCATCATGATACGGGCCATAATGTCGCGCCCCAAAGTATCTGTACCAAAAATGTGGGGAAATACTTTTCCGCCTTCTGCCATGATGGCTTTTTCTGTTTCTGAATACTCAAAAGGCGCCAGTGATTCACTTCCGCGGATTTGCTCATAGTAATTATAGGGATAGAAATAGGGTAAAACGAAAGCGAAAAACATCATAAATAAAACGACTATGAAACTGGCCATACCCAATTTATTTTTACGGAAACGGCGAATGCCGTCCTGCCAAAAGTTGACACTTTCCCGTAATGTCACCAAGTCCTCTTTTTCCTCTTCGCTGGCAGGCAAAAAATCTTCCGCTTTTAAGTGGAAACTTAATTTCCACTGCGGACTTTTATCAAGTTCAGTATCCTGCATAGGGTTATTTTGGTTCATACCGTGCACCGCCTATCTAATTAAGATTAATCCGGGGGTCAATTATTTTATAAATAATATCTACAAGCAAATTCATCGTCACAATTAAAAAGGCCAAGAAAATAGTTGTCCCCATAATTAACGGGTAATCCCGTCCGGTAATGGAAGAGACAAAAGAGTCGCCCAAGCCGGGAATAGTAAAAATCGTCTCTACAATGAAACTGCCTGTCAATGCATAAGCCAATAGCGGACCCAGGTAGGTCACAACAGGCAGAATAGCATTACGAAGAGCATGTTTAAAGAGAGATTTTATTTGCGACAAACCTTTGGCCCTGGCTGTACGCATGTAATCCTGGCCTAAAACGTCCAGCATACAGGAGCGCATTAGCCGGGATATATAGGACATGGGGTAAAAAGCCAGCGCTACCACCGGCATAATATAACTACTGGTAGTATTTAAGCCAAAAGTAGGCAATATCTCCAGCCTTACTCCGAAAAAATACAAAAGTAAGGTGGAAACAACAAAACTAGGGATGGCAATACCGCAAGTGGACAAAAAGATAATAACATTATCCAGCCATTTGCCTCTATTTAAAGCCGCAATGGAACCAAAAAAGACTCCAAAAACCACAGCTACCACAATGGCCATTCCGCCCACTCTTGCGGAAACAGGAAGTCTGGTGGCAATAATATCATTAATCTCACGGCCCCGCTGCTTTAAGGAAGTACCTAAATCGCCTTGCAATAAACGGAGCATATAGTTTTTATACTGTATATGCACAGGCTGGTCCAATCCGTATTTGGCCTCCAAGGCAGCTAATGTGGCCGGAGAAGGTGCTTTTTCCGCCAAAAATGGGCCGCCCGGCACCAAGAACATTAAAAAGAATGTCAGGGTGGCTACAATCCAAATAGTAACTACGGCCAAGACCGCCCTTTTAACAAAATACTTAAGCATCAAATATCCTCCTAACGTAATGGCTTGCACCAAAGTTCACAAGTAAATAAGACAAGTTAAGAAAAAAGATTATATCAACACACAAGAAAAGCTTGCTCTTTGCAAGCATCAAGGCGACATATAAAGATGCGGCTGCTAAAATCACCTTTTATTTTATCTCATTTTATTATAATTCGCAGCAAAAATAAATTTCCCTGCCGCAAAATAACAGAAATTTTTACAAATAACGACGTTATTTTCCGCCAAAAACGCTTTCCATATCTTTTTTTTGTACTAAACCTACCCCAGGTTGATCTGGTGACCGCCTAAGATTTTCGCGGTTTGCGGGTCAAATGTGGTTATAATAAGCTGACTTTTTTCCGCAAATTCTTGCAAAACCCGAGCGGCAGAAATTTTTCTTTCCGGATCCAAATCCACCAAGGGGTCATCCAAAACAAGGAAACCTTCATTTTCCTGCAACAAGCATTGTGCCAGAGCCAGGCGCAGTGCCAGAGCCACACCGCTGACGGTGCCGCAGGAAAGTAATTCCAGCGGTAAAGGTTCCGCTCCGTTATCAAAAGCAATGCCTTCAGGTAGCGCTCCGTCCATCTGCACATGTTTGTAGCGATGCCCCGTCAAGGGCGACAAGTTTTTGACAAACTGCTCCCGGAGGGGTGAAAAAGTATCTGTATCCAACTCTTCTTTTAACTCGTTAAATTCTTCCGCTACTACAGATAAAGCTTTTGCCTCTTCTTTCAGAGTTTGTAGTTTTTTTCCGGCAACCTGTAAAGCTTGTTCAATTTCCTCCGGTGAGCTCTCTGGCATATTACTTTCTGCCCGGATTTTATTTTCTTTCAAGGTAAGCAGCTGATCCCTTAACATCTCTTTTTCCTGTCTGAACTCCGCTAACTCCTGCAGAAAATCCTGGGCACTATTATATTCTTCCGGTAAAGGAGTCAACTTTTCCAATGTTTCCAGGATTGTTCTACTTGCACTTTTTAATTCTACCATTTCCTCCAACAATTGATCAGGACTCTCGTATTGATCCTGCCAAGTTTTTAGCTGTGTTTGCAACTCTTCTATTTCTGCAGTCAGCTCTTTCAGCTCCCACTCTTTCTCGTTAATCTCCGTTTTGATTACCACCAGGTCACGGGCAAATTTTTCTTCCCCTGCTTGCTTCATTTCTGCTTCCAGGCCATTAAAATCATGGCCTTGTAGAACTTCCTCCAGGCGCTTTTGCAAAGTTTCCACTTTAATTTTCAATTCACCGGCTTTTTGGTTAACTGAACGTGCTTCTTCCACTGCAGACAGACCCAAGTCTAGCAGCTCTTTTTGTAGTTCCTTTTCCAGCGTCTCCACCTTATTGAGCAATGCTTCCACATCTTTTTCTCCCGACTGCACGTTTAAACTCCAATCCTCTGTCTCCAGGGAAAAAAGTCCCTGGGCGGTAAAAATGTTTTTGCCCTGCACCTGCCTGGTGATTTTTTCTGTAAAAGCAGAATGTACTTTTATCTCCATCTCATTTTTGGTGTCAAATCTTATTTGCAATTTCATGCCGCTGATTTCTGCTTTTAGCCCGGCCAATTGTTTTTCTTTTTTTGCCAATTGTTCCGAAATCTCATTTGTGACAGGGGGCAGTTTATTAAGTTCAGCTTTAACTTCATGCAGTTGTTCATTTAGCTGCCTGGCATTTTTGTATATTTGCCGTTTTCTTTTCAGCTCCTGCTCCTTTTCAGCTTGCTCCAATTCTTGCTTTAATTTCTCTATTCTTTTTTCCGTTTCCGGTTTATTTTCACTTAAATATCGCAAACGCTCTGTTTTTTGAGGCCATTGTTGCATAACTGATTTTAACTGCTCCAGCTTTAAATTACAGGCTTCAAGTTGCGGCTCCAGAGCATTTCTCTGATTCATCTCATTTTCTAATTTTGCCATAGTCTTTTCTTTATCGTCAACAAGACTGTAAGTCTTTTCAGCTTCTTCAAGCTGTATAACAGCCTTTGCCAAGGCTTGTTCCGCCGTCCTGGCTTCCTGTAGTTTTTGCTGCAACTCCCGCATCTCATAATATTGCGCCAGGATTTTACCTACATTACGCCGGTGGGGATTATCTATGTCACGTCCGCCCCGCGGGGCATCCCTGTCCAGATCCCAATTGTTTACCAAATCATTAAACCTTTCTTCCAGTTTCCGCTCCAAATCATCCATGGAAACACCGCCTGATTGCAAAACCACGGCACGCAGCATGTCCGCCACCGTGCCCAGGGCACCCTGATCAGCTTTGATGCGCTCTACCGTGTTTGCCAGCTCATCCTGGCGGGCCAGAAAAATCTTTTCATAAGTCCCTCTGCCAAAGCAAAGCAGTGCAGATAATTTTTTTTGCATGGCGGACTCATCAGTTATTTCAGCACCATTTTGTATAATCAAGCTGGCTTTTCTTTCCGCCCCCCAAGCACAGGAAAGTTGCCAAATTTCATTGGTTCTGCCATGGACCAATTCCACTGTCACCCTGGCTGTATCCCCATCCGGGTAGGGTAGGCACGGGAGAATGATATTTTTCCAGTCTTGTGAGTTTCGCTTTACACCGGGCGGGATAAAAAGGGCTGCATAAATGGCATTGACAAGTGTTGTTTTACCGGCTTCGTTTGGTCCCACAACCACATTCAGGCCCGGTTTAAATTGACATTGCAGGCGGGAAAATCCACCAAATGGTTCCAGCTGTATTTTATTGATGATCATTTATTTTTTCACCTCCTGCAGCAAGGAATAAGCCATTTGCAAGGCCTTTTTATCCTTCCTTTTTACCAGCCGTTCCAAGAAAAGGTACGGGAAAGACCCTTCCGGAAAAAGTTCCGCAATGGTTTCGGGACTGATTTCCAGTTGCAAGTTTGTATCATCCCATTCCAGGTAAAAAAGTTTCTCTTGTAGTCGATCCCGCCACTGCAGGCGGTTTTCAAAATCTTCCCTGTTCAGTATTCCCTGCAGTTTTACCCTCACTAAAGTGCTTTCCCCTGCCTCTGTCAGTTCCTGCATAACTTCTGCAAACTCCTCCGCAGAATTAATAGTTCTTTCCAGATCAAGAAAACGATAAATTCCTGTATTTATTGCTTTTCCCGTCACATTGCCGTCCTCACCCAGCTTTACCAACCAGGCCGATCCTTCATGGCGGCAATCAAAACCGTCCGGCTCCGGGGTACCGCAATAGGCAAAGGGAGTGTTAACAAATTCTGCTGCGGCAGGAACCCGTACATGGGTATGGCCCAAAAACCAAAAGTCAAGCCCTNTTGCGAGCAATTCGTTTTCCTGCATCGGGTAGTACTGCCGGTCAAAATCAGGAGAATACCCTTCCACGGCACCGTGAGCTATCCCCAAATGCCAGCGTGCAGGTGGTTTTTCCGGCAAAGTAAAAATCCACTCCAGGGAATTTTCCGCTGAATGCTTGGCCTGGCAAGGAGCGGGATAT
>JGI24707J26582_10003015_pt1 | contig 12375 bp, 5 predicted proteins | sample BioPla1DNA1_FD_26582 | JGI IMG/M metagenome (IMG submission 26582) | reverse complement strand
AAACAGTTTTCAATTGGAGATTTAATGGAGCTTATAAAGACTGAGACTCAATATATAACAGAGCGTTTTTCAAAACAGGATATTCAAATTAACTACTTAATTCTTCCAGAAATTTTGAATTTTAAAATTCAAAATGACTTTGAAAATGTTAAAAATATTATCATCCAACTGATTGAAAATTCTCTAAAATATACCGATGATGGATATATCAATATTGGTTTTAACACTTTTAATGAACGTCAATTGACAGTTTGGGTAGAAGATTCTGGTGCAGGAATTAGTGATTCAATTTTACCAACTATTTTCATTCCATTTTCATCTGTAAATCCAACAAATAATCACGTTGCAGGATTAGGAATTGGGCTTTCAATTGCAAAGGAACTAACTGAACTGTTAGGTGGAAATATTGAGGTTGAGTCGGTAGTTGAAAAAGGAAGTAAATTCACCGTAAACCTACCTATTGGCTATACAAATAAGCATATACAAGCTGTGAATAAAACAGGTGTTAAGATTTTAATAGCGCAATATGGCTATAACTCTAATGAAGATTTGAAAAAATATCTCAAAAGTAAAAAAATCACTGTTTTTACAACAAATAAAGGTGGTGATGCAATTGAAATATTGTCAAATAATAAGGATATAAATATCGTTTTCACCGATGTTACTCACTCCGATTTAACAGGTATAGAACTTATAAAAGCATTGCGTCGAATTTCTCCCAACGTTATAGTAATTGCACAAGCACCATATTTTATTTTAGAAGAGAAAATTAAATTATTAAACAATGGATTTAACGATTACTTAGTAAAACCAATTTTCAACAATCAATTTATAAAAACTATAGAGAAGTTTTTGCCTTAAATGTCTAGTTAATATTTTGGTTTAATTAGATAAACAAAGATTGTTATAGTCAGTGTCATTATTAAAACTATAAATAAATTAAAATACAATGTAGATATTGTTTTATTACCTACTGTTTTAAAAGCTGCATATTGGTGCGCACGACCAAATTTATTAGTAGCATCAAAATATATAGGAGTCATTTTTCTGATAAACTCATCCTCTTTAACTACTACTTTTTGAATATTAATTTCATCGATTAAAAGCTTATAAACTTTTGAGTTGTAACTGTTGATTATTCTGTCATAACTTTCGTCAGAATATGATAATATTAAGGAATCTTGTCTGTTTATAAAATCATCAGATTGAGATTGTAATATCGACTTTGTATATTTTATATTTTCTGCAAATTGTAACCCACTAATTGTCTCAATCCCTTTTTTATCTATTTCAATATCTAAATAGCTAGCTAGCTGTTCTATGCCGTTTAAAATTAGTTTAAATCTAATGCTATCTCTTCTTAACATTTGATTAGTTGACCAGTTATTTTGATAAAACTCTTTTTCTATATTTGGCACTAAAAAGTTTTTAAAATAGCTGTTTTGGTTAATATCTTTTTCTATATCATAAAATGATTTCGAGTATTCGCTTGATATAAAAGAGTTTATCATCAGTGCTTCATATCCCCATCGAGATGGCATTAATTCACTTATGGCAGGAACATATCTATCTGATGCAAATATTTTATTGATTTTGTTAAAATCTATAACTGCACCCGAAAATAAAATTTGAGGAATAAGCATAAAAGGTATACTTATATATATTGATGTCATTGATTTGAAAAAAGAAGAGAGCAATAGCCCCATACTACTTGATGATATTGCTAATGCCCACATTATCAGGAAGAACATTGTAAAGCCTGATGGGATTTTTAAAATTAATGAACTTACAAATACAAATGAAAGCATCTGAATTCCATTGAGAATGAAGATATATAATATTCTTGATAGCAAATATGCTCCAAAACTTAAATCAAGGAATGCTTCTCTCTTTAAAGTTCGTCTATCTCTGTTTATTTCACTTGCAGAGCTCATTATTCCAAGGAAAATGGCAACAATTACGCTCATAAATAAAAAAGGAGGGATATTTTCATTACTATAAAAACTATATCCTCCAGCATCAGGAGCTTCGTAATAGGAGAAAAGAGCTAATAAAAATGCTAAAATAAATGGTAATGATAAATTTAGTAAAAGTGAAGTACTTGCTGAAAATTTAGATTTTAATAAGCGACGAAAATAGATTGAAAACTGTGTTATTTTATTAGGAGTTTCAAATACTTTAGCCGTTAATTTACTATAATTAGCTTGAAAAAACTCTTCGGTAGCTCTTAGGGTTGATGAAAAATAGGTGTTCCAGTTTTCGGGGGTAAATGTTCGAATACTAACTTTTTTATCATCCTGCACCATAATTTGATGACTGTCAACTAAATGAAATATCTCCTCAGGATTTAAATTACCACAACTTCCGCACTGACTCTCTTGTGCATCAACCATTCGTAATGCCTTTTTAAGATATGACAAAACGTTGATTGCTGGCCCAAAGTAGACAGGATATCCACCATTATCAATAAACAAAAGTTGATCAAAACGTTTAAATACATCACTTGATGGTTGATGAATATTTAAAACTACTAAACGCCCGTTATCAGCTACTCTTCTAAGTAAGTTTATTAACATTTCTGAATCTGCAGATGAAAGTCCTGATGTAGGTTCGTCTAGAAATAGAATTCCAGGATTTCTAATTAGCTCAATGGCAATGTTTAATCGCTTTCGTTGACCACCACTAATTATTTTTTCTAACGGATTTCCTACCTTTAAATTGCGGATTGATGAAAGTTGAAGTTCGTCTAATATCTTCTCTACCTCTTCAATACGTTCTGATTTAGATAGATTTTTTAACGATAAACCAGCCACATAATATAAATTATCAAATGCTGTTAAGTCTTCATTTAGTGCATCATCTTGAGGAACATACCCTATATAACCACGCAAAAGTTGATAGTTGGAATATAAGTCTATTCCATTAATGGTTACTTCACCTTTTGATGGCTTATATTCGCCTATTAGTAAATTCATCAAAGTGGTTTTTCCACTTCCGCTACCACCCATTATTGCAACAATTTCACCACTACTGCAACTAAAGGAGGTTGGATGTATTCCTTGATGTCCATTGGGGAAAATATATTCTAAGTTTTTTACATTTATTGTTAAATTTCCCTCTATCTGTGTAGCTGTTAATGCTTTATTTACATCATTATAGTAAAAACTCTCTTTTGTAGATGTGGTAATTAAATCTCCAGGTTCAAATTGATGAACAACTCTTTTATAAAGATGATTATCATTTAGTTCAAACTCCTCATTACCAAATATTTTAAATAAAATTATATCAAGTGAGTGTATTTTTAGAAAAACAATATAGCCATCAATGTTTTCAACTGTTTTGTGAGCTAAATTGTCTATATTAATTTGATTATTACAAATTATAAAAAATGAGTTCTCTTTCGAAATTGTAGAATAATCTTCTAATACAAAAGATTGGATGTCATAATAATCTTTTGTGTCTATCTCTAAGTGTAAAACAATTGTGTCTAATAACTTTTTAATTTGATCTGAGAAATTACGAACAAAACTATTAGAGATATAAGGAATATACTCTATTATATGAATCATTAGAAGAAACTTCTCTTTGGAGTCAAGATTTTTTGCAATAATTTTGCATTGATAAACTAGCTCATCATCTAAAAAGTTAGATTCATTTTCGTCACTTCTTATCATACTTATATATGAAGCAACTTTTTTATGAAATACATTTATATAATAGTCACGTGTTGATTTCGAAAATCTTTTTGATAAATATGCGTCAACAGTATTTGTAATAATTGAGAAGCCACGTTCTGGCTTAAAAACAGCTATTAGTGCATAAAGAGATATTATTGAATCTAAAACTTTTATTTTCATACTTTATTTTACATAGTTTTATTACTATCAACTAGTAACCTATTTACCAATGATAATAGAGTTCTTCTATTGAGTGGTTTTGGTAACAAACCATTATATCCATATTTTTCTAGCTCTTTTTTTATCTTAGATATAGAATATGCTGTATATATTACTACTGGTAATTTTGGATTTTTCTCTTTTACTATTTTTAAAATATCTAATCCACTTCCTTTAGGAATATATATATCTAGAATAATCAAAGATATATCTTCATTTCTTAATATCCCAATAGCTTCTTTGCCATTTTTAGCGTGAATTACTTCAAATTGATTTGGCGGTAATATTTCTAAAATTATTTTATAATCCCCAACCATATCATCTACTACTAAAATCTTTGTTTTAACAGTCTCTGTTGTGTAAGAAATAGTAGAATGTTCATCTTCATAATCACACGGGATTGATAAATTAAAGGTTGTGCCAGATGGTGAACTTGTAAATGTTATTTCTCCATCTAATAAATCAACATAAGACTTTACCAATGAGAGCCCAATTCCTAAGCCCGAATTTAAGCCAGTAATAGAGTTGTCACCTTGATAAAATTTATTGAATATTAAATCTTGTATATTGTCTGGGATTCCAATTCCTTCGTCGCTTATTGAAAAATGAACTGTGTTATTTACTTTTTCACATATAAGTTTAATCTCTCCTTCTGATGAGTATTTTATAGCATTTGCAACTAAATTTAATATTATGCTATTCATTTTCTGATAATCAATAAATATAAATTCTAAATCAGATGGAATAATTTGAGTGGTGAATATTATTTGAGAATTATTTGATAAAAACAGTAGTTGATTTTTAATGTCAGATATTAATTCTCTTACATTTATAAATGATTTTTGAATAATAATTTTACCTGTTTCAATGAGTGAAAGATTAATAATATTATCCATCATTGAAAGAAGATGTCTACTACTTTTTAATATTTCTGATGAATAAAAATTCACATTCTCATCATTAGATAACTCATTATGAATTATTTCAGAAAATCCAGCAATAGAGTTTAAAGGGGTTCTTACTTCGTGTGATAAATTATTGAGGAAAAGAGTTTTTAATTGATCAGATTCCTCAGCACGCTCTTTAGCATTGATTAGCTCACGTTGAATTATTTTTTGTTCTGTAATGTCTTCACTAACTGCAAGATAGTTTTTTATTTTACCCTCATCATCTAAAATTGATGAGATTTGTATCAACTCCCAAAAACTTTGACCATTTTTCTTACGGTTTAAATGTTCTCCGATCCAAACTTTGCCGCTTTTTATACGAGATTTCATCTCTGCATACTCAATTTCAGAAATATGACCACGATTAAAAATTCGAAGCTTTTTATTTATAACTTCTGAAATCTTATATCCTGTTTGTGTGGTAAATTTTTGGTTTACATATTCTATAACTCCATCTTTATCTGTAATTGCAATAATAGTTGGACTTTGATCTGTAACCATTGAAAGTTTTTGAATAAACTCTTGATTTTTTCTCTCCTCAGTAACATCAGTTAAAATTCCATAGAGTAGGGGTTTGTTTGTTTTTGTGCATTTTGATTTACCACCTTTATTTACAAACGTTATGTAATGACCATATTTATGTTGAATCCTTAATGTAACTTCTAATTTCTTGTTATGTTCTACTAAGTTTTTAATTGCTAAATTCAAATCATTTCTGTCGTCTGGATGCACCATATTAACTAATCGAGATCTTGAGAAATTGTTAATCTCTTCAAGTGAATAACCTACAATATCTGCAAAATTCTTGTTGCTTCTAATTTGTTGGCTTTCAATGTCCCATTCATATATGCCAAGTTTTGTAGATTCAAAAATCATTCTTGACCTCTCTTGTTCTTCTGCAATTTTGTTTTGCGCTTCCTGCAAATCAGATATATCGTGAATCATACAAGAGATTGAACCTATCTTTCCATCTTCATAATGCGAAGCTGTTAGATATAAGATTGTATCTTTATATGTACCATCTTTTGTTAATAAACCACATTTTACAATGTTATTTTGGTTACTATTTGCTTGTAATGAATTAGTGAATTCTTTAAAAGTAGTGGTATTATCATCAGCTATTAAGCCTATTTCTACAATGTTTTGACCTATTACATCTTCGGTTGTCCATCCGAAAAGTTCTTCAGCTTTAGATGACCACATTTTTATATTGCCGAGTGAATCTAGCTCCAAATATGCAAGTGGTGAGTTAGTTATATGTAATTTTAACTTTTTATCAGCTATTTCTAAATTTATAGATGCCTCACGTTGTAATGTTATATCTGTAAATGTTAATAAATATCCACCGTCAGCAAAGGAGTTTGCTGTTGCCAATAAGTGTATATAATTGCTGTTTTTAGATTCTAAAACCACTTCTGTAACAGCTACATCAGTCTGTGACAGTTGTAGTTTTATCTCATTTAAGAAATTGTTAAATTTTTCATCTGTGACAAAAATGCTTTTAGGGTCTAGTTTACTTTTTGGTTCAAACTCTTTATTAATCATTTTAAAAAGAGCTCTATTACTATAATGAATTATATCATCTTTTAAAACACAAATTCCTATGGAAGAAATGTCATAAGCTGACTTTACGTAACTTTGAATAATTTTTTGAGTTGCTTTTGTTTTTTTAAATATAATAAAGGCAATTGAAAAAAGTAGTGCTAATATTACAACTAATAATATTGAGAATATAATATATTTTTGATATATTTTGCTTGGATTTTCATATAACGAAAACCATTTATTATATATTTTATCATAAGTGCCATCAATTTTCAAGCGATATAAACTAGATGAAATAGCCCATAATAATTCAGGATTATCTATCTGCGTAGCAAATGAGAATTTTAAAGGTGGCAAATTTGTTTTATGATATACTATATTTTCTATGTTGTGTTCTTTAATATAATATAGGCCAGAGTAGGTGTTCATTAGTGCTACATCCGCTTTGCCCAACTCTACTAATTTTAACGACTCTAATGGATGATCAACTACAATTAAATTATCACTCCATTGATTTGTTAAAATCAATTCGTGCATTATATCACCTCTATGCACAGCAACAATTTTATTTTCTAAATCTGATAAATTTTTAATGTTTGAGTTTTTTTGAGAGAAAATCCCTGAAGTAACTTCTCCAAAACTAGGCCCAATATCCATAAAATCATTTCTTATTGAGTCTAAGAATACAAATGTAGCTAAATCAATTACGCCACTTTCAATACCTAATCTTACTTGATACCAAGGAACAAGTTCAAGGTTATAGGAGTAGTCAAGATCTTCCATAATTGCTTTCATCAAGTCTACTGTAAACCCGACTGTTTCACCGTTTTGGTTTATAAATTCAAATGGAGGTGAATCATTTCCTCCTTTAATAATTAGAGGAACGTTTTTATTTGCTAATAACTGATTGCATAAGATTGAGAATAATAGAATTAAAGTCAATCGGCTAAAAAAGTAAGCAATTTTGGTAGAGTATTTCATATCTTTATTAATGTATAAAATTATCCATCCCCTCTTTTCCAGTTTCTAGTTAAAAATTTATCTCTCTTTGTAATATAAAATATACGACTGAATTAAGCAATTGTTACAAAAAATAGAATATAAAAACACTTTTAAACATTTACCGTATATGCAATAAATATACTGATAATGATGAACTTTAATATTGAAATTTTTGAATATTTAAATCTTCCGGTTTTTATATTCAATAGTGAAAATGAGCTTATTTATATAAACAAAAGCGGCAAAGATAAGTTTGGCAATTTAGCTTTAACAGATTATATTTTTTATGAAAATAAAGATGAAAAAAAGAAATTTGATGAAGTATTTATTGAGTCAAATAAAAAGAATCACTTTATAACTTCAAAAAGTATACTTGTTGTTGATGGATTAAGTTGGCTCTTAGAATTTACTATAAAATTTAATTCTGATTTAGAAATATATCTCTTAACTGTTGATAACTACTCAGAAATTGTAAAAAATAAAAACATAGATAAACAGACATTTTCTAAAGAGATTTGTGCAAATATTTTTAATAAATTGCCTCTTGAAATGTATTTTTTAGCAAATGACGGAACCATTATACATAAAACAGATTATGCTAAAGATATTTTATTTATAAATAACTCAACTAAAGAGTTTCAGAAATTAAAAGAAATCAATAGTGAATATACTGATGAGTGGTGGGAGGATAAAAAAAGTAAATTACTACAAAATAGTTATATCGATTTTGAATCAACTCACAATTATGATTCCACTAAGGAGTATAAAATGTGGGTTAATTTTTTTCCTTTACAAATAAATAATGAGTTGGTCTTCTGTTATCAGAGTTATAATATAAATCAACAATATGAAGTTGAAAAATCATTAATAAAAGAGGTCACTATTAATAAAAACTTGACAGAGATTAGTTCTGAATTAGCTAAAAATCAAAAGCTTGAGCATATTCAACTACTTGTAAGGCAATATGCTCTGGAGATTACTAGTAGTACTTTCTCTTTTATAAGCTATCACGACCCATCAAATAATGAATTGATATTTTCTATATATAATGATACGGGCACAAATTATGATTTAGAAATTAAAAAAATAGAAAAACAACTAACAAAAGCGTATTTTAGTAATAACGAAAAAACAGAATATCTGATAAATAAAAGTACCTCTTTTTTAATTGATGAAGTGCCTATTTTTGATCTGTTACCTTTTAAAAATTATATGATAATTCCCATAGTTAGTTTGGATGATTTAATGGGTTTTATTTTTGTGGCAAATCAGAATTATGAATATGAAATTGAAGATGCTGATAATTTAAAAAGTTTGTCAAATCTATTTGCCATAGCTATTAATAGAACTATCAAAAATAGTATACTTTCAGAATCTTTAGAACAGCTTAATTTGGCGATGAGTGTTGCAAATATGACTATTTTTGATGCAGATATCTCTGAGAACAAAATTAATTTAGGTGGAAGTTCAGAAAAAAAACAGCAGCTTCTTTTTGAATATAGTGATGGTATTTCTTTACGAAAATTTATAAAACAACTACATAGAGATGATTTGTTAAAGCTTTTAAGAGAAGTTAGAAAGCAAATATTTTTAAAGAATAACAGTTTTAAAGTAAATGTTAGAATTTTAAATCGAAACAATCAGTACAATTGGTACTTATTAACAGGAAAAGCTATCACTTTTTCAAATAGTGACAAAATTGAGCAAATCACGGGTATCGCAATGGATATTACAGATTTAGTAAACTTAAATGAAGAGATTATTAAATCAAGAGAGATTGCCGTGGAAGCAAATAAAGCAAAAAGTACATTCTTAGCACGAATTACGCACGAATTACGTACACCTCTTAATGCTATCATCGGTTTTGCGGATGTTTTAATTTCTAACTCTACAAGTAATTTACACCTTAATTATCTCAATAATATTAAGAAAAGTGGTATATTATTATTAGACTTAATAAATGACATTCTTGATTTCTCAAAAATTGAAGCTGGAAAAACTGAGCTTCAGCTAACTGAAACAAATATTGTAGACCTTGTTGAGGAGATACACCTGTTTTTTCAAGAACAGATTATTAGAAAAGATTTGAAATTTACTATAAAATCTAGTCATAACACTTCAATGCTTTTGATTGTTGATGAGCTAAGAATAAAGCAGATATTAACTAATCTAATAAGCAATGCTATTAAATTTACTGATGATGGAGAGGTGCTCGTTGAATATATTTGTAGCAACTTTGCTGACAATAAAGTTACATTAACTTTTGTTGTTAAAGATACTGGAATAGGAATTAAAGAGTCATCACAAAAAATAATTTTTGATGATTTTTCTCAACAAGCTGATCAAGATAATAGAAAATATGGTGGAACAGGATTAGGTTTAGGAATTGTGAAATCATTGGTAGAGATGATGAAAGGTACAATACTTCTGGAAAGTGAGCCAAATGTTGGTAGTACCTTTACAGTAACTTTTCCAAATGTAGAGGTTGCAAGTGATAAAACTATTATTGATACAAATACAGCTATTGAAGAAAATGAGATTGTTATAAATAAGGAGATTACACAACCAATCCCCCTTGTAAATGTTTTTAATAATCAAGAAAAGAAATTATGGAACAATTTTAAAAAACAACCATCATTTAATGTAGTTCCAATTATTGCAGAAATGTTGCGAAAAATAGAAAAAGATGAATATATTGCCTACTGCAATAAAACTGCAGAAAAATTGGAAGAAGCCGTGGCAACTTTTGATGTTGAGAATTTAGATTTAATAATAAAAAACTTTGAAAAGTATATTGCAAATGTCGATTGAGAATAATGGTCTTGATAAAGGAAATATATTGATTATTGAAGATAATCCTAAAAATATTCAACTTGCAGCATCTATTTTGCATCAGGCTGGATATAGCCATGAATTTGCTATGAATGGGCAAAAAGGTATCGAATGGCTTAAAACAAAGGAGTTTGATGCAATACTTTTGGATATAATGATGCCTGATAAAGACGGGTATGAAGTTTGTAAAACAATTAAATCTGATAATAATTTAAAACATATACCTGTGATTTTTCTAACAGCAAAAACTGATAGAGAAAGTATAATTAAAGGGTTTGAAGTTGGTGGGGCAGATTATATTACAAAGCCGTTTGATGGTAAAGAGCTAATAGTAAGAACACAAAATCAAGTCGAGTTAAAAAGAAATCGAGAGCTGCTTGAACAGCAAAATAGGAATCTGGAGAATATTATTACAGAAAAGACCTTTGAACTTGCTGAGGCAAATAAAAAGCTGACAAAATCAAACTTAAGATTACAAAATATAAATAGTGAACTGAAATATTTAGAAGAGTCAAAACAACACTTTCTAAATATGATGGGAAAAAGTATCTCTTTTTCTATTAATGAAATTGTTGGTACACTTCAAGTGGTCAAATATAATGTAGACTCTAAAAAAATAGCAACATTGATTGATAGAATTGATAACTCGCTTGCTAAAATTGAACTAGCTATTGAGTCATCAATAATAATCTCAAAAACACAAGGAAATGAAAGTAAGATAGATTTCGAAAGGGTAGAGATTAACAAATTACTAGGGCTTTCAATTATAAAAATTGAGGATATTATAAGAAGAAAAAACATACAGATAGAAAATTTAACTAATCATGATGCTATCTTTATAAATGGTAATTATAGACTTTTAATTTTTGCATTAATTGAGATTTTAACTGTGTTTGTTAATAGAAATACAATAGATTCAAAAATTACAATCGAAACTTTTTCAGAAAATGAAACTACTGTTATTGTTTTTAAAGATAATAAACCGATAAGTGAAAAGGAAAAATTAGAATTATTTGATCTCTTTTCAAGTAGTACTAATTCGTTACATATGGCTAAATTAATAGCAAATTCACATCATGGTAATGTTAAAATTGATAATAATAATCAAGATACTGGCTCAATTTTAGAGTTTTCTCTTTTTTCCAATCAAAGAATGTAACCTTTTGAAATGGAATAAAGTAAAAAATATTGATTGATAAAAATAAAATTATGAATAAATTATATATATTAATATTCCTTATACTAATCAGCTTTAACGTAAAGGCAAACGAATTTAACTTTAACAATTTTCAAGACGATGCTCTTTTTGTTGAGTTCTATTCTATTCCTTCTCCCGATGAAGTTTTGAGCTATATACATAATAACGAAATAAAATATACACCAAAAATACTTGCTCCAAATAATAATATTCAAAAATTTAGAACAACTACAGATAAACTTTTAGCTTTAGGAGTTTTTTTGGCAGATATGGCATATGCAATTTCATTTGAAAATACTACAACTGCGTTAAACTACTATGAAACAGTAGAGGCCCTAGGAAAAAACTTAAATATTATCACTACAGAAATAGAAGATTTAGGTGCAAGAATTATTAAAAATTTAGGAGTTGCAGACTCTATCAGTGATTTATATGATGAAATATATCTTTCATTAATGGGTAATCTGCATGATACAGGTCGGTTTGGTGAATATGCTATAATTTCTGCATCTGGTTTTGTTGAAAGCTTGCACTTAGCTATTAACTCAGATAAAGATCAACAAAATGTTGAGGAGTTTAATAAAAGAGTGTGGGAGCAAAAAATGATATTAGACCAGCTAGAAGCAATGTTTGAAAGATATCTTTCTGCAAATATGAAAAAAAATATTCAAGATGATATTGCAGAACTTAGTAACTCTTTAAATGAATATATTAGCCATAAAACAACTACAAGTTCATCCACAATTATAACTGGTGCAGTGCTAATTGGAGTTGAAAAGCCTAAAGAATATGACGAGTTTCCTCCTATTGATGAAATTGTGAAAAATATTGATACACTTAGAAAAAAATGGATAAAATAAATATGAAGATATATATAGTAATATTAATTGCTGTTTTTTTAATGCCTTTTGTCTCCAGTGCTCAAAAATGCGTTGGAGTTAACTATAATTATGAA
>JGI24707J26582_10003013_pt1 | contig 12383 bp, 9 predicted proteins | sample BioPla1DNA1_FD_26582 | JGI IMG/M metagenome (IMG submission 26582) | reverse complement strand
GTGTCTTGATACACGTCGCCAGAAACTGAAAAATTTGCAAACCAGAAACGTGAACTGTTAGTTTTAGTATAGATACAGTTTAATCCAAACCATTCACCACTGAAGCCTTGATGGTTTTCATAAGTGCCCTCAACTTCCCAGCCAGAGCCAGTATCAACAGATAGAGTGATTTTACCACCTAATTCTCTTGTTACTTTTATTGTACCCGATGGATTTGATAAGTCTAGTCGTTTTAACTGACCTGAAATAAGTTCTGTATCATCATCACCTTTACGCTCCCAAAGAGATATATTATCATTTTTTGTTCCGATTTTGAGATATAATGAGCGTACAATGTTATCAGTGTCGCTAGAATTTGACACCAGATAAACAACTGCATAATTATTATCAGACGGATTAAACCCTAAACGGAAATTGAATTTCCACTCTGCACTCTCCATTGCCTGCGATTGAGTGAAAATTGCACTCGTCCCTGCAGCATCAGGACCAGCAAGTTTTAGCTCATTTACAATTGGCGATAAAACAACAAAATCATCAATATCACCAACCCATTGGGGGTTTTCTGTTATATTTCCATCAGAGAAATCATCTACAAACTGTGCAGAGATATAGAGCTGCGACAGAAAAAATATAGTTAAAGAAACAAAAAAATTCCTCATTATAGAGTTGATTTATAATTAAATGGTTAATTTTGCAATATAAATTATATACAAAATACAACATTTGTATTTAAAAATTACCAATTTTTTCAAATTTGTAAACATTTAATGACTATTCAGAGATGAAAGTAGCAATTGTAGGCGTCAGTGGCGCGGTAGGACAAGAGTTCCTGCAAATTTTAGAAGAAAGGGATTTCCCTTTAACAGAATTAGTATTATTTGGATCGGCTAGAAGTGCTGGTAAAACATATACCTTCAAGGGCAAAGAGATTGCCGTGAAGGAGTTGAAACATAATGATGATTTTAAAGATATTGATATTGCTTTAACTTCAGCTGGTGGTTCAATTTCTGTTGAGTATGCTGACACTATCACAAAGCACGGCGCTATAATGATTGACAACTCTAGCGCTTTCAGAATGGATGACGATGTGCCTTTAATTGTACCGGAAGTAAATGCTGAAAAAGCTGCAAACTTACCGAAAAATATTATCGCTAATCCAAACTGTACTACAACACAAATGGTTGTTGCACTAAAAGCAATTGAGAATGTTTCGCACATTAAGAGAGTACACGTTTCTACTTATCAGGCGGCTAGTGGTGCTGGTGCGGCAGGAATGGAAGAACTTGCATTGCAACACAACGAAATATATGAAGGTAAAAAACCAACTGTTGAAAAATTTCAACATCAATTGGCTATGAACCTTATTCCTCACGTGGACCAGTTTACAGAAAATGGATATACTAAAGAGGAGATGAAAATGTATAACGAAACTCGCAAAATTATGGGTACTGACATTCAAGTTAGTGCAACTTGTGTGCGTGTTCCTGTTATGCGCTCTCACTCTGAGTCAATTTGGGTTGAAACAGAAAATCCAATTTCTGTAGAAGAAGCTACTGAAGCATTCAAAAATGCTGAAGGAATAATCGTTATGGATAATAATGCACAAAATGATTATCCAATGCCTCTTTTCTTATCTGGAACAGACGAGGTTTATGTAGGTAGAATTAGAGCTGACTTAGCTAATCCAAATGGATTAACTTTCTGGACAGTTGCTGACCAAATTAAAAAAGGTGCAGCGCTTAATGCTGTTCAAATAGCTGAGTATATGATTAAAAATAATCTTATTAAGAAGTAAGGTTTTATTTTAAACCACATAGATAAACATAGGGTTTTATTTTACCGCAAAGGCTCAAAGAATGCAGAGTTTTATTTAAAATTTCTTTGCATCCTCCGCGTCTCTGCGGTGAATTTAAAATATCTTTTACCCCAAACCCCTCTTGCTTTCAGCTAGACAGAGTAAAGGGGCTTATTGCATACAGTTAATAGCTGTTTTCAAAAGAAAATCTCGAGCGTTTGGAAATAGAGGTTTTGTATAAATAGAATCCTACTTAGCTTGCTGGTAGCCCCCTTTAGGGGGTTGGGGGTTAAGAAATCCTACTATATTTAAACCACATAGATAAACATAGGATTTAGATTTTCAACAAAAGAGGATATATTTTTTATGACCCGCTTTCAGTTTTCATCTTTCCACTATCATCTAATAAGGGCGCCACATAGGGACGCCCCTACTCATCTTTTCGAAACATCTTATTAAAATTATCATAAACCACCCCCATCAACACCTCTACATCAACCTCAACTATCTGCAAAACAACTTTATAAATATCTTCAATTGAATGTTTACTTTGATCATCAGTTTCTAAAAAAATGTAACTCAAAGGTATATCTTTTAATGCTTTAGATATTTTGGTGTTTGGATTCATAATTGATGCACCAATTGATAGATATATCCCCTCTCGAATTAATGATTCTGCCAATTGCAATGAACCATTAAATCCGTGAATAATCCACGGCTGAGTAGGTTTTCGCTCTTTATGTAACTCTATTATCTCATTAAATGCACGTACACAATGCAAGATTATAGGCTTTTCATACTTTTCAGATGCGGCAATCTGTTGATTTAGTAATGACAATTGCTTTTCTATATCACCACCTTTTAGTTTATCTAACCCACATTCGCCAATTGCTATGAAAAATGGATTATCTATCACCTCTTGAGGAATGATAAATTCTTCAAAATCAGCTGAGTGCCACGGATGTATTCCATAGCTAAAATAACTTTTTGGCAATGACAAGGCTGTTGAAACATCAATATTTAATATTTCAACAACCCCATCATTATCACTTTTACTATGTGTATGAAAGTCTATATACTTATTATTATCAATCATTAAAACATAATCTCCTAATCTATAACTTCAATCCAAAAACCTGGTTCAGTTGAGCGGTTATTATAATTATACATATCTTCACAGACTACAGCTGGCTGATAAAACTTACCTGCAAAACTACTATGCACAACAGTTACAAATCTTTTAGTCTGTCCATAAAATAGCTCAAAGTAAGAGTTTATATGACTATCTCTTATGTCTTGAAACTTAGGTGTATCAATCATATATTTTTGAACAGAAGCATCCATTCGTGGGTTTCTAATTTGCCAACCAGACGGGAATCTTTGAACGAGTGCTAAATCCTCAATATTCTTAGGGGATTTATTTACAACCGTTGTTACAATTTTAAAGTCCTCACCCTTTTTTATATTTTTAGGGTCTAACTTTCCACCACTCAGATTTTGATATTCAACATTGATATGAATACCATTACTCTCTTTTTTAGTGATAGTGTCTGTTGTGGGCTGATTTGTTACAATTAGATTTACAAATAGCTCACCGTCAGTCATATTTTTCACATCAACACTTCCTTTTTCAGGCATCTCTTTTTTAAACTCATATTTATAGACAGGCTTATCAAATTCAACTGTCAGCTTATCAACTTTCTTTAACTCGATAGTCGCCTTAGCTTTTTTGGATTTCACATTTTGCTCACCTATAAATTTAGAAAGTGCCAAAAGACTGTAAGCCGTACTCTGTGTACTCATCCACTTATCGCCCTCCAACTCTTCTGCCAACTCTTGAACATACTGCATTGCAACATCCCTCTTATTCATCAATACGAGCGTTTCAATTGCCATTGCTAAATCCCTCTCCGGACTTCCATAAGTACTCCTATAGCTGCCCAAAGAACTATTATCCATCTGGCTTTCAGTAAATAGCTTCTCTCCCACATCTTTCATTCCTGAAATGTGATATGCCATTGACAAACGCCATTTAGCTTGCCAAGTTAGATTTGGCTGCTGTCGTAATCTATTCATTGCAGATATGTTTGGCTTATTTGCCAATGCTAAAGTGTAAAGTCTATACGCCTGCATAAAATCTTCGCCATAATATCGTCCAACAGTGCGAGGACTCCAGCTATTGGATGCTTTACTTTGATAATTCAACCACTCATTTTTAACATTAGGCTGAACAAAATAGCCAAGTTTTTCAGCCTCAATCAAGAAATGTCCAGCATAATTATTCAACCAATCATCACTATATAAATAGTTCATCCAACGAGAAAAAGAGCCATCGGCAAGTTGCATTTTCCTAATATTATCAATTGCATCTTTTACAATCTGCTGTGAATTAGTCTTTTGCCCAGGTGTTAAATCTGCCATCTGAACAAACAGCATATGAGCAAAAGCCTGTGATACAGAATGCTCTAAACCATAATAATAGCAATTGTCTATAGATTTAACTCTTGACTCTACGCTTAAATATCCAAGGCGACTAAGTTCAACAGCCACATTTGACTCTTTGCTATTTTTGTCAATGGTGAAGCTTAAACTTGTACTCTCTTTCTCTTTTAAATGCGCTTTTTGTACAGTTGTAAGAATCGGATTTGGATTAATAATTGGAATTGAAAACAACTCCCCGTGCTTATCGGAACTTGATGAAGCCGAAATAGAAACATTAGTGCTACCGGTCAGCTCAGAAGCTTTAACTCTGAAAAAGAGCGTTTTACTCTCTCCTTGATTAACAAATACTTTTTTAGACTTATCTCCTTTAATAGAAGCTAACTTATCAGTCTCTATTTTGACAGTAACTGTACTTTTTTCATTAGAAAAAATGGTTACAGGAATATCAATCTCTTCATTTATTCCCAAAAGTGGTGGAACGTTACTTTTTATCATAAGCGGTTTTATAACCTTAACGCTCTTATCTGTAGAACCGTGAGCAAAATTGTTAGTTGCAATAACCATAACACGAACTGCACCAATATAATTTGGCATTTCTACGTTATGCTTGTTTTTGCCACCTTTTCGAAGATTATATGGACCCATAAACTTAACTACAGGTGCAAAAGGATTAATTTTATTCCTTGCATCATCGCTCAGGCCCTCATCGTCACCACCAATGGTAAACATTTTCTCTATTTTCCCACCATATGCACCAAGCACATAATCATAAATATCCCAACTTTTTATTCCCAAAGCCTCCTTTTTATTAAAATTACTCCACGGGTCAGGAGTTGCAAAGCGCGTTAAATCAAGCAAGCCCTCATCAACAATTGCAATGGTATATGTCATATTCTGCTTATTTTCCTCTGATATTGTAAGTTGAGCTTTTTCAAGAGGTGCCCACTCATCTTTAGTTTGAATTTTTGGTTTCAAAATAGTTTCAGAAGAATAGACAGAAATTGGTTGAATACCATATAACCTAATTGGCAGGTCATTTTCCTTGTCTTTATATGGCTGTAACATACTGACAGACACATAAACATTAGGCGTCATATCATCAGTTACTTTAAAGCTATATTTTGTCTTTTCACTATCAGTATTTACCCACCAAGAGTTGACAATGGTAGTACCGTTTTCTATTGTAACCAATGCTCTGCCACCTTTTGCAGATGGGAAACTGATTGTAGCTGTTTCACCAACTTCATACTTATCTTTATCACTACTCAATACCAACATTTTTGCAGCATCACTTCCTGCATCTCTACTCATCCACCCTGGAGAATCTGCCCAAAAAGTGATAGTTGAAGAGTGTCCACTTGCTCTGTTTTCAATGCGGAGGAGATATCTACCCCAATCTTTCTCTTTAATTTTTATGGGAACTTCACCTCTCCCATTTACAACCTTAACAATGCCATCTTTTATTCGGTTTGATGACCTTGAGCGTAAATACCTACCTAAATTCTCACTGCTATTATCCCACCACCATCTCCAATTTAGTTTGTACAGAGTATATTGTAAGTTTGCCGAACCACCAAGCACGCCTTTCTCCGAGAGCATTACAACATTTAGCTTATGCTCTTTGTCCGTCAATAGATACTCCTCTTTCATCTCATCAGGCATACTAATTCCGACATAGCTAGAGAACGGCGAGTATATAGTTTTGTCACTAACGATGCTATATGCACCACTTTCTTCAAACACTCGAGTAGTAAACTCTAAGCTCAATTTTCCAGGAGGTGTTTCTGCAAAATTTAATTTCAGATTAAAATTACCCTCACCATTTTGCGAAAGATTTGCTTTAAAAACAGACTCATCATACCCATCAAAATCTTTTGTGCTATCAGTGAATTTATAGTTATGGAATTTTTCAAAAGTTGTTCTTGCCGATGTGGCCGTAAGCTCTATATCAGCCTTTAAATTTGCAGCTGATGCGCCGTGAAGCCATTCAGAATTCAGTTTAAAATGTTTACTATCTGAAGAATAGATAGTTTCTGGCAAGTTTAAGTTTATCTTTAGCCTATTAGGCTTAACAGTTTCTATTCTAATATTATGTGCAAAAATAGAATTACCAACTGTAGCCTTAACTCTATACATTCCAGTCTCTGCCTCTTCATCTGTTTTTGTGCCAAAAGTAAACACTCTATTTTCAGGGTGAGTTGATGTTTTACTATCTATCAATAGCCCTTTTGGATTAAAAAACTCAAATACAACAGGATGATTTTTTGGTAATTGGTTAAGTTTATCTTCAAGCATCATAGAGATATAGATAGAGTCGCCCGGTCGCCACACTCCACGCTCGCCATAAATATATCCTTTCAAGCCATCCTTAATTGTTTGACCAGACACATCAAACTTACTCACAGATAGCATTTCACTTGGATGAAGACGAAGATATCCTTTCATTTTTCCACTTTTCACAACGGCTAAAAATGGATATCCATCAACATTTATATTGGCTTTTCCCTCAGAATCGGTCTGCGTTGTAGCAATCTCTTGTAATTGGAAATTTAAGAGGGAAATCTGTCCATTCCTAATTGGCTCTGTCGTTTCAATATTAGAGAGATAGAACCACCAATCATTAGAATTATTTGTTTTTGCAATAATTCCAATTGACGACGCAATTATATTACACGATGCGTATCTACTACGGGTATAATATGCTTGTGAACAAGGATTATCCCTATTTTGCCAATCCCAATAGCTATCATATGGTCCACTACCCCAATAGTTGTATGGATTATCCCAATAATCACCATCATCAAGTATATCAATCATTTCATTTTCAGTCTTTTTATCCTTGTCACTACAAGGATAGGTTGAACAAGCTATCGTAAATGCTATTTCTACTCGATAAATACTACCTGGGTCAGTTTTTATCATCTCTTTTAAATCAACAGCAAAGCTATTCCATTGGTTTAAGTCAAGAGACTTATCTGTGTCTAAATTAACAACTTCCTGATGAATCAATTTACCTGCTCGCTTCAATTCAGAAGAACCATCAAGCTCATTTGTTTGCAAAAAGAATGGTATATTATCTTCAAAAACTTTTATTACTCTAACAATAACAGCTTTAAGTCCAGTTGCTTTAAAATGTATCAATGTTTGGTTTGATTCTGGCAAAATTAATCCTTTACCCAAAATCTCAACCTCTGGTTTAGAAATTGTAAAACTGATAGAAGCTCTATAATTTCCATTCTCTAATTCATTTCCGAATTTATCTTTAATTCCGTTATGAATAATTGTTTCTACTTTTCCACTAAGTTTTTTCTGCGGATATATCTCTATAATATTCCCTTTTTTAAGATATTTGAACTCTAAATTATGTGAAAGTTCGATTAATCCATCAATATTTTGTTGTGGGTCAAGTTCGTCACTAAATATTACTTTAATCATTTGTCGAGGCTCTGAAACAGACTCCACATTATGAACTAAAAATTTACCAACTGCAGGTATCTCAATTTTATTAGTACCTTTTGAGTCAGAGCCAATATGTTTACCGTCATAATTGATAATTAGCTCTTGACTTTTTTCTGTTCGACGAATATTTTTAACTACAAAACCTATGTTATTCCCCTCTGGCGACTGCCATTCAACAGCTACAGCTTGACTATTTATATAAGCTTTCAACAGTTTTTCTGCATCACTCTTTGTTATACTATGAGTAACCTCAACATTACCTCTAACTGTATAAAATCTTTCACCTTTATCAGAAGTTGACTCTATGGGGAAATAATTTATCCTATAATTTTGAGGCAGTGTGGAGACTTCAAAGAAGAAATCGTCAGAGTCTTTATAAACTTTACTTGTCCGTATGGAAAATTTCCATTTTTGACCATAAGGAAGTTTTTGCGAAGACGTAAAATATACCACTCTGTCATTATCCCAGTTCCACTGTCCAGACAGCTTTGGCTCAACATCTAGATATGATTTAACTATACGCTGTTGCATACTTTTATCAGTTATTGGGTCTTTAAACTCAATAACAACCTTATCTGTAGTAGATATTACACCGGAAGTAAAGGCAGTAATATTGCTATTATAGGTCGAGTGATGAGTTACAACATCCTCTTTTTTTTGTTTACAACCCACAAAAAAGAGTAGTGATAAGGATAGAATTACAAATTTTGTTAGCGACTTTTTCATATTATTAAAGTTTAGGAAATTTTATTTACTTAAGGAACAGGGTCGTGTCCACTACCGCCCCACGGATTACAAGAACTTATACGTTTTATAGATAGCCACAGACCTTTAAATGGTCCGTGTTTTTTAAGAGCTTCAATAGTATAGACTGAACAAGAAGGCGTATATCGACACGATGGACCTATCAATGGTGAAATTGTCCACTGATAAAGTTTTACAGGTATAATTAATATAAAACTTATCCCTTGTTTTATTAAGTCAATCAGTTTTTTCATCGTTCTTGCTCTCTTTTTCAATGATATTTTTCATTCGTTTCACAACTTTCTCAAAAGAGCTGTTGCATTTATTATAGTCTACAATATCATTTGTTATATATATAAAACTAAAAACCAGCTTTATATCATCGTCGATTAAATCTACAAGTTTATATTTATTCTGCCTATAAACCTCTCTCACTCTACGTTTTAACAGATTTCTTCCAACTGCCTTTTTAACCCTTTTTTTAGGAATAGAAATTAAAATTTGTGCTTTTGCATCATCTTCTTCTCTTTTCATAAAAAGATATTGTATCCGAAAAGGAAAGGCCACAAAGGATTTCCCATTTTTAAAAAGCTCATCTATCAGCTTTTTATGATATAATCTTTCTTTCTTCTTTAGTGAGAAATCTTTTTGCATAATTCTATTTTTATTAAAATTACACTAAAATAATTGAATAAAAAAAGACACCTCAATTTATGAAGTGTCTTTTTTAATAATATTATAATAATTCTATTTATTATTCTCTTTTATATACATTTCTAAAGCCGCAGTCATAGACGGTGCTTGTGGCATTGGGGCTTCTATATCAAGCCTTAATCCAGCCTCGGTTACTGCCTTTGCTGTAGCTGGCCCAAAAGATGCAATCACTATATCTTTCTGTTCAAAATTAGGAAAGTTCTTAAATAGAGACGCAATTCCTGATGGACTGAAAAAGACGAGCATATCGTAGTCAATCTTCTTTAAGTCGCTCAAATCTGAACTAACTGTTCTATACAATATAGCTTTTGAATACTTCATCTTCGCTTTATCTAACGCATTAGGTATCTCTTGCTTATGGATATCAGAAAGCGGCAATAAGAAGTTCTCATCTTTATGCTTTTTTAATACACTTATTAAATCAGCAAATCTACCTGTTGAATGAAAAATTCTTCTTTTTCTATAAACTGTGTACTTCTGTAAATAGAAAGCTGTTGCTTCTGATATACAAAAATATTTCATAGAATCAGGTATTGCAATTCTCATCTCTTCAGCAATTCTAAAATAGTGATCAATTGCTGTCCGGCTAGTAAAAATAACGGCAGTATGATCTAAAATAGAGATTTTTTGTTGCCTAAATTCTCTAACATCAACTCCTTCTACTTGAATAAAAGGACGAAAATCTATTGTAACATTGTTTTGCTCCGCTAATTCAAAATAGGGAGACTTTTGTGTAGTTGGCTCTGGTTGTGAAACCAAAATTTTTTTTATTCTCAATTTACTTCAATTTTAGTTCAACATTGTTGGCATAAACCCAACGTATTACTTGAACAGCACCTTATAAATCACGGCTAGGGGTGCGATTTCTAGCGCGCAAAGATACAAAATAATATAGTAAAGAGAAAATATTGAAGTAAAATTATCCCTTATGACTCGTAACATTTGAACTAAATAAAAGAAGAAAAATATTACGATTAATGACTTAACTAAAATTAAAGTTTGTAATTGAGATCCAAACGGGATAAATGTAATAAAAGGAATTGATATAACACCAAAAACTTTGTAAATATTTTCAAACTGAAATAGATAATCTTTTGCAACTTGCTCTAAATTAAACAAGTAGCCCACCAATAAAAGAAAAAAATGTTTTGTAAAAACTATTGCTCCTAGCAATATAAAAAGGAATAATAGCCCCATAAGCCCCATACTTTCCACTTGAGGGACAGGTATTATCGGTGCTAATTGATATAAAAAGATAGACCCATTAAAGAAAAACAAAAAATATAATAATCGAGAGGGCAAGCGATTAGAAAGATTAGTGTGGACATAATCTTCTGCATTCATCGTAGGAAATAAAAATGTTAAAAATGTTTCTCGTATATATTTATATGAAGTTATTCTTAAATAGCCAATCACAATTATTGGAAATAGAAGTATATAAAACATACTTGGAGTATTCAGTCCATATTCATTTGCTTGTTGAATTTTATTCTCACCACCATATGCTATGGATGTTGATGTTTTATCTTTACTCTTTTTTCTAGAATCTTTATCCTCTCTTATATTAGTGCTTGCATCTATGTTTAATATCTCCAAAGAATCAACCCCGCTAAAGGAGTGATTTTTAAATTTAGATTCAATAGAAAAGTCAAGTTCCCAATTGATAGCTCCTGTCTCATTATCCGACAGATTAAATTTTATTGAATCTTCTTGTGTAAATATATAATTTTCTTTCTTTATAGGTCTTCTAACAACAGGTCTCGCAATAGGCTCAGGAACTTCTTCATCAACAAGAACAATCTGACGCTGAGGCACAATAATATTACTATCAATACCTCTATCAATTAAAATATTACTGTTGAATTTTGGTTTTGACAACAATGGGTTTAACTCTTTTTTTGCTCCATCCTGTTCTTCAGATTGTATCATCTATATAATTATATGTCTTAAATATATCACTTTTTTACTGATAATTATTTTACAGATGCAAAATTAATTACATCTTCTCCCCATCTTTCTTGGTTTTTAATGGATTCTAGAACTTCTGACGGAGAATTTACCATCTCCCAAACATCTAAATGCTTTGGATTCATAAACTTTTCATCAACCATTTTCACCATAAAATCTTGCAACAAATCATAGAACCCATAACTGTTTAAAATTACAATTGGGTTAGGATATTTCCCTAATTTCTTAAGTGATACTACTTCCATTAGCTCTTCCAAAGTTCCAGTTCCACCAGCCAGAACCACAATTGCATCAGACTTTTCAATTAGTAGCTTTTTGCGCTCTGCCATTGAGTCAACAACAATCATATCTTCTACTCCTTTATGCATCCACTCCACTTCTTTCATAAAACCAGGAATAACACCAGTAATTTTACCACCCATTTCTAGCACAGTATCAGCTATAGCACCCATAAGACCAGTGTCTCCTCCTCCATAAATAATTGAATGTTTAGCCGAGACTAAAATAGTTGCTAACTCTTTAGCTGCAATAAAATATTTTTCATCAATCGACGGGCTTGAAGCACAGAAAATAGTGATACGCATAATGTTATTGTTTTATAATGAATCGGATATACACCAAAGAGAAGCTCCAAATAAGATAAAATCTTTTAGTAGTGAATGCCCTGTTCTAGATAATTCTGGAAATCCATAACCAACCTGCCACGTAATACCAGATGATGCAAAAATCAGAATACTACTAAGAAATATAATCGAGGCGAAAATAGCTCCCCACAAAGAGAGTTTTCTAGATGCCACTTTTACCAATAATAATATACCAGATATAATATGAAGCCAAGCAATAATCTGCGCAAAAACATATATGGAAACCAACTTTAAAAGCCAACTAAAAAGGACTGTATTGGCCATAGCACGCTCCAAATGAATTGCTTCAGTGTTTTTAAACTTAACAATTCCAAGCCATATTAACACAATCGCTAATCCATAGCGAAAGATTATCTCTGATATATTTTTTGACAAAGTCTGAATTAATTTTCTCATAGAAACAAAAGGTGACAATATTAAAATGTAATGTTTTTACAATAAAGCTTACAATTGTCGAAAATAATAATTTATTTAAAAATTATGCTGTTATTTTTTAATAAAATCTTATTTGAAATGATGATTAATTTCCAATGTTGCCATAATTATTTTTATAATTTCTTTTACATCAATGGTTAATAAATGAATAGAGGTATAATTAAAATTCTTAGAAAAAAGTA